>VAPL010491069.1_pt1 | contig 14468 bp, 11 predicted proteins | sample 3395061 | NCBI WGS metagenome assembly VAPL01 (sample SAMN08290444, study PRJNA428436) | hydrothermal vent metagenome | isolation source: Deep-sea hydrothermal vent chimney 2 | place: Pacific Ocean: Juan De Fuca Ridge | depth 2182 m m | reverse complement strand
GTTTTGTTATAGATTAATTTTCCTTTTGCCGCATCTGCCTTGGCGGTTTTATCCATTTTTGCCGCACTGGCAGGAGCCGATTTGGTTTTCCTCGGTTGCGGACATTTGCCACCAGCATATGCAGCGCTGACGACAAAAAAGCTGAAAACTGCCAATATGGAAATTACCACGACTTTTTTCATTTAAAACTCTCCTTCGTTAAATTAAGTGAAAAATCCTGCACTAGGGTTGAAAATGGTAAGACAAAAAAATACTATCAACTTGCCTGACAATACCGGACCAAGTTGTTAGATATCCGTTGAATCTGGAAGGCAACCCGACTTAATGCCCAAATTGAGCCAAGCTATACCGCCTTAAATATAAATTTATCTCCTGTTGCCTGTCCAAAATAACCGTATAGAAAAAGGAGCTTTGCATTATATTAAATACATAAAACCTGTCAATAAAAATTTATTCAGATCCTATAAGACTTTGAAAAGGTTAACTTCCCAAAAAAGGCCGCCTTACTCACGGGCCTCGAAAAATAGACCCTAGCAAAAAACAGCGCCACATATGGATAGAGTCGACTAAAAAACCACCGAACATCAATAGCGAGTTCGGCGTGACGAAGATCGGAACACCCGATTTTTTGAGAAACCTTTTTGCTTGCGCAAACATCCTAGTTCTCGTATATTCATCGCATATTAAAAATTGCATTCGTGTTTCACCTCACAGCGTTGAAAGCGTTGGCGAAAGTGCTCATTTTTTTTTGAGTGACGCGAGTGAGATAGAAGCAAAGCCAGAAATTAACGAAGTCGGCTGAATGGTTGTCCTCTTGTCAGGGCCCGCCAAGCAAGCACAGGGTCTTGGAATTATTAAGTCGGAAAACCTCTTTTCCATCAACCCGGATTTAATTATCCCCAAGACGAAATTTCAATAATCTAAGCGGGGTGTTCGTGCTTCTTTAAAGGATGAGCATGCAACTGGTTTCAACCAACAGCACCTCGCATTCCAAAATAAGGTTGTACCGAATAGGATGATATCTATGCCTTTTTCGATAAAAAAATTCATCTCAAAAAATAACGGCAACGGCCACAAGAAAAATGGCCACAGTTCTTTGAAACTTGTGGGTCAAAAACCAAAATATCTGACCCGATCGGAACAAATTCCCGAGTTAACCGCCAAAGAAAGATCAGAGCTGGAAGCGGTCAACGAAAAATTCGTTTTCCGCACCAACGATTACTACCAGTCCCTGATCGATTGGGATGATCCCAATGACCCGATTCGTAGAATCGTCATGCCGGATGTTCAGGAGTTGGACGAATGGGGCCGGCTGGACGCATCCAATGAAGAAAAATACACGAAGGTACGGGGTCTGGAACACAAGTACACTTCCACAGCCCTTTTGCTGGTCAACGAAGTGTGCGCCGCCTATTGCCGGTTTTGTTTCCGCAAGCGGCTGTTCATGAATGATAATGATGAAGTGACCAAGGACATCAGCGAAGGTTTGGCTTACATTCGGGAGCACAAGGAAATCAACAATGTGCTTTTGACCGGAGGCGATCCTTTGATCATGTCCACCAGCAAGCTCGAGCCCATCATCCACAAGCTCCGGCAATTGGATCACGTTAACATCATCCGTATCGGCACCAAAATTCCCGCATTCAATCCTTTCAGGATCATCAACGACCCTTCTCTCCTGGAAATGATCACCAAATACACCACACTTGATAAAAAGATCTACATCATGGCGCATTTCAACCATCCCAGGGAATTGACGCCAAAAGCGATCGAAGGGTTGGACCTACTCATGAAGGCCGGCGCCATCATCGTCAATCAGACCCCCATGATCCGGGGAGTGAACGACGATCATAAAGTTCTGGCAGAACTGTTCAGTCAATTATCTTTCCTTGGAGTACCACCTTATTACGTCTTTCTGTGCCGACCCACTATGGGGAACGAAACTTATTCCGTTCCCGTAGAAAAGGGTTACCAGATATTTGAACATGCCAGGACCTTGTGCTCTGGCCTTGGAAAACGCGCCCGACTGGTCATGTCTCATGAGACCGGCAAGGTCGAGGTGGTTGGCATGACCGAAGCTCAGATATTTTTTAAATACATTCGGGCGGTTGTCGATGAAAACGGCGCAAAATTCATGGCTTTCAATAAAAACCCCGAGGCCCTGTGGCTGGACGATTACACGGAGGCGAAAACTGAATTCCCCCTGGATGCCTTACAGCCCTTGTGCCAGAACGACCACGAGTGAGATATTTGTTTTCGTCAACTGATTGGAGATAAGGCCGTATGGCGCGATTGACCGGGAAAAATATTCTTTTCATCATCCCCAAAGATTATTACAACGAAAGTGAGCTGGACCCCCTTGTCGCCATCATGAAGGAGGAAGGCGCCCGTGTGCTCATCGCTTCTTCCAAATTCAAGGAAGCCGTGGGCATGAAAACCGGCAGAATCATGCCCGACCTGATGGTTGTGGACGCGATGGAAGGAATCATTGGAGACACCTATGTCACCGGCGGTACGGGAACCCGGCAAATCATCGGGGTTTTTCACGGAGTCATTCTGATAGGCGGGAATGGCGCCAGGCTCTATCTATGGAAAGAAAAGCTGATTCAACTGTTGATCACAGACCGGCATAAAAGCGGGATGGTGGTCGGAGCAATAGGATCAGCCGTTCCCACCCTGATATCGGCGAACCTCGTGCATGAGTTTGACGTAGCCGCCAGTAAGGACAAACACACCCTGAAAGAACTCGATAAAGCCAATATAAAGATATCGGATGAAAGCGTTGCGGATTACAACCGGGTCATCACCGGCGCGGGAGAATCGGCAATAAAACCTTTCGCGGAAAGGTTCATCGATGAAGTGAGTAAAACAGATCTCAAGTGATCCCAATATCCTTCGGTATCAAAACCCATCCGTTGAAGACTCCCTTTCTTTGGCCGCCTTGATAATTTTCATCCGTAGTTTCATTGCCCCATTCAAAGCCTTGACAATTTGATCGCTGGCATCCGGGAAATGAAGTTTCTGGTTGAACTCGTCCAGAGTATGCATTTCCAAAATCTTGCCAAAGGCCTCGTCCATAAAAGGCCGCGTCATCTGCGCGATGCCCTCAAAATAAATAACTATTTTTTCGTACTTGTCCCAGCTGTCACAAATGAGATTCAGGACCGTATCTCCAGCGGGCGCACCGTCTTCTGAAATTCTTCCCGATGGCGTGGACGTCTGCATAATATTGAATATATTTACCTTGAGTTCACTTTCCATTATTATTCATCCCTACTTAAAAAAATAGTTTATGAGAGTGTTGCTTCCCCCCGTTTAAACAACTATCGGGTTTCTATCCTGACCTCGGTCATCTCAATGCGTTCGTCCGGGTTGTCATTGCCGTCCCTGGGAGAGTTGACAATTTTGTCGGCCACATCCATTCCGCTGACCACTTTACCAAAAACCGTGTATTGCCCGTCCAGAAAATGCGAGTCCTTGACCACAATATAAAATTGCGACCCAGCGCTGTCCGGGTCCTGCGACCTGGCCATGGACAAAATTCCCCGATCATGCGGGATATCGTTGAACTCCGCGTCGATGGAATAACCAGGCCCTCCGGTTCCGTGGCTGGATTTATCCGAACTTTTGGAATTCGGGTCCCCCCCCTGAATCATGAAACCGGGGATCACTCTATGGAAAACCGTGCCATTATAAAAACCCTTCCCGGCCAGATCCTTAAAGTTTTTAACATGCTCCGGAGCCTTATCTTTAAAAAAAGCCACTTCTATGTTGCCCATTGTAGTTTCTATCACAGCAACTTCATTTTCGTCTGACATAAAATCAACACCTCAAAAATTCAGAATTAATGCGACCGACCCGCGTGAAACCCGCTCCCCAGAGGGGGGAGAGTGTTCATAGCGTGTAATGTTTTTTCAGGGCCTCGTGTAGCGTCAGGCCCAAGCTTCCTCGTATAACGGGGCTATCTTTTTTCAATCTTGACCCGTTTCATCTCAATTCTCTCATTCGGATTGTCCCGGCGATCCCGTGGCGCGCTGACGATTTGATCCACCACATCCATGCCTTTGATCACTTTCCCAAAAACCGTGTATTGACCGTCCAGAAACGTGGAGTCCTTGACCACGATATAAAACTGCGATCCGGCACTGTTCGGATCACTGGAACGCGCCATGGATACAATCCCCCGTTTATGGGAAACATCGTTGAACTCGGCCTTGATCGAATAGCCGGGGCCACCCATTCCATGGCTGGATTTATCCGGGCTCTTGGAGTTCGGGTCGCCGCCTTGAATCATGAAACCGGGAATGACTCTGTGGAAAGTAGTGCCATCGTAAAACTTTTTGTTCGCCAGGTCTTTGAAATTCTTGACATGGCCCGGAGCTTTATCCACCATAAAAGCGATCTCGATGGTCCCCTTGGTGGTTTCAATGACCGCCACTTCCTCCGCCTGAACCCAAGCGGTCACACCCAAAACTCCAACTAAAACAATAACGGTCATCTGGATAAATTTTTTCATAGTTCTCCCCGATTGATTTTTCGATTAAATATTCTTATCCCCGATATGCGGACATTTTCACAATACCAAGGCTTATAAAGAAGTGATAAACTCCTTGATCTCAAACATCCGTCAAAACCTTGCATGGATTTAGACTATTCCAATCCTTGTGGGCGGGGCAAGGAAATCTTTTGCAGTAAATAAAGAAATTTGAGTTGAGTGATTTTAGAAAATAGCCCGGTGAAAGTCAAACCCACCGCATGAAAAAATGAAACTGAGAACCGGTTTTTTAATTTTTAATTATCTGCTGACGGCAATGGCGTTGTATTGCCTCACTCTCAGCCAGATCCCCCCCCCTGGGTTCGGGCTTTTTCTGGTTTGTGTTCTGGGCATGTGCCTTGTCCTGGAATACAAAAAGATCATCCCCCTGCTACCCCCCTTGAAAATTTTATCATCCAGCTGGGGTCTGCTTTTCCTGCCTATTTTGTATTTCGGCTTTGACCTCCCGTTACTGGACACGCTGGTCTGGGTTCTGATGGTCCTGCTTTTTTCACGTCTGGTCTTTAAAACAGAACTACGCGACACTATTTTCAGCTACCTGATATCTCTGGCCTGCCTTCTCCTGGGCGCGATAGTCACTCAAGACCTGGCCTTCGCCATTCTTTTCCTCACCTTTTACCTGGTGCTTTCCTGGGGACTGATCACGTACAACATGATGGCGGAACAGGTGGGAAGCAACAGCCCTCCTGCCTTGTTCAAACAGTGTGGAGAAAATACATCCCTTGGAGGGGGTCTGTTTGCTTTTTCAGCGGCATTGATGATCTTCGGTCTGGTGTTGACGACCTTGATCTTCATCGGTTTCCCCCGTCTGGGTCAGGGGCTTTCACTGTCGGAACCCCTATCGTCAATGAGCGGATTTTCCGAATTCGTCCGCTTGGGCGATGTTGGCAGAATAAAACAGAATTCCCGTGTGGTCATGCGCATCGAATTTGAAAGCGACGGCAAACCTCACCGACCCACAAGTCCCGTTTACTGGCGCGGAGTTGTTCTCGACCACTTCAACGGCAGTTCCTGGTTTTCCACGGTGAAGCCCAAATGGAAATTCAGCAATCAACCCGGAACCGGAATCCAGTTGTTCCCATTGGATGCAAAAGCCAGCGTGGTCCGGCAAAATATATACATGGACGGGTTTGACTCCAACGTCATTTTTTCCGATGGACTGCCGTTGTTCATTGACGGGAACTTTCACCAATTGCAGGTGAATAATAGTTTTTCCCTGAAAACTCCGGATTGGACGAGCCGCTCAAGAAGGGTGACCTTGGTTTCTGACGCCAAAGGTTTCAGGCCCCGTCGCGCCCTTAAAATATTCGACCCATCCGGCCCTCTGCTAAAAAAATTCCTGCAACTCCCTGCTATGAGCCCGGAAATCACCCGATTGGCGGCAAAATTGACCAAAAACGCGGTCACAGAGGAAAACAAAGCCGATACAATCCTGCATCACCTACGCACCGAATTTGGTTATTCTCTGGAGCTGGCTGAAGGTTCCGAACAAACTCCCCTCGACCATTTTCTGTTCACCCGCAAAGAAGGTCACTGCGAGTATTTTGCGTCCTCAATGGTGATGTTATTGCGCCTGGCAGGAATTCCGGCGCGTCTGGTGAATGGTTTTATGGGCTTGGAGTGGAACGATTTGGGACAATATATGGTCGTTCGTCAACACCACGCCCATTCCTGGGTCGAGGCGTATCTTCCCAACAAAGGCTGGGTCATTTACGACCCCACCCCCGCCGATCCGATGTTTTCCCTGAACCGTTTCGACGATCCCTTAAACCGCGCCCTCGATCTTCTGCAATTGAACTGGCAACGATACATCCTCAATTACTCCATCGTCGATCAAGCCGGGCTGTTGACCCACCTTAAAATCACAGGAAAAGAAACTCTGGCGGCCCTCAAAGGTCTTGGAACACTTGAAGTCGATACGATAAAAACCTTTATTATCGAACACTTGGGAACTTTGCTCGGGCTTTTGGGGTTGGCCTTAGTGCTGCTACTGAAAAAACGCGAGCTTCTGAACTGGCGGTTTTTTCTTTCCACGGAACCGTCGGTTTACCCGGTCTGGCTGTACCGGGAAATGCTGAAAAAGCTGCACGCTCAGGGAATCCACAAACCATCCAGCTGGACCCCAAGAGAGTTTCTCGAACAACTCCCCACCCTGCCCGATGACAAACGGCAACGCGTCCAAAAAATTACCGCCTGTTATGAAAAATCCCGTTTCGGCCAATTCACGATTCCGAAAACTGAGAAAAGAGAACTTCTCTACCACTTGCGAAAAATATAGCCTCCCACCCACTTGTTGCAAAAAAATATTGCAACTATTGCATTTTTACAATACAACAGGTGACCTGATCTTATTTTGTATAAATGAAAATCGTCACTCTTTTTTGGTACGGAGGCCAGATGCCCCAGGAATCTTCAAAATATCTCAATAAGGCGATCCATATTTTAAATGAAGCGGTTTTCGTTTATGACGAAAACATGAAAATCAAATTTTTCAATGCCGCCGCCGAGAAAATCACCGGTCATCGCAAAGAAGACGTCATCGGGAAAAAGTGCGTCGCACTTTTCAATACAAACCTGTGTTTAAACAATTGCGCCCTCTGCCAGACGGTTAAAAACAATCCCGCTAAAGAAATGGTGCAATTTCAATCGCCCTTCGTACGTAAGGATGGGGCCAAACGATCGGGAGAATTTCGGGCAGGGGTGTTGAAGCGGGAAAAAAACGGCGCGGTGGAAGTTCTGGTGGCTTTGACGGACACCACCGAGATGACTCATCTCAAAGAAAAGCTCAGTTTTTCCTTCCAAAACATGATTGGCAAAAACCATCTGATGCAGGAGTTGTTTCGCACCATCCGCAATATCGCCCTGTTCGACACCACCGTTCTAATCCAGGGGGAAAGCGGGACCGGCAAAGAACTGGTCGCCAAAGCCATCCACTTCGAGAGCCCCCGCGCCGAAGGAAAATTAGTCACCGTCAATTGCTCGGCATTTGCAGAGGACCTTCTGGAAAGCGAATTGTTCGGCCACTCCAAGGGAGCGTTCACGGGCGCCGTCAAGGATCGTATCGGACGATTTGAAGAAGCCAATGAAGGAACCATCTTTCTCGACGAAGTGGGCGACCTCTCTGCCAGAGTTCAGGTCAAGCTCCTGCGCGTCATTCAGGAAAAAGAAATTCAGCGGGTCGGGGAAAACATCACCCGCAAAGTGAACATCCGTATTTTGGCGGCCACCCATAAAGACCTGCTCAAGGAAGTCCGTGAACATAGGTTTCGGGAAGACCTGTATTACAGATTGAACGTGGTCCCTGTCCAACTGCCGCCGCTTAGAATGCGCAAAGACGACATCGCCCCCCTGGCCCGGCATTTCATCAAAACCTGGACGGAAGCGAACAAAAAAACCATCGATAAAATATCCAACCAGGCTCTGGGAAAGCTCATGGATTACGACTGGCCGGGCAATGTCCGGGAACTGGAAAACGCCATCGAACACGCCTCGGTCAAATGCTCCCGGAAACTCATTGAAGAGAAGGACCTTCCGGTTTTCATTGCACAGCCCCCCAAAAAGACCGCAAAAAGCTGGAAACGAAATCAAGTCTCCCGGGACATGATCTTAAAAGCATTAGCCGAAACGGGCAACAATCAAACCCATGCCGCAACGCTCCTCAACATCCACCGAATCACCTTGTGGCGAAAAATGCAGGCCTTCAAAATTGAAGTTTAAATATTAGTAGCATGAAGCTGAAAGGATCTTTTGATCGTCGTTACGAGGAGCGTAAGCGACGAAGCCGTGATATTTCTTCATCAGTCTTCGTGCCCCGCAGGGGTAAATCCAGAGACTCTGGGTCTACCCCTGCGGGGCATGAAGGCAAAGGTAAAATACCACAGCCACGCCGCTTTGCGGCTCGCGATGACGTGTAGGATAGGATTAAAGCTAAGTCCCCTACTTTATTGATTTAAACACCGAAGGATCTTCTTTTCCCGTCGCGGAGATAATTCCGATCGCGCCTTTGGCGACACGGAAGATACTGTGATCCACTAAAAGATAATCCCCCGGCACGTCGATTTTGAACTCGACGATGGTCGCGCCAGCAGAGGGAACCAATGTCGTCTGCACGTTATGATTGACCGTACCGTCAAGCGACCCCTCTACGTTCACATTGTCAAAAATTTCCCCAATGACGTGAAACGAAGAGGCACTGTTTGGCCCGATATTGCCGAAATAAATCCGCACCGTGTCGCCTGCCTTGGCTTTCAAGGCATTGTCTCCGGTCAACGCACCGGCCCTGCCATTGAACACCACATGATCGGGATGCTCCGCCAGGCCCTTCTCCATCGACAACTCAAAAATGCCTTTTTCTTTTGAAGGCTTGGTGAAAAACTCACTTTGCAGGACATAAAATTCATGGTCCACTTTTGCCAATCCCTTTTCAGGCTCGACCAGAATCATGCCGTACATGCCGTTGGCGATATGCGCCGGAATGTTCGGAATTGGCGATGCGCAATGGTAGATATACAAACCGGGATTCAAGGCTTTGAACTGAAAAACCGCGCTGTCACCCGCTCCCACCAGACTGACCGCGGCTCCGCCGCCCGGACCATTGACCGCGTGAATGTCGATATTATGCGGAAACTGGCTGTCCTTGTGGTTCGACAAATGAAACTCAACAGTGTCGCCCACACGCACGCGGGCCATGGGTCCTGGAACCGTCCCGTTGTAACTCCAAAACTTATATTTCTTGCCATCGGCCAGTTCGCCCACATATTCCCTGGCCTCAAACTTGATCACGACTTTTGCGGGGGCTGTTCTCTTGATAGGAGCCGGAACATTGGGAGCGGTCGTCAACTGCGCTTGCTCAGCTTGCGCATTGCCCGCACTCAAAAGACCCATCACAACGGCATAGCCGATCCACTTCAACCGGTGAGCGGAATTTTTTAAAACCATTATTTTCTCCTTAGAATTGAATAAGTTTTTTAAATTTCGTTAAAGCCAAAAAGAAAACGCAAGTTTTGTGCCAAGAGTCCGGGCAAATGGCAACATCCTTTGGTTTTAATGGGTTAACGGATTTCACTCTCTTAAGAGGACGAGTGATTTGCAAACGAAGGTATTGCAATATTGAATTGCAATGCCTGTGTGTGCAACAAACACTAAAATGTTGACAGGGATATTTTGTTTATCAATAATAAGCTAATTCCCCATTTTTTATATATTTACAAGCCACAAACGGGGATGCAATTCAGTTCATCGAGCCAATTAATAAGGACAAGTTCAAACAATGGATGTTTACTGGGAACAATTCAAAACTCCCTTCCTTTGCATTGCGGGCTATTCGGGGGTCGGGAAAACAACTCTCCTTGAAGATCTCATCAGAAGGTTCAGTGCGGAAAATTTCAGCGTGGGGTATTACAAGCACGACGCACACCGGTTCGTGATTGACAAAGAAGGCAAAGACACCCATCGCGCACGATCAGCGGGAGCGGGCATCATCACCATCAACGACCCCAACCATTTCGCGATGGTGGGCAATAATAACTTTAAGAAATGGACGATCACCCACGCTCTGGAACAATGCGACTGCATCTTGATAGAAGGCTACAAGCAATCTCCCTTCAACAAGATCGTTTTTCTGGATGCTAAGGGGAACATGCCGGTTTCCCTGGAGACGCATGGAATCAAAGCCGTCATTCATCAGGGCACGGTCAACGACCGCCGTATTCAGGAAAAAATGATCCCGCTTTTTCACCGCGACGATCTGCAAAAAATTTACGAGTTCGTCCGCACCCATTTTATAAGCTGTGCCAGCCCTCTATACGGGGCCGTATTTGTCGGCGGGCAAAGCAAACGCATGGGCAAACCCAAATTTTCTCTTTCCTATAACAACGGCGTTCCGGAAACCGAGCGGATGATAAAACTGCTCAGCCCGTTTTGTGAAAAAATATTCCTGTCTTCTCGATCCGACCTCGACATGGGACCGCTGGCGAACCTGCCTGACGTCGAACGGGTGAACGACGACCACATTGGTCTAGGTCCCGTGGGCGGTCTGGCCACCCTGATGTCGCGTCACCCGGACAAGGCCTGGATGATAACCGCCTGCGACATGCCTTTCATACAGGAGAAAAATTTTGAACACATCCTCAACGAACGCGACCCGTTGCGTTACGGAACCTGCTATGTCCAGGACGAGGTCCCAAGAAAAAGTTCGAAGCCAGGAAAGGAAATAATACAAGACGGGAACAAACCCGCCCCAAACCCGAGAGAGAGACGGTGGGGAATCGAACCCATGTGCGCCATTTACGAACCCAAGTTTATTCTTCCTTTATACGAATCCATGTCCCGGCAGGAGTTGTCGTTGTCCAGAACCATTCGCGAACTTCCTTTCAAACAAGTCAAAATCCCGGAGCAAGACCGGACTAATTTTATGAACACCAATACCCCGGAAGAATACGAAGCCGCCCGTCTCAAACGGGTGCAAGAGCGGGAACAGGAGAAAAACACCTCATGAGCATGGTAACCGTCGATCAAGCATTGGAAACAATTCTCGCGAAAATCAAATTCAAAGGAATAGAAAAAATTCCCATCGGGGAGTCGCTGGGTCGGACCCTGGCGGAGGACATCGTCGCTAAAAGAAACAACCCGCCCCTAGACAATTCCGCGATGGACGGATACGCCCTCATCGCAAAAGACATTCAATCGGCCAGCCCGGAAAACCCTGTGCCGCTCAAAGTAACAGAAGAAATCGCCGCCGGTTATCAATCCACCGCCACCTTAAAGACCGGACAAGCCTTTCGCATCATGACCGGCGCCCCAATCCCCAAAGGGGCCGACGCTGTATTGATGCAGGAAGACACGGACCGAGACGGCGATACGGTATTGGTCAAAGACAAAGCGGATGTAGGAGAAAACATTCGCCTGGCAGGAGAAGATGTCCGTTCGGGCGAAATGGTAATCCACAAAGGCGGGGCCATCACACCCGCCCAAATTGGCATGATGGCGGTGGTGGGTCGATCACAGATTTATGTCAGCCAGCGACCCCGCGTAGCCATCCTGTCCACCGGCGATGAAATCATGGATCTGGACGGCGAATTGACGGGACCGTGCATCTACAACAGCAATGGTTACATGCTTTCAGCTCAAATCAAGTCGGCGGGAGGAATCCCGGTTTATCTGGGCATTGCCAAGGACACCGAAGAAGACCTGATGGAAAAATTCAACTGGGCATTAGAGTGCGACCTCGTCGTCTCCTCAGGCGGAGTGTCTGTCGGCGACTACGATCTGGTCAAATCCAGCTTAAAAAAAATGGGCCAGGACATGCTGTTCTGGAAAGTATCCATGAAACCAGGCAAACCGCTGGCGTTCGGGAAAATCGGCAACACTCCCATTTTCGGATTGCCCGGCAATCCGGTTTCTTCCTTTGTGTCGTTTGAGCAATTCGTCCGCCCGTCGATCAGAAAAGTACTGGGATTATCTCGACTGACGGCAAAAGTCGTCCAGGCGAAACTGACCCGCGACATCCACAAAAAAGCCGGTCGACTGCATTTTCTGACCTCTGTCGTCTCGTTAGACAACGGCAACTGCACCGTCACCCCTGCTCAGGAGCAAGGGTCCGGGATACTCAAATCCACGGTCAAGGCAAATGGGCTTTTAATATTTCCTCTCGAAGCCACCGAGATAAAAGAAGGAACCGAAGTGTCGGTGCAACTGCTCGAATAAATTCGCCATTGCGATAAAAATATTGTAACTTTATTTTGAGAGCGACGACTATATCCGTAACTTGAAGATTGCAAATGGACCAGCGCATATGTCGCCTTTCAGTCGCAATATCGGTCTGCATCGAATTTTTTAATATTGAAAAACCACTGCAATTTTAAAATGATTATAAAAAGAGCTTCGATTTTCATCATCGCCCTTTCACTGTCACTCCTCTCTCCTGTCTCCCTGTTCGCGCAACAGGGGGAATCCAACGCCAGCCTCGATCGCCTGGTGTCCCAAATTGAATCCATATTCCCCCCGGTGGAAGGATATGTGCTGTCCGTGGACGGAGATATTCTGACACTCGACCTGAAACAAGGGCAGGCAATTCAGATCGGTGATCGTTTGGATGTCATCCGCTATGGCAAAGATATCATTCATCCCGTCACCAAAAAAAAAGTGGGCAAAAAAGAAACCGATCTCGGGATGGTGGAAATCACCGAGATACGCAAAGACTTTTCCCTTGGCAAACTCAATGACCCTGAAGCAAAAGTGCGGGCGGGCGATGGCGTGCGCAGTCCCTTTCAAAAACTTTCCTTTGTTATTGCCCCGCCAAAGATCGAAACAAAAAAACGCGTGGATGCCGACCGTCTGCGCCTGAACCTGGAAAAACGATTGAACCGTCACCCACGGTTTGAAGTGCCCTCGTTCGACCTGGGCGTGTGGATGCTGAAGAACGGCCTGAACAACAAGACCATACTGAAACCCGAAAACCTGGAAAATCTGGCGGGAAATATTCTCGCCGACTATATCCTCATCCCGAAAGTCAGATCGCTAAAAAATAAAATGGTTCTGAGCTACAAATTATTTTCCACCCTGGATGGCACACTACGGAAGCAAGCGGAAATATTATCCGACCAATTGCCCATTGCACCCAGAGTGGCCAGACGCGCACCGAGAGAAAGAGAAGAAGACGTGCAAGGCAGTTTTGCGCCCCGCCGGAAAGGCCTTTTTTCGTTTGCAGGCAAACAGGAGTTTCCCTATGCCATCGTCGATTTCGATATTGGCGACATCAACGGCGACGGCAAAAAGGAAATCATCGTCATCGACAGATCCAGGATCATCATTTATCACTACGAAAACAACAAATTCAAACGCATCGCCCAGGTGAAAACTCCAAAAGGCAAGAATTATTTTCTAGGAGTCGATGTGGGCGATATCAATGGCAACGGCAGGGATGAAATTTTCATCACCAATCAAAACGGAGAAGAGCTGGATTCCTTTGTGGTGGAGTTTCTTCCCGGAAGTAAAGCCCCCAAACATATCTGGAAAAACGTCAACTTGTACTTTCGAATCATCCATCCTTTCAATTCCAAGCCCACTTTGCTGGCTCAGAGCCCAGGGTATCAGGATCCTTTCCACGGTCCCATCAAGACTCTTGAGTACGAAAATAACCGCTACATCGATGGCCGGGAAGTGAAAATGCCCTCCGTCTATGGGACCGAATTTATTCTATATGGAATGACCCAAACCGATTTAAATGCCAACGGGTTACAGGATACAATTCTGCTTGACAACGAATACTATTTACGAGTATATTCTGCCAAAGGTCGCATCGTAGTAAAATCCAGCGAATATTATGGCCTCGACCCCAGATTAATCGATGTTGGGGTTCAGGGAGACCTTGTCATCCAGGGCACACCCGTTCCTTATAGAGGGCGTTTACAGCTGGTTAAAACGACCTCGGGTAAGTTCCTTATCCTGCCCAGGAATCATATGTTTGGCGGTGGATCATTTGCCAGGATAGCTGTCGTGGAAAATTGCAGTCTGGTCGTTCTTGCCGTTACCCCGGAAGGGTTTGAAAAAGTTTTTGAAACAAAGAAACAACGAGGGTATCTTTCAGCCTATCAGGTAGTGGATTTGCCAGACAGCTCAGACAAGCAGGTTCACGTTGCGACCGTTGTAAAAGCCGGTTTATTAAAGAAAGAAAGCAGTGTTATTTACACCTACGATTGGAAAAATTAACTAAAAATTACGGAATTTTCGGTTTTCCTGATAACTATCAACTGAATCTTAGTAAATTCAACCATCAGGGTTGAGGAATAGGAGGTGAAGCAGGTTAAGAGAATCCCTTTAAGTTATATGAAAGGACCACTCGAAAACCCTAAAAAATGATTGATTTTTACTAACTTTTAGTTTACACTTTCGCTGTAACGCTAAGTACCCCGAT
>VAPL010019448.1_pt1 | contig 14477 bp, 14 predicted proteins | sample 3395061 | NCBI WGS metagenome assembly VAPL01 (sample SAMN08290444, study PRJNA428436) | hydrothermal vent metagenome | isolation source: Deep-sea hydrothermal vent chimney 2 | place: Pacific Ocean: Juan De Fuca Ridge | depth 2182 m m | reverse complement strand
GGGTTGCCAAAGAGACGGCAGCCCCAACCTACAAATTTTAATTCTACTTTAATATTGCATCTGTATATTAACTAGTACGAAGGACTTGCTTGAGAATAACCGAAAAAATTTCTCTTTTTTAGTTTATTACCCTCAGAATAGTTCCCTATATTATTATATCTCGCAGCTTTAATTTCTTACCCTCTACGTTTACACGCTCCATTTCTTCCAAATTTTATCCCAAGTCTTTAAAGTACGACTATACTTAATACTTATCCTTAAATTTATTAAAAAAGCATAAAAACTTAATTTTAATTAAATCAAATTCCAACTGAATTATTTAGGTTAATAATAATCAATTTTTAGAGCAAAACCTATGGGCATCTTAAGTAAAAAAAATACTCCCGACAAATGGAAAGATAAATATTTTAACTTACTGGATGAAAATGAAGATCTTGAATCTTCTAATCAAGAAAGAGAAGACTTACTTTGTAAAACCATCATACGTTTGTCTTTTGCCACGATGGGAGTTAATAACGACCTTGATCCTTATTTGAAAAAAATTCGAACTCAACTTAAAAAGGGTTTAAAAACAGAACAATTAAAATCCGAATTATGTAGCTTTTCAGATGCTCTTATTACCATGGAAGAATCAGAGCCTAGAAAAAACTTACAAGAAATATCCCTATTATTTGATTTTCTTATTCAGCATTTTCCCGATCAAAAAAATAGCTTACGACTCTTACAAGATAAATTTAATAATGAACTTTCTAATCGAGACGATTTATTCTTTGATATTAATCATTTAATCAGACCAAGTAAACAAGAATTAACATCAAGCATTCCTAGATTAAATAAGGTTGAGACAAAATCTGTCTTATCCCATTTATTACTATTACTAAATAGTACCGAAATACCTGCTCAACTTGATCCACAGGCACAGGCCCTCAAAGAAAAAATTCATGACGATGCGCCTCTTTCTACTGTTCTTGAAGAAACTATTTCTTTTTTATTCCAAATAAAAAAACATGTTCAATCAGAACAGAAAGATATTGCAGAATTTCTAGCTCAATTAACTGAGCAACTGACTGAGATAGGAATTAAAGCTGCTGGCGCTCAATCTTCTTCAAAATCTACAACAGAAAAAAGGAATTTACTTGATCAGTCAGTTTCTTTACAAGTTTTGGAGCTACAAGAAAGTTCAAAAAAAGCAACCCACCTTGAACCATTAAAACAGTTGATTCATAGCCGTGTAGAGACAATTAATCAACTCATTCAAGACCATCAAGTTCAAGAAAAAAATGAACAAAATAAAGTAGAAAAAGTAGAAAGCCTACTGGAATCGTTAACCACTAAATTAAGGATAATGGAAAAGGAATCCCAAGCATTAAAAGATAAATTAGATACAGCACATGAAAAAGCAGTCCATGACCCTTTGACTAGCCTTCCTAACCGGTTAGCTTATGATGATCGTTTAAAAGTAGAGCTGGCACGCTGGAAACGTTATCAAACGCCCCTCTCTTTATTGATCTGGGATATTGATTCCTTTAAAAAAATAAATGACACTTATGGACATAAAGCTGGCGATAAAACCCTTATTCTAATTAGTAAGTTACTAGCCAGTCATTGTAGAGAAACTGATTTTGTCTCTCGTTTTGGAGGAGAAGAGTTTACTATGATTTTACCCAATACAGAGGGTCAATCTGCACTTTTAGCTGCTAATAAAATCCGTAAAATAATAGAAAAAACTGCTTTCAATTCTAATGGAAAAAAAATACCCATTACAATATCTTGCGGTATCACCCAATTTACGAATGATGATACAGAAGGTTCAGCTTTTAATCGTGCAGATAAGGCATTATATGAAGCTAAAAACAGAGGAAGAAACCAGTGTATTTTAGATTATGAAAAAAAGTCTACACCGTAAATATAAGTACTCAAATTTATAGATACCTTCACTATCTAAATTACTAAGCTGATCTTCCTTCCTTGGAATCCAACTTAAATTTTATGCTTTTAACAAGACAGAGACTATTTTTTAACAGGTCTTTTCCAGCCGTCGACTGAAATTTGTTTTGTTCTTGACAAAGTTAATTGGTTTTCAGGGCTATCTTTTGTAATTGTTGAACCTGCTCCAATTGTTGCACCTTTGCCTATTGTTACTGGTGCTATTAACTGACTATCTGAACCTATAAAAGCACCATCCTCAATCACTGTTTTAAATTTATTCACGCCATCATAGTTACATGTAATAGTTCCTGCACCGATATTAACTTTACTGCCTATTTCTGCATCACCTATGTAGCTTAAGTGATTAATCTTACTTCCTTTGGCAACTGTTGCTTTTTTAATTTCAACAAAATTACCAATATGTACTTCACTTGCTAATTCTGCAAGCGGTCTTAATCGAGCGAACGGGCCTATTCTGCTTTGTTCACCAACAATAGCATTATCAATAATACAATTAGCCAATATTTCTACACCATCACCTATCTGAGCATCTTTTAAAATACAATTTGCACCAATTTTTACATTGTTACCTATTTTATTGATTCCTTCAAAAATTACATTAACATCTATTTCAATATCTTTGCCTAACTGGCTAAATTTACCTCTGACATCAATTCTTGCAGGGTCACGTAAAGCAACACCATGAACCATTAGTGTTTCAGCTTGTTCTAATTGATAAACTCTTTCTAAGTGTGCTAATTGGGTACGGTCGTTAACACCTAGAACCTCATCTTGTGTATCAGGTTGGTTAGTTTTTACTTCAACTCCATCTTTTACAGCCATTTCAATAATATCTGTCAAATAAAATTCCTTTTGTGCATTCCCATTTTCTAGTTTAGACAGCCACTGTTTTAATAAATCACCTGGAGTTGCTATAATTCCCGTATTACCTTCAATAATTAATTTTTCTTCTTGATTTGTATCTTTTTCTTCAACAATTTTTAAAACTTTTCCATCATTATCCCTAACAATCCTTCCGTAACCGGTCGGGTCATCAAGATTTACCGTTAATAATCCAATTGATTTTTGACTCACATTTTCTAGTAACTTATCAATTGTTGTTTTTTTCAGTAAAGGAACATCTCCATATAAAATCAGGACTTTATCTTCGTCATTTATAAAATTTTCTGCTTGTTGAACCGCATGCCCTGTTCCTAGCTGTTCTTTTTGTTCTACCCACTCAGCATTCAGTGCTTGCAATTCATTTTTAACTAGTTCACCTCCATGCCCATAAATGATAACAATAGAATTATTTTCTAATTCTGTACTTGTATCATATACATGGTGTAATAAAGCTCGCTCTGCAACTTTATGCAATACTTTTGGTTTTGATGAACGCATCCGCGTTCCTTGGCCTGCCGCTAAAATGACTGTTTTGATTCCCATAACTCAACTCTGATTAATTAATTTGTAGTATCTTAGGTTAAACAAAAACCCAAGAAATGTTTCTAATACATTGATTAGTGTTTTCTACTTCAATACACCTTTAAATATTATAGTTCAATATTTAACAAGCAAAAAAAAACCCAATAACGACTAACCATTACAGGGTTTTTTATGAGTTTATACTCAATGGTCACGGATGAAGAATTTTCAACCACACAAGCATTTTACATAACGAACTCTACGGTATAATCGACCGATAGAAATCCGGACTCATGACCTAGTGAAGAATAATAAAGCTATCTACCTTTTTTTCTTAATCGATCCAAGGTTCTTAGCTGCATCATCGCTTGTGATAATTCAGCCTGGGCTTTTGCATAATCAATTTTACCCGATTTATCTGATAGCATCTCTTCAGCTTTTGCTTTTGCTTCTAATGCTGCTGCTTCATCAATATCTTTTGCTCTAATGGCCGTGTCAGCTAAGACAGTAACCAGATGCGGCTGAACCTCAAGCATTCCACCAGAAACATAAAACTCTTGTGTTTCTGTATCATTGACTTTAACTCTTACTTCACCAGGAAGCAGCGTTGTTATTAAAGGCGCATGTCGAGGTGATATCCCTACCTCCCCTAATTCAGCAGGTGCAAATACCATTTCTGCTAACCCAGAGAAAATTTCATTTTCCGCACTCACGATGTCTACATGAACTGTCATAGCCATAGTTTTCTCCTAGTTAGGATTTTTTCATCTCTTTGGCTTTCTTAACAGCTTCATCTATGGTGCCTACCATATAAAAAGCTTGCTCAGGAAGATCATCATATTCACCTGCAATAATGCCTTTAAATCCAGTAATAGTATCTTTTAATGATACATATTTGCCAGGAGACCCAGTAAAGACTTCAGCTACAAAGAAAGGTTGAGATAAGAAACGTTGAACCTTACGTGCTCTAGTTACCGTTAATTTATCTTCTTCTGATAGCTCATCCATTCCTAAAATTGCAATAATATCACGCAATTCCTTGTAACGCTGCAAGATACCTTGAACACCACGAGCAACGTCATAATGCTCATCTCCAATCACTAAAGGGTCTAACTGACGACTACTTGAGTCTAATGGGTCTATCGCTGGATAAATACCCAATTCAGCAATCTGACGAGACAATACAACCGTCGCATCCAAATGCGCGAATGTTGTAGCAGGTGAAGGATCGGTTAAATCATCCGCAGGTACATATACCGCTTGGATAGAGGTAATAGAACCTGTTTTAGTTGAAGTAATACGCTCTTGTAATACACCCATTTCTTCAGCCAGTGTAGGCTGATACCCTACCGCTGATGGCATACGGCCTAATAGCGCTGATACTTCTGTACCCGCTAAAGTATAACGATAAATATTATCTACGAAGAATAATACATCACGGCCTTCTTCACGGAAAAATTCCGCCATCGTCAAACCTGTCAAAGCAACACGTAATCTGTTTCCAGGTGGCTCGTTCATTTGACCGTAAACTAATGATACCTTATCAATTACGTTTGAATCTGTCATTTCATGGTAAAAATCGTTACCCTCACGAGTACGTTCACCCACACCAGCAAATACAGAAAAACCACTATGCTCTATCGCAATGTTACGAATCAGCTCCATCATGTTAACTGTTTTACCAACACCCGCACCACCAAATAACCCAACCTTACCACCTTTAGCGAATGGGCAAACCAAGTCAATCACTTTAATGCCTGTTTCTAACAATTCGTTAGCAGGTGCTTGTTCGTCATAGGCAGGTGCATCACGATGAATCACCCATTTTTCTTTTTCTCCAATGGGACCTTTCTCATCAATTGGATTACCTAAAACGTCCATAATACGTCCTAGAGTTTTTTGACCTACGGGTACTTTAATTGCTTCACCTGAATTACTAACATCTAACCCTCGGCTAAGCCCATCAGTTGTCCCCATTGCAATGGTACGAACGACACCGTCGCCAATTTGCTGTTGAACTTCTAATGTTAATTCTTTATTTTCAACATGTAATGCGTCATATACTTTCGGCAAATCCTCGCGTGAAAATTCCACATCGACGACCGCTCCAATAATCTGAACGATTTTACCTTTATTCATCTTTCGTCCTCTTTAATTCTAAAATTCGTTTAGCTATCGGCCATGTTTTAAACAGCGGCAGCACCAGCAACAATCTCTGAAATTTCTTGTGTAATAGCTGCTTGTCTAGCCTTGTTATAAACAAGTTGCAGTTCATCAATAATATTACTTGCATTATCAGATGCACTTTTCATCGCGACCATTCGAGCTGATTGTTCACAAGCATTATTTTCAACCAAGCCTTGATAAACAATTGACTCAATATATCTAGTTAATAATGTATCCAGCACTTCTTTGGCATCAGGTTCATATAAATAATCCCAATGTTTATTGCCAAAGTGATCTTCTGCATCATCTTCTAATTCAGTAGCAACAATAGGTATTAATTTTTCTACAATAGGTTTTTGAGTCATCGTGTTAACAAACTCGTTGCTAACAACATATAGCTCATCAATTGTTCCCTTAGAATAGGCATCTAACATTATTTTAATAAGACCAACAATCTCATTAAGATGGGGTGTATCGCCTAGCTTACCAATCTGTCCAATAATATTTGCATTGATTGTGGCGAAAAATGAACTTCCTTTTGTACCAATAGTACAAAGATCAACCTCAATCTTTTCTTTTTCCCATGCCGCCAAGTCTTTTAGTATTGTTCTGAATAAATTTGAATTCAGACCACCACATAAGCCCCTGTCAGATGTTATAACAATGACCCCAATACGTTTAACTTCACGATCAATTAGGAATGGATGCTTATACTCAGGATTAGCATGAGCCAGATGTTTGATAATCTGACTTATCTTTTTTGAGTAGGGTCGTGTCGCCTGCATTCTTTCTTTTGTTTTACGCATTTTACTGGCAGCAACCATTTCCATTGCTTTAGTAATTTTTTGAGTATTTTTAATACTCGAAATCTGCGTTCGTATTTCTTTACCAACAGCCATAAGAAGCCCCTTACCAGCTACTTGTTTTAATGAATTTTTCTATTGCAGTTTGAATGCTTTTTTTAATAGCATCACTATAATCACCAGTATCATTGATTTTTTTCATCAATTTAGATTCTTCTGACTTCATATAGGCTTGCAAAGCAGCTTCAAAATCACGGACTTTTGCAACGTCTAAATCATCAAGAAAACCTTCATTTGCCGCGTGTAACGAAACACCCATTTCAGCAACTGACATAGGCGAGTATTGATCCTGTTTCATCAATTCGGTTACTCTTTGTCCCCGTTCAATTTGCTTACGCGTAGTTTCATCTAAATCAGATGCGAACTGGGCGAACGCTGCTAACTCACGATACTGAGCCAAATCAAGGCGAACACCGCCACCTAACTTCTTAATAATCTTGGTTTGAGCAGCACCTCCTACACGAGAGACTGACAACCCTGCATTAACCGCAGGACGAATACCTGAGTTAAATAAATCTGATTCTAAGAAAATTTGGCCATCGGTAATAGAAATTACGTTAGTAGGTACAAAAGCTGATACATCCCCACCTTGCGTTTCAATAATAGGTAATGCGGTTAAAGAACCTGTTTTACCTTTTACTTTACCGTTAGTTAATTTTTCTACTTCTGCTGCATTAATACGAGAAGCTCTCTCCAATAAACGAGAGTGGATGTAGAATACATCACCCGGATATGCTTCACGACCTGGCGGACGACGGAGTAATAATGACATTTGACGATATGCCCAAGCTTGTTTGGTTAAATCATCATAAATAATTAGCGCATCTTCACCTTTATCTCTAAAGAATTCCCCCATTGAACAACCAGCATAGGGTGCAATAAATTGAAGTGCTGCTGATTCAGAAGCAGAAGCAACCACAATGATGGTATGAGCTAAAGCATCATGCTCTTCTAATTTTCTAACCAGATTGGCAACTGACGATCTTTTCTGACCAATCGCAACATAGATACATTTAACGCCTGTCCCTTTTTGATTGATAATCGCATCAACCGCAATCGCTGTTTTACCTGTTTGTCTATCTCCAATAATTAATTCCCGTTGGCCTCTGCCCACTGGAATCATTGAATCAATTGATTTCAATCCTATTTGCACTGGCTGATCAACTGATTGTCTAGCAATAACCCCTGGCGCAATTTTTTCAACAGGTGATGACTGCTTTGTATCAATTGATCCTTTGCCATCAACTGGATTACCAAGCGCATCAACTACACGCCCAAGCATTTCTTCACCAACAGGTACTTCTAAAATTTTCCCCGTACATTTAACGGTATCGCCTTCGGAAATATGTTGGTAAGAACCCAGCATAACAACACCGACAGAATCTCTTTCTAAGTTAAGTGCCATGCCAAACGTGTTTTCTGGAAACTCCAGCATTTCACCCTGCATTGCTTCAGAAAGACCATGTACCCTGATAATACCGTCTGTCACACTGACAACGGTACCTTCAGTATGAGCTTCGACTTTAACATCAAAATTCTCAATCTTCTTTTTAATCAGATCACTGATTTCAGATGGATTTAATTGCATATTTATTTTTTTCACCCTAAGTTAGTATTCCTTCGCGGAGTACTAGAGTTTTTTAGCTAATTGTTGAAGCTGGCCTCTAATGGAACCGTCAATTACCTTGTCGCCTGCCTTGGCAAGAAAACCACCAATTAAAGATTTATCAATTGATGAGGTAATGTGAATTTTTTTGTCCAATTGTTTTTCCAGCGTAGTTGCAAATTTTTTCTGCTCATCCTTAGATAAAGCATATGCACTAATGACTTCAACATCGACGTAACCTTCATGTTCCGCTTTAAATGATTCATAAAGCTCAGAAATTTGAGGCGCCAATATCAATCTATCATTCTGAACCAAGAGCTTAAGAAAATTTACACCTTCTTTTGACAATTGATCCTGACATATATCTAACAATAACTGAGTTAATTGTTCATGATTCACTTTAGGATTGATAACGACTTTAGTCATTTCCTTATCCTGCATAACCACGGATAAAAACTCCAACATATCAGACCATTTAGGCACTGATTTGTTTTCTATTGCCGTTTTAAAAACAGCTTCTGCATAAGGCCGCGCCAATGTTGATAATTCACTCATAATATTATCCTAACTGCTTTGATGCTTTACTAAGAATATCTTTATGCTTTGTTTTATCAACTTCTTCTTGCAAAATTTGCTCAGCCGCTTTGAGTGCCAAAGAAGACACTTCTTTACGCAAACTTTCTTTTGCTTGCTGTGTTTCTTGCTCAATTTGTGCTTTTGCTGATTCAATAATTTTTTCACCCTCTGACTTTGCGGTGTTTTTTGATTCTTCAACAATTTCATTGGCACGCTTTTGTGCAAGCGCAATAATATTTGCAGATTCGGCTTTTGCCTCTTTAAGATATTTATTCGCTTTTTTCTCAGCCAGCTTGATATCTTCCTGCCCTTTTTCTGCTGCAGCAAGTCCTTCAGAAATTTTCTTTTTGCGTTCTTCCAGAGCTTTAATTAACGGTGGCCATATATACTGCATGGTAAACCATACTAGCAGTGTAAATGTGATCATTTGACCGATCAGAGTAGCATTAATACTCACGGTGCTTTCCCCTTATTGCTATGAAAAAAGTAAACGATTAACCAGCTACTGCATCAGTAACTGCTGATAGGAATGGATTAGCAAATGTAAAGAATAACGCCATACCAACACCAATCATTGTTACCGCATCTAATAGACCCGCAACGATAAACATTTTAACTTGTAGCATAGGCACCAATTCTGGTTGGCGTGCTGCGCCTTCTAAGAATTTACCACCCAATAAACCAAAACCAATCGCTGTTCCAACTGCACCCATGCCTAAAATAAGACCGACTGCAATGGCTGTTAAACCTTGTACATCTGCAATTAACGCTGCAAGTTCCATAATACCTCCAAAAGTATTGTTACTATAAAATTAAAAAATGAATTAGTGATCTTCGTGCGCCATACTTAGATACACAATGGTTAGCACCATGAATATAAAAGCTTGTAACACAATGATTAAAATATGAAATATCGCCCAAGGAAAACTTAACAAGGGTTGTAAAAAAGCTGGCAACAGAGCTATCAATATAAAGATAAGTTCGCCGGCATATAAATTTCCGAAAAGCCTTAGCGCTAAAGAAATGGGTTTTGCTATTTCTTCAACTACTTTCAACAACAAGTTAAAAGGCATCATCCATGGGCCAAAAGGTGTACATGTCAATTCTTTAGCAAAACCAAAGACACCTTTTATTTTAATGCTATAAAAAATAATCAGGATAAAAACACTGATTGATAAAGCAAAAGTTGCATTTAAATCCGTACTAGGAACTACTCGTAAATACTCTATACCCATCAATGAACTAATCAGTGATAATAAATCGACAGGAAGTAAATCCATCATGTTCCATAGAAAAACCCAACAAAAAATGGTCAACCCCAACGGTGCAATTAACTTACTTTCTCCGTGAAAAGTATCTTTTACCTGTTGGTCAACAAATTCGATCATCATTTCAGCAAAGTTTTGTGCAGGCCCTGGCACACCTGTTGTTACTTTTTCTGCGACGGACTTAAAGAACAAAATAAATAATGCACCTAATACTGCTGAAAAAAACAAGGTATCTAAATGCAATGTCCAAAAACCTTCACCCACTGTTAATGGTGTTAAATGGTGAACAATATACCCTGTGGTACCACCTTCACTAGCCATCTTTTCTCACACTTTTAATTTCAAAATCTTGCGCAAATAAAACAAGCGCAAACCAAAAAACTGATAATACAGCTACAAAACAAGTCATCAAGGGAAAAATCTGTATATCTGGCACTTGAAAGACAATTGCAAAAAGTGCACATGTCAATAAGATTTTCCTTGATTCGCCACTATAGAAGGAGCGTACAATTATTTTTGCACTTTCTCCTTTAGCCAAGGAAATTCGATATGCAAAATACAAGTTAGGTAAAAAAGCTATTAGCCCTCCAAGAAATGAAGGAATTATATAACTCTCTCCTTTTAGAATTAAAAATCCACCTGTGGTAACAAAAATGACCACAACCTGCATAAGCAGAATCTTTCTAACAGCTGAAAAGCCAGATTTCTCTGTCATCATCTAACCTATACTATTTAACCGATAGATTATACATTCTGACAATCGTTTAATCAAGCTATAACACAGACCTACCCCAGATATTTCAAAGCTAAAAAAGGATTGAAACACACATTCGTTAAAACTCTATTTGCATCGACACAGGCGGCTTAATTTTTTTAATTTAAGCCTATTCGTAAATATTTTTTATTAAAAACTTGCATTTGAACCTATGCTCAAACACAGAGACATCAAAGAAAATGTTAGAATAACCTATCTAACCCAAGAAAATTCTTCAATGAATATCCAAAATTATTTTAAATATTTGATAGCTAACAACTCTATTTCTTTCGCCTAAATTTTAGTATGAAAAAATTACTATTAACAGGAGCGACAGGCTTTGTTGGAAAAGCATTATTAACTGAACTTTTACAAAACGACTTTGAAGTTATAGTAAGCATTAGAAATACCCCCATATCTTCATCTGTAAAAGTAAAAACAATTAAAACCGGCAACCTTCTTGCCACTACTGATTGGTCGCCCGCTCTACAGAATATTGATATTGTCATTCACTCAGCTGCAAGAGTGCATATAATGCAAGACTCTTCTACAAACCCTTTGGCAGAATTTCGTAAAACAAATGTCGATGGAACTTTAAATTTAGCTCGACAAGCTGAAAAATCAGGTGCTTCTCGATTTATATTTATTAGCTCAATAAAAGCAACCGGCCAATTATCTCCTTCTCAATCTATAGCAGCTCCCTCTACAGACCCTTACGGTCTATCAAAATACGAAGCAGAGCAAGGGCTTTTAGAGTTAGCAAAAAATAGCAAGATGGAAGTTGTTATTATTCGACCACCTTTAGTCTACGGACCTAATGTTAAAGGAAATTTTTTAACACTATTAAAATACATTAAAAAAGGATTACCTCTTCCTTTGGGCTCTATCAACAATCAACGGAGCCTTGTCGCATTAGACAACTTGGTTAACTTTATTCGTCTTTGCGCCACTCATCCCAAAGCAGCCGATGAAATATTCTTAATCTCTGATGGCGAAGATGTATCAACTACTGAACTTTTGATTAAAATAGCAAAAGCCTTTAATAAAAAGCCTTTTCTTATCCCCATTCCAGCAGCAACCTTATCATTTATTGCCAAACTCTTTGGCAAAGATGCTATAGCTATTCGTTTACTAGAATCATTACAAGTCGACAATTCTAAAGCGATTGAACTAATCGACTGGAGGCCGGTCATATCAATGGACTCACAACTAAAAAAAATAGCAGATTTCTATTCGAATGAAACGATTATTTGACTTAGCTTTAGCTATATTAGCTTCAGTTATCCTTTTTATCCCAATGTTAATTATTGCTATATTGGTAAAGCTGACATCTAAAGGCTCCGCTTTATATTGGTCAGATCGAGTTGGAATTAATAATATTATTTTTAGTATGCCTAAATTTCGAAGCATGAAACAAGGCACGCCAACAGTAGCCACTCATCTACTTAAGGATCCTAAAAATGCCTTAACACCGATTGGTGCTTTCTTGCGAAAATCAAGCTTAGACGAATTGCCCCAACTTTGGTGTATACTGAAAGCTGAAATGAGTTTTGTTGGCCCAAGACCTGCTTTATTCAATCAAGACGACTTAATCGAATTACGAAACAAGTATGGTATTGAAAAATTAGCACCCGGCCTAACAGGTTGGGCTCAAATTAATGGTAGAGATGAGCTACAAACACCACAAAAAGTCATTTTTGAAATTGAGTATATGGAACGAAAAAACTTTTGGTTCGACTGCCACATTCTCTATCTTACTTTTTTAAAAGTTTTCTATCGTGATGACATTAGTTTTTAATATTTGTTATGCTCATTGAACACCCTTTGTTATAGGTTTTAAAGTGCGAAGACTAGATCATTGGTTTTTATCTCTTTCTACAAGAAAAATTGCTGCAATATTAATCAGCATTGATGTGCTTTTATCAATGATTGCTTTATGGACAGCATTTTCTTTACGACTAGGTGAATGGTACATACCTGTCGGCAATCAATGGCTCCTTTTTTGCATTAGCCCTATTCTAGCGGTTCCCATATTTATCAGACTTGGTCTTTACCATGCGATCATCCGATACATTGGCGGCCAAGTATTATGGGTTATTTTTCAAGCCGTTACACTTTCTTCTTTAGCTTTTTCAGTTATTATTGTATTTACTATTTTTGATGATGTACCAAAAACAGTACCTATTCTAAACTGGCTCACTTTATTACTTCTAATTGGAGGGAGTCGCTTTATTGCAAGGTGGTGGTTTGCTGATGCTTATGCAAGACTAGGTGGCGATGTAGCGAAGGACTGTTATTCCAAAAAAGTCATTATTTATGGCGCAGGAAACGCTGGTATTCAACTAGCCTCAGCCCTTATTTGTGCGCAAGAATTTAAACCTGTTGCTTTTATTGATGATGACAAATCATTACAAAGACAAAAAGTTAATGGATTGAGAATTTATTCTATGATGTCCCTAAGCTACTTGATTGAACGTCATGGTGCCGCTGATCTTTTATTGGCCATACCCTCTGCCACCCGAGCTCGAAGGAATGAAATCATTAGATTGTTAGAACCTTACCCTGTCCACGTTAGGACAGTCCCTAGAATGACAGATATTGCTCAAGGAAAAATCAAATTTGATGAGCTACAAGAAGTTGATATTGCAGATTTATTAAGCCGTGATTCAGTCGCTCCAGACCAGACATTACTTCATGCAAATATTGCTAAAAAAATCGTTATGGTTACTGGTTCAGGCGGCACAATTGGCTCAGAGTTATGTAGACAAATCATCACATTACAACCTGCAAAATTAATTCTTTTTGAATTAAATGAATTTGCACTCTATTCTATTCAAAAAGAACTGATCCATACGGTTTCTTTATTAGGCCACAGTAATAAATTTGAAATCATTTCCCTCCTAGGTTCAGTCGTTGACGAAACGCGTATTAATAAAATATGTAAAACATTAAAAGTGCAAACTATATACCATGCCGCTGCATATAAGCATGTACCTTTAGTTGAACAAAACCCTTGCGAAGCCATTAAGAATAACATTTATGGGACATTAAGTATTGCCCAGACAGCCATTAAAAATAATGTTGAAACTTTTGTACTGATTTCAACAGATAAAGCTGTACGACCCACAAGCACTATGGGTGCAACTAAACGCTTTGCAGAACTAATTCTACAAGGATTAAGTTTAGGCAATCATTCTACACGCTTTACCATGGTTAGATTTGGCAACGTCCTTGGCTCATCAGGTTCAGTTATACCATTATTTAGAGAACAAATTGCTCGCGGCGGCCCTGTCACTGTTACTGACCCACGTATCCTTCGTTATTTTATGACCATCCCTGAAGCTGCTCAACTAGTTATTCAAGCAGGGGCTATGGGAAAAGGGGGGGATGTATTTGTATTAGATATGGGCGAGCCTATTCGAATTCTTGATTTAGCAAAACGAATGATTCATTTGAGTGGTTTAGAAATAAAAGATGAAACTCATCCTAAGGGTGAAATAGAAATTAGCTATACAGGATTAAGGCCAGGAGAAAAATTATTTGAAGAATTATTAATTGGCAATGAAACTTCCGAAACAGCACATTGTAGAATTATGCGGGCTGAAGAAGAAATCATCCCTTTAACCGATTTATTCCAAAGCTTAGGCGAATTAAAACTAGCATTAAAACAGGATAATCTTAAGCTAATGCGTGATATTCTTGAGCAATCGATCTCTGGATTTAAGCCACAATGCGAATTAAATGACCTCCTTCTGAAAGAAGAAGAAAAAGTATCTGCAAATTTATCTAAAAACAAAAAGAATCCTCTTATGCTTGTTAGCAAAAATAGACAGCGAAAAACTAACAAAAGATAATTAAGAAAATACTAACCTCGGATATAAGTAAAAATT
>VAPL010111717.1_pt1 | contig 14482 bp, 15 predicted proteins | sample 3395061 | NCBI WGS metagenome assembly VAPL01 (sample SAMN08290444, study PRJNA428436) | hydrothermal vent metagenome | isolation source: Deep-sea hydrothermal vent chimney 2 | place: Pacific Ocean: Juan De Fuca Ridge | depth 2182 m m | reverse complement strand
GCCGGTTTCAGCCGCCACCCGGCCAGCGCGCACACCGCCCGAGCCACCGCCAATTACAAACAGATCATAGTCAAAGGCCATAAGCCCCCCTTATTGGGTTTATTCCGCTTGGGTCGGGTCCCGGAAAATATTTTCGCTGTCTTCAGTTTCAAGGGGATCGGCGCTGGCAGGTTCAATTTCGCCAGCTTCCAGATCAACATTCACAATCTCAACCCGCCCGTCCCCGTGGCCGATCACAACCTGATCGCAAATATCAATGAACAAGCCGTTTTCCACCACACCAGGCACCTGATTCAAAACCATCGACAATTGGCGCGGCTGTTCGATTTCTTTAAGGTGCATGTCGATGATATAATTGCCCTCATCGGTCACAAAAGGCGTGTCACCATTCATCCGCAGCATGGATTTGTGGCCATGCACCGGCAGACCGTTCAACATTTCCTCAACCAGCACTTTGGTAATCTGCCAGCCAAAAGGAATTACTTCAATCGGCAAAGGAAAAGCACCAAGCGTATCGACCCGTTTTGAAGCATCTGTAATCACAATCATCCTGTCACTGGCCGTTGCCACGATCTTTTCCTGTAAATGTGCGCCACCTGCACCCTTGATCAGGGTCAGATCGGGGTCAAATTCATCGGCGCCGTCAATTGTCATGTCAAGCCAGCGCGCCTCTGCCAGTGTCACAACCTTTATGCCAACTTCACGCGCCAGTTCAGCTGTTCGATTGGATGTCGGCACACCAATAATGCGCAGGCTTTGGTGCTGAACGCGCTCGCCCAAACATTTCACCAGCCAGGCGGCTGTGGACCCGGTGCCAAGACCGACTTTCATGCCATCCTCAACCATTTCGCTAGCGCGTTTGGCGGCGACAAATTTGGCGGTGTCTATCGGGGACAGGTTATCGGTCATTGGCAGCGACTCCGTAATCTTTGCACGCCTTATAGGAAAGTTGCCCCGATGGTGCGAGCAGGAATTGATGAAAACACCGGGTAACTTTTGCAACTGGAAGTCTGGGGCGCTTGACATTACAGTTACTGGAAGGATTAAAACTTATTTCAACAACTGTCGGAGTACAATATTTGTCTTTTTTCAGGAGTATAGTCAGATGGTTACTAGTACTTTCAGGACAACAGCCGAGATACGAATATTCAAGTTCCTTTACAAACCGCTGATCCGGCGCAGTGCTCACCACATTTTACAAGGCAGGATGATTAATCCGGATATCCCGGAAAACGGCCGGTGGCTCCGGGGCGAGGTGAATGAAATTCTGGTCGCTATTTGGGACCGCGTCGACGGGCTTGTCGGTAAAGCTGATCTGAGAACTATTCCGACATTTGGCAATCGAAATAACGTGTATCTTTCTGTCCTTACAACCGCAGCTTATCAAGTTTTACTTGAGCGAGGTCAGAGCAAGGCACGCGCCGCAGATCTGGTAGCAGACGTTGGCTGGAAAATTTATGAATTGGGAATAAATCTGGTTTCATTTCTGTTTCGGGCCACTACGCGCGATCCGGGCAAACGTATTGAAGGTTCGGTGAATGCCCTGTTGGTATTTCCGTTTAGTGCCCCCGGACGCCCTGGGTATGAGGTTAGTGTTGAAAAGCAGGATGGCAAAATGCTGACCCACTGGACATGGTGTCCACCCCAGGCGTTTGTTCGTTCACTTACGGAAACTGACGGTGACCGCGGTGAATTGGACGCATTCTACCGGTCATGGTGTCTATATGACTGGCCGGGTGCTGACCTAATGGCAGGGGACGGTGAAAGGGGCCATTACCAACGCAAGCTAACCCAATCAAAAGGCGACGCCGTTTGTGACATGTGTTGGCGGCACAACGCCCGATAACTTGGTTGCTACGCAGTTTAGATCGTATACACGCAATAGATTGTCGCATTGGACAATGAACTATTGTGCAACAGGGCGCAGGTCTGTTTGCAATACTTAGGAAGCGCGCGTGTTTTTATCTGTTTTTGATATGTTCAAGGTCGGTGTCGGCCCGTCATCAAGCCACACAATGGGCCCAATGGTTGCTGCTGCTCGGTTTCTGGATAAGCTGCGCATCTCGCCATTTACAGCCCATGGGCTGAAGGCATCCTTGCACGGCTCACTGGCTTTTACCGGTGTTGGCCACGCAACTGACCGCGCGACTATTCTGGGGCTGGCAGGGTTTTTGCCTGAAAGCTACAACCAAAAACAGGCTGATGCTGCGCTTGCACAGATCAAGGCCGAACACAGGGTGTCACCTGCCGGGCTTAAGGCGCTGGTGTTTGATCCAACGGCGGACATCCGGTTTGACTATGGCGCCGCCCTGCCCGGGCATGCCAACGGCATGATCCTGATGGCCATCGACCAGCAGGGCGACGTGATTTTGCAGGAAACATACTATTCGATCGGCGGTGGTTTTGTACTGACGGAAGGGGAATTGGCGGAAGGCAAAAACACCGATGACGGCGCACCTGTGCCTTATCCGTTTCACAGCGCTGCTGAAATGCTGGTTATGTGCAGGGAGAACAACAAACCTATCGCCGGGTTGAAGCGTTTGAATGAACTGTCACGGCTGAATGCCAGCACACTCGACAATGGCCTTTCCCGGCTTTGGAAGGTGATGAATGGCTGTATTAACCGCGGCCTCGAAGCTGAAGGGATATTACCCGGTGGCCTGAACGTGCGTCGCCGCGCCAAGCCGATCCACGCACAACTGTTGGCGGAACGTGGTCTGAACCTGACAGCGCCGCACACCATCAACGACTGGATGAGCGTGTATGCAATGGCGGTGAACGAGGAAAACGCAGGGGGTGGTCAGGTAGTAACCGCCCCGACCAACGGTGCGGCAGGGGTGATCCCGGCGACGATCCGGTACTGGCTGGACCATGTGCCAGGTGCGTCGGTGAAAAATGTCGGGGAATTCCTGCTGACGGCGGCCGCCATTGGCGGGCTGGTGAAACATAACGCCTCAATCTCGGGCGCTGAATGTGGCTGCCAGGCGGAAGTTGGCTCTGCCTCGGCTATGGCGGCGGCCGGGTTGGCGGCGGTTCTGGGTGGCACACCGGAACAGGTTGAAAACGCCGCTGAAATCGCGCTGGAGCATCATTTGGGCATGACCTGTGATCCGGTTGGCGGGCTGGTACAAGTGCCCTGTATTGAGCGAAACGCCTTAGGCGCCATCAAAGCGGTGTCCGCCGCCTCGCTGGCGATGCGCGGAGACGGGCAACATCTGGTGCCGCTGGACGCTGCCATCGAAACCATGCGCCAGACCGGGGTGGATATGAGCACAAACTACAAAGAAACATCACTTGGTGGTCTGGCGGTGAATGTCCCCAACTGCTGATCCCACATTCTTCTGTTCCTAAATACTCCCGCCGGAGGCATCCTGAGCCCTGTAAGGGCGAGACAAAATAATGGCCCGTAAGGGCCTCCTTGTTGCATCCTCCCAACCCCAGCCGTAGCGTCCACCAATGATCAAGGACCGCCCGCTTTTAGGCATTGTGTTGATGCTCGGCTTTTGCCTTTTGGCCCCCTTAGGGGATTCCATTGCCAAAATACTGGGCGACAGCATTCCATTGGGCATGCTACTTGCGTCACGCTTTGGATTGCAGGTCCTGTTTCTGACCCCTGTTATTGTGCTGGCAAGAAAACCTCTGACAATGACACGCCGGGTATTCACGCTGACCCTGATCAGAACGGTACTGCACATCATCGGAATAGGCGCGATGTTTCTATCCCTGCGCTACCTGCCACTGGCCGACGCCATCGCTATCGCCTTTGTGATGCCGTTCATCATGTTGCTGCTTGGTAAAACCGTATTAAACGAACAGGTCGGCATGCACCGGCTTTTGGCCTGCGCGGTTGGGTTTCTTGGCACCTTACTGGTGATCCAGCCAAACTTTGCAGATGTCGGCGCACCTGCGCTACTACCGCTGGTAGTCGCGGTGGATTTCGCGTTTTTCATGCTTATCACCAGACAAATCGCCAAACACGTTGATCCGATTTCGCTGCAGTTTATCAGCGGTATTGCGGCGTCACTTGTTCTGATCCCTCTGGTCGTATTCGCGCCCGCCACTTGGGCTCCCCTACAAATATTCTGGCCCAGTACATTCGATATGACGTTGATGGTCATTATGGGGCTGGTTGGAACTTTGGCGCATTTATTAATGACTTGGTCGCTGCGATACGCACCGTCCACCACCCTTGCCCCGATGCAATATCTGGAAATCCCGTTCGCTACTGCAATCGGCTGGCTAATTTTCAAAGACCTGCCCAACGGATTGGCCGCCGTTGGCATCCTAATAACAGTTGCCGCGGGGCTTTATGTTATCTGGCGCGAGCGTCTGAACGCGCAAGCAGTGCATGCACAACCGGTATCAGCGCCTCCGGCGGCAGAATGACCAGCATTCCGGGGTCGGGGAAATTCAACTGCACCGGACCATCCAGTACCTGATTGGAAGTTCCAATTTTTTTGTCGGGCGAAAATTCTATGCCTTTGGTGGGCCACTTTATTCCCGATGAACAACCTTGCACCGAACGCATCGGGAACAGCGAAATTCGGGAACCGGGCTTTAGATCAAGCTCAATCGAGCCGGCCAGATGAAAAACCAGATCATGTTCGCCAATCAGAACACACGGCGATATGGTATTCCGCACCAGGGCGTGGAATGCCGCCAGTTGATGATCGACCCTGCCCCCAAGAAACCCAACCCCCAAAATAAGCGGCGAAACAATACGTGACAGGCACTTTTCAAAATCCGTGCTATCTTGTTCAGTGATCTTGTGTTGCCGTTCAACTGGAATTTGCGCCAATGTGGCCCTACTTAAAGAATCAAAGTCGCCAATTACTTTTTTTGGGGTTTCGCCACAATTTAGCGCCATTTCAGCCCCACCATCAGCGGCGACCAAATAGGGGGCGAATTTCAGTGCTGTTGCCAATAATGCCTTGCTGGCCTCGCCCGCGCCGAGCAAAGTTACGTTTTTAGATGTCCGAACAATGATAGGATTCATGTCACAATTTACGTCGAATTTGGAAACAGTCCATATTCTGACCTCAATATTATCACGTTATTTACCCGATTCCGGTCCTATTTACGAACCAAAGGATGGTAAATACAATCTTGCTGGATCGGGGGAGAAAGCGAAAGAACTATGATGGGGCCGAGCAAAATACTTACCGTGTCCTACGGTACATTTTCTTGTACGTTGGAAGGGTTTGATGACCCGTTTTCGACAATGCGGGGTATTGCAGAATATTTTCGCGATCTCGCCGCCGATGATCGCTATTTTGGTGCTGAGCCGCCAACACCGGACGCAGAAATGCTGCACCGGATCGCGCAACGCGATGTTCACAGTCGTGTAGAAGCGCAGATTGAAGACAATGGCGTTATCCTGCGCCAGGTCGAAAAAGACGTGGCTGAAGAAGAACCCTCTCCCGTTGCCCCTGTGGCGGCACCGGTTGTTGCAGCGGCTACAATTGCTGCGGTTCAGCCAGTTGTTGATGACCCGGTTGACGTCGCTCCATTGAATGAAGCGGGGCCGATCGAAACTGAAAGCGTTGCCGCCAAGCTGGCACGTATTCGCGCCGTGGTAACGGCCGACAGCGAAGACGACACCGCATTTGCTGAAGACTCACAGTCTGACAGTATGTTTGACACTTCACCGATTTCAGCCGCGTTTGACGGCGATATTGAAGAAGATGTTCAGGAAGAGCTCGTTCAGGATTTCTCTGAAACCGAAGAGCTTTCAGATGAAGAGCCGGTTGAAGAAGAGGGTTTTACGGCCGAGGCTGACGAAACGCCGGAAGAAATCGAAGAGCCTGAAGCAGAAGAGCCTGAAGTACATAAGCTTGTTGCTGAAGAGCAAGAGCATAAGGCTTTTGTCGATGAGCAACCCGAAGATCAGGTTGAAGAAGTAGCTGAAGTTTCTGATGAGCCTGATTTTGAGGAAGAAGCAGAAGAGTTATCCGCAGAAGCTGCGGAAATAGACGAAGATGCGGCTGAGGTTTCTGATACGGCGGATGATTCAATTTCTCGTATCATGGGTGCTGTTTCAGAGGATGAAGTTGAAATCGACGTTGAAGATGACGATGCTTTCGCTGATCCCGATCAACCGGCCATTGCACGCGTTGTAAAGATGCGCCGCGAAGACTTTGAAGCCGCCCTTGAAAGCGGTGATCTGGAAGAAATTTCCGAAGGTGAAGACTTCGTCGAAGCCCAAGGTGATGAAGCAGAAGAAACTGCTGAAGTTGCAGAGCTTGATGAGACCGAAGAAGAGACCAGTCTTTCAGACGAAGACGAAGCCGAGCTTATGGCGAACCTGGAACAGGTTCAGCGCAAAGCAGACGCCGACGTTCGCGCCGAGAAAGAAGGCCGCGCAATGATGGAAAACAAGGATATCGAACACGATCCTGATGCCGTGTCGCGTATTCTTGACGTCACCAATACAGAACTGGAAGAAACCGAAGGCACACGCCGGCGTTCAGCCATTGCCCATCTAAAAGCAGCGGTTGCAGCCACACGGGCCGACAAATTTTTCACCAGACAACGTGAAGAAGAAGACGAAAACGAACTGAACCAATATCGTGATGACCTGGCAAAAGTTGTAAAACCCCGCCGGCCTACGGCAGAAAGCGGTGCAAAATCACGCCGCGTGGCACCTTTGGTTTTAGTGACCGAGCAGCGTGTTGACCCGGCAGAAACCGAACCAGTCGCCGAGGGTGCAATTGTACGCCCACGTCGAGTGATTTCCGGCAATCTTGCGCTGAGCGATGATGACGAACTCGAAATGCATGGGGAACCTGGTGAAAACATCTTTACGCCAGAACAATCCTTCGCTGATTTCGCCACCGAAATGGGTGCAGTAGAGCTAATCGATCAGTTGGAAGCCGCCGCCGCCTATTCAGCTTATGTTGAAGGCGAAGAGCATTTTTCACGTCCTCATATCATGAAAGCGGTTGCTGAAATGAATGAAGAGCAGGAATTCACCCGCGAAGAAGGCCTGCGTTCATTTGGATTGCTGCTGCGTCGTGGCAAGATCAAAAAGCTCAAACGCGGTCAGTTCATTATTGCTGATACAACACGCTTCAACCCGGAAGTCCGGGCAGTTGGCGAATAAGAAAAACACTCGTTCTTCACGAGTGGCAAACGGGGGGAGCTATTGCTCTCCCCGTTTTTTGTTGTCGGGGTCCGCGTCGGGGTCGGCCTGACCGATGCCTCTGAAAACTGGCTTGAACGGTAATATCCAGACCACGCCAAGGCCGACATAGATCAGCAATTCCAACAGAAAATTCGTCGGGTTCAGCCATGTCACCAGAACGCTGGCTATCAAAATATATAGCGGCAGACCAACCAGCAGGATGATCAGCGACCAACGGCGCCGTTGTTTGTAAGACAGGGCCATCAGTCGACAAACGGGTCTGTGACAAGGATGGTATCTTCGCGTTCCGGCGACGTCGAAACCAGTGCAGCCGGGCAATTGATCAGTTCTTCGACACGGCGCACGTATTTGATGGCATTGGCCGGCAATTCCGCCCAACTTCGCGCGCCTTCGGTACTTTCGGACCAGCCGGGCATTGTCTCGTAGATTGGCGTGCAACGGGCCTGTTGGTCAGCGGCTGTTGGCAAATAATCAATGCGTTTGCCGTCCAATTCATAGGCGATGCAGATTTTCAGCTCTTCAAACCCATCCAGAACGTCCAGTTTTGTGAACGCTATACCATTCACGCCGGATGTCGCACAGGTTTGGCGCACCAATACGGCATCAAACCAGCCGCAGCGGCGTTTTCGCCCGGTATTGGTGCCAAATTCGTGGCCCCTTTCGCCGAGACGCTGACCGACTTCGTCGTTCAGTTCTGCCGGGAACGGCCCTTCGCCGACACGGGTGGTGTAGGCTTTTACGATGCCAAGGACGAAATCAATCGCGCCGGGTCCGACGCCGGAACCGGTGGCGGCCTGTCCTGCTATTACGTTGGAAGAGGTCACAAACGGGTATGTTCCAAAATCAATATCCAGCAGCGCGCCTTGTGCGCCTTCGAACAGTATCCGTTTTCCGGCTTTTCGTTTTTCGTTCAGAATTTTCCAGACCGGGGCGGCGTAAGGCAGGATTGTTGGCGCAATCTCACGCAGGCTGGCAAGAAGTGCGCCGCGGTCAATCACTGGCAGGCCAAGCCCACGACGCAGCGCATCATGGTGAATCAACGCCCGGTCAACCCGCAGCTCAAGCGTTGCATCGTCGGCCAGATCAGCGACCCTGATCGCTCGACGTCCGACTTTATCTTCGTAAGCCGGGCCAATACCGCGCCCTGTGGTGCCAATCTTAGCAACGGAATTCTGATTTTCCCGCGCACGATCCAGTTCGCCATGGATTGGCAGGATCAACACGCAATTTTCTGCAATCAACAGGTTTTCTGGTGAAATTTCAATGCCTTGCAATCTTATCTTTGCAATCTCTTCGCGCAAATGCCAGGGGTCCAGCACCACGCCATTGCCAATAACCGATAGTTTACCACCACGCACAATGCCTGATGGCAGGGCCGCGAGTTTGAAAACCTCACCATCAATTACCAACGTATGCCCGGCATTATGTCCGCCCTGAAACCGCACAATGACGTCAGCGCGTTCCGACAGCCAGTCAACCAGCTTGCCTTTTCCTTCGTCGCCCCACTGGGCGCCTACGACAACGACGTTGGCCATTTACAGTCCTTCAAGATTTAGCAAAACCCGAGCCGATATAGCGGCAGAATTACCCGCGTGAAACCTCTAAATAGAAGCAGGGCTGGACAGCGGCGTACATTTTTTGCAATCCAGTGGAAAAAAGAGGACCGATATGGGCTTTCTCATCCGCTGGTTTTTCGCATTTGTATTGATTGCAGCCACCTTTAATCCGACCAAATTGAACTTCACCAGATGGGCGATGGATAATTTTAGCAGCAATATCCCCCTGACGGTTCTGCTTGGGCTATTATTGTTCATTGGTTACGTGATTTTCTTGCGCGCCACTTTGCGATCCATTGGCGGGTTTGGCATGGCATTGGTGTTTGCGGTATTTGCGGCTCTGGTCTGGGTGTTGTGGGATTGGGGCGTTCTGTCACTGGAAAACTCCAGCCTAAACGTCTGGATGGGAATTCTGGCGCTATCCCTGATCCTGGGGATCGGACTGTCCTGGAGCTTTGTGCGCCGCGCAATTTCCGGCCAGTTTGATGTGGATGACAGCGACGAATAAACCCCCGCTTAGGGGTTGCAGCACTGGCAATCAGGCTCTAGATACTGCTCGTTCAAACTACTTAGGCCCATTATGGAAAACGTCGTTCTTGTCATCCACCTGATCCTTGCACTTTGCCTCATTGGTGTCGTGCTTTTGCAGCGCTCCGAAGGCGGCGGGCTGGGTATGGGTGGCGGTGGTGGTGGCGCGGTTTCTGCGCGTGGCATTGCCACGGCTCTGGGTAAGCTGACATGGGCCTTTGCAATCGCGTTTATCGGGACATCGATTACGCTGACAGTTATTTCCGCGAAGAACGCATCCAACAGTTCAGTGGTTGATCTTTTGGGCCTTGAGCAGCCAGCCGCGGCGGCGCCTGTAGCACCTGCGGGTGACAACCTGTTGCCACCCACAACGACGACAGAAGAACCATTGGTTCAACCGCGCGCCGACTGAAAACCACTACCACTTGTCTGTGAAGGAACTTTTGGCGCAGGATGTAGCGATCTGGTTGCGCATCTGACACGAATCTGTTACTTCTCAAATCCCGTGATGATGTGATTCTGAAAGCCACATTTCGCACCAGATTTGGTACTTTTCACGGGGGAATCCACCGCATGGCACGCTATATTTTTATCACCGGTGGTGTTGTTTCTTCGCTTGGAAAGGGGCTTTCATCCGCCGCCTTGGGGGCTGTGCTTCAGGCCCGTGGCTATACCGTGCGTCTTCGTAAACTTGACCCTTACCTGAACGTCGATCCCGGCACCATGAGCCCGTTCGAACATGGCGAAGTGTTTGTAACCGATGATGGCGCCGAAACCGACCTGGACCTTGGTCACTATGAGCGTTTCACCGGGGTTGCGGCTCGCAATACGGATTCGGTCAGTTCCGGGCGGATTTATTCCACCGTGTTGGAAAAAGAACGCCGTGGCGATTATCTGGGCAAAACCATTCAGGTCATACCGCATGTGACCAACGAGATTAAGGATTTCATAAGCATTGGCGATGATGAAGTTGATTTCATGCTCTGCGAAATCGGCGGCACTGTTGGTGACATTGAAGCGCTGCCGTTTTTTGAAGCTATCCGTCAGTTTTCACAGGATAAACCGCGCGGTCAGTGTATATTCATGCATCTGACATTGCTGCCTTACCTCGCGGCGTCGGGTGAGCTGAAAACAAAACCGACCCAGCATTCGGTGAAAGAATTGCGTTCTATCGGTATCGCGCCGGATATTCTGGTTTGCCGGTCCGAACATACTATCCCCGAAAAGGAACGCGCCAAAATTGCACTGTTTTGCAATGTGCGGCTGGATTCAGTGATCCCGGCCTATGATCTGAAATCGATCTACGAAGCGCCGATGGCTTACCACAAGGTCGGACTGGACCGGGCGGTGCTGAACGCCTTTGGCATTGATGACGCACCCGACCCTGATCTGACCCGCTGGATTGACGTGGAAGACCGCATTCACAACGCTGAGGGCGAAGTAAAGGTCGCTATTGTTGGCAAATATACCCAATTGGAAGACGCGTATAAGTCGATCAAAGAGGCATTAACCCATGGCGGCATGGCCAACCGGGTCAGGGTGAAAGTCCGATGGATCGACGCCGAAGTTTTTGAAAGCGACGATGCGGCAACACAGTTGCAGGGCTTCCACGCGATACTGGTGCCCGGCGGCTTTGGCGAGCGTGGGACTGAAGGCAAGATCAAGGCCGCGCAGTTTGCCCGCGAAAAGGGCGTGCCTTATCTGGGCATCTGTTTAGGCATGCAGATGGCGGTGATTGAAGCCGCACGAAATTTGGGCGGAATGCCCGATGCCGGGTCAGAGGAATTTGATCATGAATCTGGGGAAAAGCGTTTTACGCCAGTTGTTTACCACTTGAAGGAATGGATACAGGGCAACAGTACCGTCAGTCGGAAAGTCGGTGATGATAAGGGTGGAACCATGCGGCTCGGGGCCTATACTGCCGCGCTGAATGAAGGGTCCAAAGTGGCGGGAATTTATGGTTCAGTCCAAATAGAAGAGCGCCACCGCCACCGATATGAGGTCGACACAAAATACCGTGCTCAGCTTGAAGAGCAGGGTTTGATATTCTCCGGTATGTCACCCGACGGGCGTCTGCCAGAAATCGTTGAATGGAAAGACCACCCGTGGTTTATCGGCGTTCAGTTCCATCCTGAGCTGAAATCCAAGCCGTTTGATCCGCATCCGTTGTTCAAAGATTTCGTGCGCGCCGCAAAAGAAGAATCGCGGCTGGTTTAATCCGAAAAAATTCCTTTCCGATCAGGTTTCCCACCCCTATATGGGTTTAATGTTCGGAGATTTCCTAAAACGGCTCACCCAAACTGACCCAGCCCCGCTGCCGGACACCGACGCGCGGCTGGCACTTTGTGCGCTGCTGGTACGGATTGCAAAGACAGATGATGATTACGCTGACAGCGAGATCACCAAGATAGAGCGTATAATTTCCACCCGGTACGGCGTTTCAACGTCTGACGCCAAAGCACTGCGTGTTGAAGCTGAGATACTGGAGGCCGAGGCCCCCGATACCGTCCGTTTCACCCGCGCGATCAAAGACGCCGTTCCCCATGAAGAACGCGAAGGTATTATCGAAGCATTGTGGGAAATTGTGCTGGCAGACGGGGTGCGCGACCATGAAGAAGACGCTCTGTTGCGGTTGGTCGCCGATTTGCTGGGGATCAATGACCGCAACAGCAATATCGCGCGAAAACGGGTACAGGAACGGCTGAAATGATCGCCTCCCTTGGTATGTATGACCGCGCTGAAACGGCCGCCGCGAATGATGCGCTTTGGGCGGGGATCAGGCACGGGTTGGGGTTCGGGCCGGATGAACTGGATCGGACATCTGGCTTTTGGGACACCTGGCAAAGCCCGGAGCTGTTGTTTTCCCAGACCTGCGGCATGCCGTATCGGATCAAATTACATGAATCTGTTCAACTGGTTGGCACACCGGATTACGGGCTGCCAGACGTGCCACCGGGGTATTATTATTCAGTGATGGTGGTGCGCTCGGGGGATTCTGGCGATTTTGGCGAATATCAGGATCAAAGACTTGCCTATAACGGCCCGGATTCTCAGTCTGGTTGGGCGGCACCGCAAAATTACGCAGCTGAGTTGGGATTTCGGTTTGAGAAACTGTTTTGCAGTGGCGGACATCTGGCCAGCGCAACCGCTGTTGCCAATGGCGATGCGGATATTGCGGCTCTGGACGCGGTGACGTGGGATATGATCAACGCCTATGAAGGTGTCGCCAATGACCTGAAGATCATTCAGAAAACCACACCAACGCCGGGACTGCCCTATATCACTTCGCTTCGTCAGGATGCGGATGCAATATATGCCGCCACGCAAGATTCTATTGACGGGCTTCAGGACGATCAACGTCACCTTTTGCGGCTAAAAGGCATCGTCAGGATCGATGCCGCGACCTATCTGGATGTTCCAACACCGGCTGCACCCTGACATTCTGATGCCAGATACAGCCCTATTTGTTAGCTTACCAAGGGGTAGGCGTCGATTTGGGCGTTGCAATTGCACAAAAATTCAGCCCAACTGTGTCACCGGTTAACAAAAGAATGCTGCCTGCCCGTGACTGACCAAGAAACGCCTGTCATCGAAATCCGAGACCTTCACAAGTCATTCGGCGCATTGGAAGTGCTCAAAGGCGTCGACCTTGTGGCGCCCAAAGGCCATGTCATTTCGCTGATCGGGTCGTCTGGATCCGGCAAATCCACGCTACTGCGCTGTGCAAACCTGTTGGAAGACAGCCAGCAGGGTGAAATCCTGTTTGAGGGTGAGCCAATCATCTGGCGCGGCACCGGTCTGGACCGCCACCCCGCGGATAAGGCGCAAGTCACCCGCATCCGCACCAATCTTTCGATGGTATTTCAGCAGTTTAATCTGTGGTCGCACATGTCGATCCTGCAAAATGTGATGGAAGCGCCGGTAACGGTATTAGGCCGTAATAAGAACGAGGCGGAAACAGCCGCCCGGGGCTATCTGGCCAAAGTTGGCATCGCTGACAAAGCCGACGCGTATCCGGCGCAGTTATCCGGTGGTCAGCAGCAACGCGCGGCGATTGCACGCGCATTGTGTATGGAACCCAAGGCGCTGTTGTTTGACGAACCTACTTCAGCGCTTGACCCGGAACTGGAACAGGAAGTGGTTAGGGTGATCAAAAACCTCGCCGCTGAAGGGCGTACAATGATCCTTGTGACCCATGACATGCGGCTTGCGGGCGATGTAGCGGATCACGTAATATTTCTTCATCAGGGGAATATCGAAGAACAGGGTCCACCTGCCACGTTTTTCAACACCCCTAAAACAGACCGGCTGCGACAGTTTTTAAGCGCGACTGTGGCGGCGTAAAACAAGCGTTATAACAAGGGAGAGAAGACAATGAGAAAACTAATCCTAAGCGCGGCTGTTCTGGCCGTAACAGCAGGTTTCGCACTGGCGCAAGACGTAGTGCGTATGGGGACTGAAGGTGCCTACCCTCCGTACAATTTTATCAATGATGCTGGCGAAGTTGATGGCTTTGAAATTGAAATGGGGAATGAGCTGTGCGCGCGCGCTGGTCTGAAATGTGAATGGGTCACAAATGACTGGGACAGCATCATCCCGAACCTCGTGTCCGGCAACTATGACACCATCATTGCCGGCATGTCGATCACGGATGAGCGCGACGAAGTCATTGATTTCACACAGAATTACATTCTTCCAGAGTCTTCGGCCTATGTCGCCGCAACAGAGGGTGTGGACCTGACAGGCGGTGTGATAGCGGCGCAGACGGCTACGACACAGGCTGGCTATGTTGCTTCAAGCGGTGCGACTCTGCTGGAGTTTGCAACCCCTGACGAAACCATTGCAGCTGTGAAAAACGGTGAAGCTGACGCAGTTCTGGCAAACAAGAGCTATCTTGCGCCAATCGTGGCAGAATCCGGTGGTGCGTTGATGTTTGTCGGTGACGAGGTTCCAATTGGTGGCGGTGTTGGCATGGGCCTGCGCGAAAGCGACGGGGAGCTGAAAACCAAGTTCAACGCAGCCATCGATTCAATGAAGGCTGACGGCACACTGAACACCCTGCTGGTCAAGTGGTTCGGCGACGAAATCGGCACATACTAAAGCAAACGGCGGGGCCATCGTTGGCCCCGCCAACCGCATTTATGTTTTCCTATTGCTCTGATCCATCCAGCCTGCAAGGCATCAGCTGGCTTTCCTGCTATCTGACAACAGGCAAGCATATGCTGTTCTATGGCTCGTTTGGTACGGTGATGCT
>VAPL010545834.1_pt1 | contig 14483 bp, 8 predicted proteins | sample 3395061 | NCBI WGS metagenome assembly VAPL01 (sample SAMN08290444, study PRJNA428436) | hydrothermal vent metagenome | isolation source: Deep-sea hydrothermal vent chimney 2 | place: Pacific Ocean: Juan De Fuca Ridge | depth 2182 m m | reverse complement strand
TCATACTTTTTTAATAAAGTGGTTACAGTATCAACGGCATCAGGATTGGAGATTATTTCTCCTGACAAATTGACAGACAAAATGATATCCTGCTTGTTTTTGATAAAATCAGCCTGAATTTTAAAGGCTAATTCAAGGACTCTTTTATCAATTAAAGTCATTAGGCCGGTTTGTTCGGCAACATGTAAAAATAAACCTGGGGATACCACCCGACCATCATCATCTCTCATTCTCAAGAGACACTCATAGTGAGCGATAGAACCATCTGATATGCGTTTTATTGGTTGAAAATAAAGTAAAAATCGATCATCCTGCAAGCCTTTCTGAATATTAAATTTCCAGTTGACCTGAGTTCGCACTTCTTCTCTGTCAAAATCCTGCATGGTTGCCAAACACCAGCCTCCCTTATTTGAATCTTTGGCTTTGTACATAGCCAGATCCACACTGGCCATAATATCCTGCTCGGAATAATCGGGTATCGGAAAAAGCAGCAAACCAGCACTGATAGAGACACGATGAACACTTTTATCTGCAGAAATTTCAATGGTTGTCATTTGTATACAGATTTTGTCAACTAATTTTTGGGCTTCTTCAAGAGTTACATGTGGAGCAAGTACAGCAAATTCGTCTCCACCAACACGCGCAACCAAATCCGTTTCCCGGGTGACGCATTTTAATTTATCTGCAACTCTAACCAATAATTCATCACCCACTTTATGACCGCTACTATCATTTACACTCTTGAACTGATCAATATCAAAATAAATCAAAGCTCCAGATTGATGATATCGGTTTGCGATAGAAAGTGTTCTTTTTAGTTCATTTTCAAATCGTCGTCGGTTATATAAATTAGTTAACGAGTCATGATCCGCTAACCAGGTCAATTGAGACTCGATTTGGTTTCTTTCAGTTAAATCCAGGCCAACAACCAGTATTTCTGTTGTATTATTAGAGCCAATGATGCGCGTGAAATACCAGGAAATAAACAATTTATTGTGAACTTCAGAAGCTATTTTACATTCATAATTGAAGCTATCTTGCTTGTTTTCTGAAAGGTTAGTAACAGCTGCTGAAATTTCATCAAAGTCTAACGCATCAGAAATAAGATCAGTAAATTTATTATCTTTATTGGAATGGTTATTTAACCCGATAAGGCCTTCACCATACTTATTCAGTGAAATGATTTTCCCGTTTTCATCCAGCGTCATAATAATAACCTGGGCAGTATTCAGTATGTTTGATACGAAATTTTTTTCTTTTTGTAACTCAATGGTTTTTTCTGATAAATGTTCTGTCCTTTTCTCAACTTCAGCATCAAGTTCTTTCAGTGTGGCGATTAAACGATGGGTAGCATCATCTAGAATATTGATTTCGTCTTTAAAAAAACTACGTTTGATGTTTTTGGGTAAAAGTTCCAAGACTTTCTGGTAGCGTTTTTCAGCAATAAGTGGCATGACACTGCTCAATACCTTTAAGCGTCGAGTTGGTCCAATCAGCAGCAGCAAAATAATCCCTCCCGAGAGTAGTGAACTGAGTAAACCAGTTGTTGCATACAGAGTGGTGGCTTTTTGTACGTCAGCTAATTCGCTACTGATATCATCGATAATAATCAGCTCCGCAGTTTCATTGCCCTCAATGAACGGAATTGTTGATATTTCATAGCTTCGCTCTTTGTATTTAAATACCAGACTATGCTTGAGTCTATCAATGGTGGATTCATCCATTAGCGCATGGAGTAACGGCAGATTTTTTTCATAGTCGGTCAAAGCGACAATGCTGGATGATAATTTATCCAGATAAGGCAACTTACTATCGATTACTTCAGTATCTTTAATAAGAATACCTACATCTGCCCCAGTAATTGCACGCATTTGTATCACTGTCCCTGCTAGATCAACAGCAAAAATAAATACCCCGATAAATTGTCCATTATGCAAAAAGGGAGAAACATAGATATGTGTACACACACGCGTACAAAGTATCTCATCCACTGGTTCTTCTTTTTCAATAACCTGTTTGAATAAATCAGAAAAAACACCAACATCCACAACAGTTACCCCCCATTTTCCAATGAGCTCTCCATCTCTGGAAAGTAAGTATGCAGATTCAATGTCTGATTCAAAACCAATTTTAAACCAGTTTTTTTCTATGAGTTCATTGATTTTTGATAATGCTTCTTGATGAGAGCTTTGACGGTCAAGAAAAGCAGGGATAAGCCAGCTTATGGTAATATCGTTCAGTCTGGATTTTTGCAGAATACTGCGGTAAGCTTGTTCATATAATTCACGGGTTCTTAATCTTTCCTGAGTATAATTATTATCTAGCGTCAACTTACCTAACACATAGACACTAGCCGAAGCAGCAAGTGTTGCAATGCTGACAGCCAAAGTAGTTCGCCATAGCAGGCTGAAAAATCTTGTGTTAGGTTTGTTTGTATTTGACATTAATAGCTAAGATTTCGCAGTAATTAATTCACTGTTTATTATATTATATAATTCCTTAAAATCGAAGGTTAAATTATCATATATTTTCTGAGTAGTCATCATATAAGGCGCCCTTATTCCATTTAATTTTATTGAATCACCAATTTTCTTGGTTAATACGCCATATTTTTTTATTAAAACTGTAAGTTTATGTTCCATTAGGGCAACTGAATATTCTATATGATTGTCACTCATTAATGCTCCACATGCCAACACCAGGCACGCAGGCAAATAATTAACTCTAAATCGACCGTCAATAGACGCTTGGTAGTCTTCGAACAAATACAGTTTATCACTAAGTCTTCGTCTGAAAGAAGGGTGAATTGCCATGCGTGATATTTCACCTAAGCCAGGATTTCTTAATTCTCCAACAATGCTTTTATTAAAATTAATCCCGAAATTTTCGATGGGTAAATGATAACCACTATCTTCCTTATAGGGAATAAGACGTATATAACCGATTGGCGTATTGCTTGGTTTATGAAATAATAAACAATGGTAGGCCTGTTCGTCGTAGTTATCTTTTTCGATTTCATCTAACGTATATGGGTTGTGGAATTCATAACCGCAATCTTTAATGTAAACGTCATATCTTAGTTTGAATGCTTGATTAAGCAGTTCTGGAGTATTTACTTTAACAACATAAAAAAACTCGTTGTAGTGTGATATCAGATCCATTTTTGAGTTCATAGCATATAGCCTATTAATTTTATTTTGTCGATTTTTGGTGCCAAATGAGCATATCTAGCATGGGATATGCTTGGTCTTCTGTCATAATGCTTGATGCTTGTCAATAATAACAGCAAAGCCTTTAGGTTTAAGTGTTTGCGGGGGGCAGATTAATGAAGGCAGCAACTAAATTATTAAATGATAACATAGGCCGCTGTTAGCACACCGGAATCATTTGTTTGAACAGAAACAACGTGAAGGCTATCTAGAATTGAAGCCGAAGGGTCAGTTATTTTTGAGTATTATTGGTTTGATCATCAGAGGCGAATAGTTATTCTATTTTACTAGATACTCAGCACCGCTATAAATTGTGAATTCTAATATTCTTTATTCACCCAATAGCTGCGTTGTGATTCCTCGCCATAGAACTGGCTATAACTCGTCATCACGCCTTGCTCTTGGGCGAATGCAACACATTAACTTTTTACGATTGATAGCGGTGCTGAGTATAAATTCACCTGGAAAGCTGTCCGAGAGACAGATTTAAAGCACTAAAAGTGAGCTTATAGGTATGAATACAAGAATGCATTTCATACCTATAAGCAGCACACACAACTCAATCATGTTGCTAAAGCGGTCAAGGCACTGATCTGCAAAATGGAAAACATTCCCCAGAAAAAAACCTATTTGGTATTATTCATAATTCCACGAACCGCTGCTGGAATATCCGCTGGTAATATCACAATTTTTGAATTTCCAGATTCTGAAATACTCTGCATCGCCTCAATATATTTTTCACCCAGCAAGTACATTGCTGGTAATTCTTTATCCTGAATTGCTTCGCTAACCCTGCTCAGTGCTTCCTTGCTTGCTTCAGCCAGAAGCACTTTGGCTTTCGCATCGCGACGTGAGGCCTCCAGTCGACCATCTGCTTCCAGTATTGCGGCGGTTTTTTCACCATCTGCACGGGTGACCGTAGCACGACGCTGGCGCTCTGCCGCAGCCTGCTCTTCCATTGCCGATTGCATGGTTCCGGATGGATTAATATCCTGGATTTCCACTGTTTTCAGGGTGATGCCCCAGTCGGCAATATCATCGGATATTGAATGCTTCAGTTTAGCTTTGATTTCGTCGCGGGATGATAGCGCATCATCCAACGCCATTTCACCAATAATTGAACGTAATGAAGTTTGCACTAAAGTGCGAATCGCCAATTCGTAATCTTCTACACCATAGACCGCTTTTTCCGGTGAAACAATATTAATATAAGCCACTGCATTAGCAATAATGACTACGTTATCTCTGGTAATCACTTCTTGAGACGGGATATCCAGCACAATATCCTTAGTAGTGATTTTATAAGACACGGTGTCAATGTAAGGGATGATAAAACGCAAACCTGGCATCAATGATTCGTGGTATTTTCCAAGACGCTGTACAACCCATTTGTAACCTTGAGGAACCTGTCTTACCCCTTTAAATAATGTAATCAGACAAAACAATGCAAATGCAATACCGAGGATTTGACCTTGCATAACCAATTCTCCTTAACTTAATTTAACAACAATTAGAGTGTTGCCAGAAATATCACTAATATGTACACGATCGCCGATTTCAACGCTATCTTCCGAGATAAAATCCCACTCATCATCACCGAGAATGGGTATGACAAACCTGACCTTGCCACGGCTTCCTTCTGTTGGGAGTTTAATGACCTGTCCAAATTCACCAATCACTGTTTCCCGGGTGCTACTCGCGGTGGTTTTGTCTGCCATTTTTGGTTTGAAATATTTAAACCACAGCACAGTAAATACCACCGATGAAACAGTCCAAAGCACTAACTGCATAGTGAAATTCATATCGATCATCAAGGAGACCAATCCAACTAACAACGCACCTAAGCCAAACCAGAGTATGGTAAAGCTGGGCATAAACATCTCAGCTATCATTAACGCCATGCCCAATAGCAACCAGTGCCAATAAAGCATTTCAACATTCATCGTTACTTCTTGCATAGAAAATTTCTCCCAAAACAGTTCAATGTCCAATTCGCTTTTATTGAATAATCGCTTGCTGAAATATTTCCAGTGGTGCCATCAATATAGTATCAAGTCAGTATACTAGTAGAGCAACCAGTAAGTTTAACTAAATAATGTGGCAGTCTATATTGATAGCTGCGTTAAACAAGCTTGACGTAGTGATTGTAATTGCGAAAGATTAAATTCAGGTAACGCAGCACACTGAGTAGTTACAAATTTAGCGTATAGATCAAAATCTTGCGCTCTATGTGCGCGCGCAATTTCCGGATTCAGATGTAAATGTTTGGGACAATGAAGTTACCAGTCGAGAACTGACAACCAGGGCCTAATATAAGTGGAACTAATAATAGAATAAGACACAAGGAAGAGATTGATCAACTACCAAGAGCTGCGTGTAGCCCGGTTGAGTGGTTACAGATGCGCTGAGTAGTTACACGGATACTCAATAAATGAAGAATTAACAGCCAAGCAGGTAACACCAGCAAAAGCGGCACACGGGTACCAAGCCTTTCCTGTTAGTGGATATCTAACAGTCACATGATTTTAGGAGCGAGGATTTTATTAAACTCTCGCTCCTAAAATCATGTGACTGTTAGATCTAAAGCCTCGTTCCTTATTCGCTCAGCGATGCAGCTTCTTCAACAGCCGATGTAGCTTCTTCGACCACCGCCGTAGCCTCTTCGACCACTGATGCAGCAGCAGCTTCTTGCTTTTTCAGCTTTTCAGCTTCGCGCTCTAATCTGGCTTCCCTTTGAGAGGCTGCGCTAGTGTTGTTTGAGAGTGGTTTCACAGGCTTTTGAGCTTCTGCTAATGAGTCGCTATTGTCGCATGCAGTCAGGGATAAATTCAAACTTGCCACTAAAATTACCAAGCTCGCTTTGAGACTGTATTTGTTCATAAATTGCCCTCTATAAATTGATTCTAAAATAGCTATTACATCGTATAGATTAACACAGATAGCTTCTTGGTGTGTGCAACCGAATGGATGATTTCATTCTCTATTTTCATTAGGTAAGATTGATTAAAAACGAAAAGTGGAGATGATTACTTTCCAACATCATTTTTTCAAAAATCATCTGAACCAATCAGTTGTCCAAAAATAACTTTGGACAAGATTGTGTTCAGAGATAGGCTTGTCAATTAGCGTTATTCCATTGCGTGTTCCCTTCGATGCGAGGGTTTAATAACTTCCGGATGTGATTAACATCCTTGCTTCCTAGCTGTGAAATTACTCTTAATCTTAAATGTTTGTAATGGTAATATTACCCTTTACATAGGAACGTACATGAAATAACTTGTGCGTTATCGCATCGAATTTTTGTTTGTCTTAAAGGCGCTGCAACAAGTGCATGATGAGTTGCGTAACTATTGCAATGTAGAAAACGGATAAAAATGACAAACCGGAATGTACTAGTTTTAAAACCGCGCTTCTTAACATGACATGACAAATTAACGTGCTCTAATCCAGGATAATACTATGCTGACATACCCACCTCAATACGATGAACTTTATGTGATCTCTGATATCCACATGGGCGGCACTAAAACCTCTGAGCGTAATTTTCAAATTTTCAAACGTGGCAATCGACTCGGTAAACTCATTACAGAGCTGAGCAAAGTAAGAAAAGATGACAGCATTTGTTTGGTTTTAAACGGTGATATTATTGATTCACTGGCTGAAGACCAGGTTCCAGGCTATGTTGCGCTCGACCATAAACTGGCACTTAGCGTTCTTGATCGCATCTATCACGACCCATCATTTGCACCAGTCTGGAAAGCACTGGCAGGATTCCTGAAAAAACCACACCGCCATTTGGTTATTATCGTTGGAAACCATGATATCGAGTTATCACTCCCAGGCGTAGAAGCCTCTATTCGTCATCAACTAACAGCAGGTGATGCAGACGCCCAGAGCAGGTTGATGTTTTCCACTCACGGCAGCGGGTTTGCTTGCAAAGTGGGTGGAAAACGCGTTTTTTGTACGCATGGCAACGAGGTGGATGACTGGAACATGGTTGATTACGGCTTGTTGGGTCAACTCGGTAATGCTATGAACGCAGGGCGCATTGCAGATGCTGACATGTGGAAACCAAACCCAGGGACACGTCTTGTGGTTGATGTAATGAATAATTTCAAGCAACGCTACCCGTTTGTCGATCTGCTAAAACCCGAAATTGAGCCGGTATTGAGTATCTTGTTAACACTCGATAAAGATCTTTTTAAAAAAATTGACCTCTCTGATGCATATCCGATTTTGCGCGACAAAGTACGTGGTGGTTTACAGCGTAAAAAACTGTTGAGTGCTGACGCAAAAGATTTTTCTGAAGTCTCCAGTGAAGCAATCGCCAACGAAGCAATCGAGCGTATATTAGGCAGCAACCTGAACGCCGCAATTCATAACACTCAACACTTGCAAACAAATGACGCTGAAGATGATTTACTGGAAATTGCCGAAAACGCAATGAAATCTGGAAAAAGCGCTTCTGAATTTAATGAAATGGATAGTCAAACTGAAATATTGGGCTGGACAGATATTGTGGCTGCAAAAATTGGCTTAATCGGCAAAGTAGAGGCACTGCGCCGAGCACTGAAAGATTGGTTAAAAGATGACACCACGTTTAACATCGACACCAAGGATGCTACTTACCAGCTTATCATTGAGAGAGTCGCACCAGAAGTGGATTTCGTTATCACAGGCCATACCCATTTGGCGCGCGCAATCGAGTTTAAGACAGGGCGCTTTTATTTCAACTGTGGAACCTGGATAAGATTGTTGCGCTTAACTGAAGAAGTTTTGGCTGATAATGCCAGTGAACAATTTGAACAAACTGTTTGGAGCGCTTTTTCTTCAGGGCGCATGGACGATCTGGATTCAGTCAAAATCCCGGGTAAAAACGGCAAAGAGGAGCCACTATTGTATGATCGTACTCATGTGGTGCGTATCTCTGCACAAAACGGCACAGTTACGGGCGATCTTTTATGGGTTACTGGTGGGGACACAAGCAGAAGCAAACTCAACATCGTGTCGGAGTTTAACAGTGGCTAAACCAATTCGTATCAATACATAATAAAACTGAAATTATGCTTACCCAATCTGTCTAACTGATTGTTAAGCAATCACATACCAAATCATCAAACCACGTAATATCAAGGAGATGGCGATGGCAGCTTTTGAGAATGTAACTCTGGAACTGGTTCGCCCTGGACCACCTCATAATCAATTACTTTCACCACTGACACCATATATGGCTTTATGCGGAGAAGGCTCGCCAGTTACGTTTCACATTAACCTCGAACACCGCAAACTGCTCAATCGCCTCAGACGACTGCGCTATGTAGATAAAGATGGATTAGGCCATGGAGTAGCAATACCCGACCCCATGCGCGAAGCTGAAGTGATCGAGCTGGGCGAACAGGTCGCCTCTATTCTGGCTGATATCCAGACGCTTAACTCGGAAATTTCACGCGCTCAAGGTTGTGCTTCAAATGCCGCGCCAGAGAGTGAACAGACATTGGTGCATCTTCGCTTGGTATTTTCTGGTTCTGAACTCTCACTGATTCCATTTGAGCTGGCTGCTTCACCACAAGCTTTTCCGGGTGAAGGATTGGAATTCTGCTTACAATCCAGCTTGCCGATTGTGATCACACGCGAAATTCGTCGTAGCCGACCTGTCCCAGTCGCCTGGGATCGTCCTGTTGAGCCTCGTATCCTATTCATATCGGCAGAACCCGACAAGATGACTGTTCCGAAACAAGCACATGTGGTTGCATTGCGACAAGCGCTAGAGCCATGGATACGCTGGCCACATCACAATGAGAAACGAGAGCGAGCTACACTGGTCAAGGATCGCCTGCGTTTATTGATTAATCCCAGCGTTGCGGAAATCTATGGCGCTTGTGCATCCGGCAACTATACACATGTGCATATTTTGGCGCATGGTGCAGCTTATGAAGAGTCTGGCGAACAGCGTTTTGGTCTTGCGCTGTGCCATCAGCAAGATAAAAAGAAGATAGATATCGTTTCTGGTAAGCGGTTAGCAAAAGCATTGCAAGCTGAACTTACTGATTGCCCAGGTCGCTCTCAGCCTTTGGTTGTAACTCTGGCAACCTGTGATTCAGGTAATCCAGGCTCGCTACTCACACCAGGTGGCAGTATTGCCCATGATCTTCATTCAGAAGGTATACCCTGGGTATTTGCCTCACAGTTTCCACTGACAAAAAAAGGTTCTGTGCGGATGATAGAAGCCCTGTATCCACCATTGTTAAATGGTGACGATCCACGCAAGATTCTTTATGAAGTGCGCAGACAGTTATTTATGACTTCGGATCGAGACCATGATTGGGCCAGCATAGTGACATATGGCACATTGCCTGCAAATATAGATGAATTTAGCAATCAAGTCTTCAACTTTTTTGAACGCCAAATGCATCGTTCAATTCAAGTCAGTTATAATCGAGCAGATAGTTTCGAAGAGGCGTCAGAAGAGCAAATTCAAGCGCTTGATTCAGTTAAACAAATCTTGAAGCATTGGAAACATCGATTACCGAAAGGTGACTCAATGCAGGATAGAAAACGTCGTGCTAATTGTTACGCACTACATGGTTCTGCCTTTAAACGCATTGCATTGTATTGGTCTAACGACATCGACAGGTCTCAGAAAGTCATGCAGGCTTACGACATTTCCTTGGCTCATTACAAAAAAGCAATGAATGAAATGATCACTGAAGACCCAAAATATTACTGGGTAGCAACTCAATTTCTAAGTCTGTCTGCTGTAATCAAACATCACAACCTGGATGAAAACACATACCAATATGTACGCAAGCTGGTGATTGAAGATATAGAAAATGGAGACAAAGACACAAAGGCATGGGCACATGGAACCATGGCAGAACTGGAATTACTTGGCTTGTTCTACGATCATGAAAATGGTGCGAAATTGGATGAAATCAGCGATGAAGTCTGTAAACACTGCAACAAGATTGTGGAGATAATGGGAGCAGAATCATTTCATGCCAAGTCGACAACACGACAGTTTCAACGATATGTATATTACTGGCTAAAAAAATCAGAACAGAAAGATATCGCAGCACAAGCTATTGCCACCTTGTCACCGATTTCTTTTTCAACTCACGAGGAATTTCCAGCATACTAAGGAGCGTGCATGAAATAACTTCCGGAAGTTTGACATAGAGATTTTGATTTCACAAGAGTGCTAATACAATAGGTGGGAAGTGGGTCGAGCCTGTTATTTGAACGAAATATAAATTTCCCAGCGAGTCAATTTGAATAACTGGCAAAGATAGTTTTTGGTATTCGAATTTTCATGAAAAGTCACAAGTTCGACCCACTACCGTATTTTTTTACCCATTAAATAAATTGTCTGAGTATTAGTGCTTCGTCAAGCTTGTATTGATGTACACTGGGAGTACCGAAGCGTTCAGCTGGGAAGAGACGCATAGAGGGCTATGCACCGCCTTAGATGAGAAATAAGACAAGCAAAATATTTAAATTAATTGTGATCACGTGCTTATTCTCTAATTCAGAGAGATATGTCTGATCAAGCAAGCTGTTGTTTTAAATACTTGTTGCTTGATTTTCAGAACATGGTTATTATGTCAATTGGATCAGTTTGTTACTTGTTATATTTGATGTAAAGTCATCAAATATAACAAGTGATAACTGTCTATTTTAATCATTTCGGAGAAAAATATGTTGAAGATAAAAAGAATTGCTCTGGCGGCAGCTATTGGGGTCACAGCATTATTGTCAGGTTGTGCTACCAACTATCCCATGGGAGGAGCTTATACTGATATAACATTACCTGTGCAAGTGACAAATGAAAATGGAACTTCGTCAAAAGAAGGGAAGTCTTCATGTATTAGCTATATTGCTATGGTTGCTATCGGCGATTGCAGTATTGACGCAGCTAAGCGTGATGGTGGAATCACTGAGGTACACCATATGGATTGGAAGGCAAAAAGTATACTTGGTCTTATTGGACACTATGAATTAACCGTCTACGGCGAATAAACTTCCAAATATTTGATAAATATTATTAGGAGCGAGGATTCAATCATATACGAAAGTTTGACGTAGGATTTTTGTTTGTCTTCAAGGCGTAGCAACAGTTGCATATTAAACTACGCAACTGTTGCTACAACACAAAAGACGGGCAAAAAGATACGTCAAAATTCGTATATTATTTAATTCCCATTCCTTTAGTGTTTGTTTTTATGGCCTTTTTAAAATAACTCAGCTTACGCTCTAATTTTGTCCACTAGTAGACTTTCAATGTGATATTGACGGAAGGGGTTGAGGGGGTTGAAAAGTGGTTAGCTGCCAGGCGCACGAGAGCAGGACTAGCAGGCTAATCCAAACGAGTGCACGCAACGCAGATGACCATTTATCAGCTTTCTATACCCGTCAATATCACATTGAATGATTACCAGAAGGCTGTCCGAGAATAGACGTCGTAGCGAGAGAAAGTGGTTTTGAGTCCATTTTTTCGATTTAATGAGGCGAATACTTGCTGTATTTAACGAATTTAATCGGAAAATGGATCAAAACCCGCTTTTCCGCAGTAGATTTTCTATTCTCGAACAGCCTCCTTGGCTGCGCTGAAAATGCTCATTGACACACCTGTAAACCACGCGCTTTTGTCTTACTCTTGTGCATGAGAGAACAATCTGAGTGGATGCCCTCTTTAGTTATTAGAGTTGATGGCTTGGATTTTTAAATACTGCAGTATAAACTGTGCCTTCCCTGCTTTTCTCTCTTGAACTTTATTGTCGGTACAGTGCAAACATTCGATTTGCACTTTCTACTATACGCAGTCACGGATGCGGTTTCCTACCTGTTTGATTGTTGTCAGGAGGCTGTTTGAGAATGGAAGCCGTAGCGAGGGAAAGCGGTTTTGAATCCATTTTTTCGATTAAATGAGGTGAATACTTGCTGTATTGAACGAATTTAATCGGAAAAATGGGCCAAAATCCGCTTTTCCACAGCAGGCTTTCTATTTTCGAACTGCCTCCTTGACTCCGCTGCTGAAACACTTACGTAGCCTGCTTATGCTCCCACTTCAGCACCTTGCCCTGTTGACAACAAGCAACGCATTATAAAACCCGTATCCGTGACCGCGCGAAGTATAAATCAATTTTTATCTCGACATCAGTTGTCGCAACTCTCATTCGCGGGATGAAATGTGATCAATTGTAAAATTATGTCCGCTTCTTTTCTTCGCTAGCACATTGCATGGTTTCAATCAAGTCAAATTGAGGATGCAGTCTATACTTTTATCAGAGCTTAATTTAACGAGAGTGGAGTGGGGATTTGGTGACTGAAGCATCTAAGACAATAATAGGGCATCTGGTAGACATTGATGGCGGCGGCATGATTGCTAGATTGCTACCAATGGACGGTGATTCAATTGAGACTAATGAGGGATCAGTTTTGGTTGGGCAGCCGGGTTCATATGTTGTAATCAGACAAGGAGATCTGCGAATTTTGGCGATCATTGGGCGTGTTTATGAACGACTTGATGACGCGAATCAGGAAAAGCCGCATCGCTATATTAATATCAAGCCCATGGGCGAATTAAAGGGCAAGCGAAGTTTTCAGCGAGGGGTGAAACGTTATCCAACACTTGGTGCGGAAATACACGTTGTCAATAGTCGCGAAATTAATTCGATATTTGCCGATGTTAACCAATATGGCTTTAAGGTTGGTTATATGTCTGGGTCGGTACCGGTGCCTGTCAGTCTGAATCCTTCAGCTATGTTTGGTCGGCATTTTGCAATACTGGGTCAATCGGGTTCTGGTAAATCCTGGACCGTGACCAGTTTGTTACAAACAGCTATTTCTAGTATGCCAAATGCGCATATTATCATGTTGGATTTGCACGGTGAATATTGTTGGCGTGATGATGACGGAGAATTGCATTCTGCATTTGACAAAAAAGTTGTTCGTTATATGGATGCACGTGATCTGGAAATTCCATATTGGGTGATGACATATAATGAACTGGTTGAATTGCTAATTGATTCCGATGACAAAAACGCATCGATTCAAAAAGCGTTCCTAAAAGATGTTCTGCAAGAACTCAAAGAGCCGGAAGCGCAATCTGTTGGTATTGGTTCGGTATCAATCGATTCCCCCATCTATTTTTCAATTGACGAAGTCTATAAACGCTTTAAAGAGGCGAATGAAGAAAAAATTGAATTTGGCAAGTCAGAAGGGCTAATGTTTGGACGTTTTGATGAGTTTCTGTTGAAACTTCAAAGTCGGTTAAACGATTCGCGTTATGACTTTTTATTGAAACCAGAAAAACGTACAGATTCAACGTCATTGTCAGGGTTATTGCGCGACTTTGTCGGTCTTGGAACTCCGAAGGCTCAGATTACAGTGATTGACTTGAGCTCAGTTCCTTTTGATATACGCCCAAGTATTACTGCTCAGGTTGGTCGCTTGGCTTTTGAATTTAATCTGTGGAATCCTGAAAACAGACGATTTCCAATTTTACTGGTTTGTGAGGAAGCGCATTCTTATATTCCACGCGAAAGTACTGGGCAATTTGAAGGTACGCGTAAGACCATGGAGCGAATCGCTAAAGAAGGTCGAAAATATGGTGTTGGCTTAGCTGTTATCAGTCAACGACCACATGAACTTTCAGAAACAGTATTAGCGCAGTGTGGGACCTTTATTTGTTTGCGAATTACTAACCCGACTGATCAGGAATACGTGAAAAAACTGGTTCCAGAAGGCGAGGGTGATGTGTTGAAGATGTTGCCTGGTCTTGGACGCGGCGAGGCGCTAGCACTTGGTGAAGGAAGTCCTTTGCCGGTTCGATTTCAAGTGTTTAAGCCTAATCCTATTCCGCACAGTAATGATGTTGATTATCACGAAAGCTGGAAAAAAGGGCTAAAAGATCTTGATGTGGATGAGATTGTTAATCGTTGGTGGCGTCAGTCACGTCATCGTCGTACCAAGGTTGTGCATGCAAAGAAATTGAATATGAAATCAGGGACAATGGGTTGAGTATTAAATTTTCGAAATCAGCATGCGAAGATAGGATTATCCTCGCATGCGACAGGATAGTCAGGAGCGAGGAATTAATAACTTCCAGAAGCTCTTGATTCCTCGCTCCTTAATTCAGTGTTGAGTGGTTACTGCTCAGATTATCCGCTAGTGTTACAACCTGTAAGTTCGGTCACTAATAAATCCGTCATTCCCGAAGTCTTTTATCGGGAATCTATTGCTGAGTATGGATTCCCGATAAAAGACTTCGGGAAT
>VAPL010909153.1_pt1 | contig 14523 bp, 13 predicted proteins | sample 3395061 | NCBI WGS metagenome assembly VAPL01 (sample SAMN08290444, study PRJNA428436) | hydrothermal vent metagenome | isolation source: Deep-sea hydrothermal vent chimney 2 | place: Pacific Ocean: Juan De Fuca Ridge | depth 2182 m m | reverse complement strand
TTAAACTGGTACTATTCGCACATTGTATAAACGGGGCGTAGCATAGTGGTAGTGTACTCGGTTTGGGACCGAGCGGTCCGAGTTCGATTCTCGGCGCCCCGATGATTTGATTGTACTTATATATGTTTTATGGCTTTTTAAAAAAAATAAAGACATTTTCAGAAAAGTTTGGCTTGAAAAAAAGTCTCGTTGCGGGGGCTGTTTTGATTATCTTAGTTTATTTTTTAGTTGGGTCTTTTAAGAAGAGTTTTGTTGAGTTGCCTGTAAATCTACCTGTCGTTGTGAATATAGCAAGTGTTCGTAGTTTAAGTGAAGAGAGGGAAGCATTGTCGGTTCTAGGAAAGGTGATGTCCCAAACAGAAGCAAATATTCAGACAGAGTCTCGTGGGCAGATTACTCGAGTTCTATACACTTTGGGGGATAATGTATATGCTGGTGCTGTGATTGCTGAGCTTAGAAATGTTTCAGAAAGAGCAAATGTGAGACAGGCCCAAGCTGTGCTGGATAATTTGGTAAAAAGTTCTTCGCGGGAAGAATCAGATGCACGTACTGGAGCCATTAATGCATACAGAAATATTTTCACTTTAGCTTCAGACGCTATTTTTAATCGAGCTGATCAATTTTTTGATAACCCCCAAACATCTGCTCCAAGAATAAACATAAGTTTTTTTGGTGTTGGTGATATCAACAAAAGACGTTCTAAGGTTGGTGAAATACTTACAGGTTGGCAGAGAGGTCTCAAAAATATTTCACTGGAAAGTGATCTATACAAACAGATTGATCAAGTAAAACAAGATTTGTTTATCATACAAACTTTTTTAGTAGATTTGTCTGGTTCGGTGAATAGACAAAAAATATCAAGCTCTTTATCTCAAAATTCGCTTGATTTACAGAAATCTTCCATATCTATAGCTCGGTCTAATATAGACGCTGGTATTATAAGTCTTACAAAGTCTGAAGACAGACTAAATAGCACGAGATTGCTTTATGGTAAAGAGTATGTGAGTGAGAAAAGTGAAAAAATTGCTGTTGCAAAAGCAGCTTTGTCCTCAGCTCAGGCATCTCTTGAAAAAACTATTGTTAGGGCACCGATAAGCGGTACTATTAACATGCTGAAGCTTGAATTGGGAGATTTTGTATCGGCATTCACACCAATAGTGACTATTGCAAATAATGATGCGTTACAGATTGAGTCGTTTATTACAGAAGATGACAAAGCAGATCTAGCTGTTGGGAGTAATGCCCTCATAGACGGTCGTTATAAGGGTATCATTATACGTATTGCTCCGGCACTAGACCCTCGTACAAAAAAAATCCAAATTAAAATTGGGATTAAAGATAAAAATACGAATCTTATAAATGGCGAATCGGTTGAAGTATTGTTAGAACGTAGAGCAGGTGTTTCAAATAGAAAAGAGGTTGAGATCGCTATTCCTCTCTCTTCGCTAAAGGTTATGTCAAACTCAACAATAGTTTTTACAGTGGATAAGGATAGCCGTTTGGTCGCACACCCTGTCCTTGGGGGATTGATTCTGGGTGGGAAGGTTATTATTAAAGAAGGGATTACTCAAGATATGTTTATTGTTCTTGATGCTCGTGGGTTAAGGTCTGGACAAGAAGTGGAGGTTGTTTCTAACTAATTTTATGTATAACATCTGGAGTTTTTTTATACACAAAAGTCGTTTCAGCTATTTATTTTTAATTACATTAGTTGGTTTTGGATTTTTCTCAGTATTAACTATCCCAAAAGAATCTGCTCCTGAGGTTCAGATACCTGTTGGTACAGTTACCGTCACTTTTCCAGGAGCTTCTGCCCTGGATGTTGAGAAGCTTGTTACTAACAAAATAGAAGAAGGATTAGAAGGAGGCCTTGATAATCTAGATAAGATTGTTTCTTCTTCACAAGAGGGGGTTTCTGTAGTAACAGCTAAGTTTAATGCAGATGCTGACATTGATGTGTCTATTCAGAAGCTTCGTGAAGAAGTTGATAAAATCAAACCAGAACTTCCTACTAATTCTAACGATCCGATTATTTCGGAAATTAATTTTGTTGACCAGCCTATTATCACCATAGCAATTTCTGGCAATCTCTTACCTCAAGAGTTTGTTCAGTTAGCGCGAGAGGTTAAAAGTAGAATTCTTAGTATTCAAGGTATCTCAAAAGTGAATATTTCCGGTATGCGAGATCGGGAAGTTCAGGTGATTGTTAATAAGGACGCCCTTAATACATTTGATTTACGTCTAGTTGACGTTGTTGGGGCTATACGGTTAACAAATAGTGCTTTACCAGTTGGGTCTATTACGGTTGATGATGTTAAATATAATATTGAATTTGCTGGTGATATAAGGGAGCCGTCGGAAATCGCCGATATCGCTGTGCTTTCGTCTGCAGGAGAACCCGTTTATGTTCGTGATTTTGCCTCAGTGTTTGACGGGCTAACAAAAGTGACTACTCTCTCTAGAGTAAGTGTGAACGGTAGTCCGTCGCAATCCGCTCTTTCTCTTAATGTTTTTAAAAACACAGGCGGAGATATAACAAAATTAACAAAAGAGGTTCGTGGCGCGTTTGAGAATATGCAAAAGGAAGGAGAGATTCTCAGCGATACGGATGTTTTAGTTGTTTTTGATAGAGGGAAACTTTTAAAGAAGGATCTTACTAATCTTAGTCGGTCGGGATTACAAACCATTGTTCTTGTGATGGTAATTCTTTTTCTTACTATTGGGTGGAGAGAAGCTTTAATTGCTGGAAGTGCCATACCATTATCTTTTCTGATAGCTTTTATTGGGTTGTTTAATTTTGGGAACACTCTCAATTTTGTCAGTCTTTTTGCTCTTATTTTAGCCATCGGAATTTTGGTTGACTCAGCTATCGTTGTTGTAGAAGGTATTCATACTCACATGAAGAAAGGTGTGGGGAAGAAGGAGGCATCCTTACTTGCTATAAAAGAGTTTCATTCACCTCTTACTTCTGGGACTCTTACTACTGTGGCTGTGTTTGCGCCACTTTTTTTAATATCAGGCATAACTGGAAAATTTATTGCAAGTATTCCATTTACTATTATTTTTGTTTTACTGGCTTCACTTTTAGTAGCTTTAGGTCTCGTCCCTCTAGTCGCTTCAGTGGTCTTACGTAGAAGAACAATAGGTGCAGTTGAAAAGTGGCAAGAAGTTTTTATAACTAAACTACAAATTTGGTACAAATATTATCTATTGCGTATTTTGGGGTATCGAAATCGCGAGTATATATTTATGGGCAGTCTTCTTATTGTATTTACCCTGACCCTTATGTTTCCTTTGGTAGGCTTGGTGAAGGTGGAGTTTTTTGGACAAGAGAATGTTGATTGGGTTGTTGTTGGAGTAGAGAAAACACAGGGAACAACCTTAGGTGACAGCGATTTTGAGGTTAGAAAGGTTGAAGAGCTTCTTTATAACAAACCATACATTGAATCTTTTTTAACAACCGTTGGTCGCTCCAGCGCTTTTATTGGAGACGGAGGTGTCTCTAGAGATTCTAAACTTGCTAATATATTCATAACCCTGCGTCCAAAACGAAACCTTACAAGTACTGAGATAGTTAATGATTTACGTCGCACACTTTCTTCTATACGCACGTCTAGTATTAAAGTCAGTCAGCCAAATTCTGGTCCGCCTGTCGGCGCACCAATATCAATTTCTTTTTTAGGAGATAATTTAGAAGAGCTTGATAGAGTTGTTTCTAACGCTGCGGGTTTGTTGACAACGATTCCCGGCACTACAGAAGTTTCAACAAGCGCACGTAATGATAATACAGAATTTGTAATTACTGTAGACAAAGCGCGGGCAACAGAACTTGGACTTAATTCAAATATTCTAGCTCAAACGTTAAGAGCTTCTGTGTATGGGGCAAAAGCTACAACAATAAAAAATTTTAGTGAAGATATAGATGTTGTTGTTAAGTTAAACCTGAACTCGGCATATCGTAACCCCCACGACACTTCGCGTACGACAATAGACACTATACGTCAGATGGGTATTGGGACAGCTTCTGGTCCAGTGTTGCTCGGCTCTATAGTGAACATTTCTCTTAAAAAGAGCAGTGCTGTGATCCAACATGAAAGACGTAAACGAGCGGTCGTTCTTTCAGGGCAACTTGTTGAAGGCGCGAACACTCGGGAAGTAGTTGCGCAATTTCGTTCACGATTAAACGAAATTAAAGTTCCAGATGGAATATCTGTTATTGTCGGCGGGGAAGATAAAGAAGAGAGTCAGTCTTTTCGTGATATGTTTTGGGCTTTGGTTCTAGGAATCATTCTGATGTTCACGATTCTTGTGCTTCAATTTAATTCATACAGATATGCTATCTATGTATTAATGATAGTTCCATTTTCTCTTATTGGTATTATGTTTGGGTTGGCATTAACCGGCAAAGCTTTGTCGTTTACTTCCATTATGGGTTTCATAGCTTTGTCGGGGATAGTTGTGAATAACTCCATTATTCTTATAGACAAGATGAATAACTTGCGAAAAAAGAATCCAGAAAAACCCTACAAAGAATTAGTTGTAGAAGCTTCTACTGCACGCTTGCGCCCGATCGCCCTCACAACCTTAACGACAGTTATTGGAGTCATTCCACTCATTTTTGTTTCTGAGTTATGGGCACCGTTGGCTTACGCTATTATGTTTGGGCTCTCGTTCTCTGTCATTATTACTTTGTTTTTAATCCCTGTTATCTATAATCGTTGGCCGGGTGGGGGGCGGGAGGACAAAAAAATAAGTTAAGTTATTTTATTCGTCAATATGTTTTTTTATTGGGCATACGTGTTTCTAGTAGAGTAATTCAGTTTGCAGTTTTTCTGATTAGTAGAGGAACTAATGTGAAAACATTAGGAGAAGAGGAGTTTGTAGATAAATTTGTCTTTTTTATTTCTAAATTAAAAATAGAAATTTGTCCTATAAGTAACGGTATTAGAAATCGCGCACGTTTCACTGATGTATTTTTAATATAAAGAAGTTTTTATCTCATTGAGACTTTTTATTGAGAGAGTTTAATAATAATTTTGTTAGGAGAGGGGCAGTTGTTAGATTAAAAGCCTGTGATCGTAATAGAAGATTCCCTGCGAGAAGTTGTTCAAAAGTTGTTCCATTTTCTTTTATAAGATTTCTATTTATATAGGCGGGTGTGAGTGCGCGTAGTTCACGGTTTAGCACTAGAGCGTTAGTTGTGCTGGTAACAATGAGCCCAACTAGAGAATCGTCTTTATTTATTATCGCTCCGCCTGAAGATCCTCGTTGAGCAGCGATGTTTCCTAGCATACCAAAGAGATCAAGAAAATTGTCTCCAAATGTAAAGAGTGTTCCCACTGATGTCTCTGTTGATACGAGATACAGGCTGTCTTTTACAGCCTGACTCTCTGCTATGATTGCAGGGTAACTTATTACAAATACTGAATCTTTTTTCTTTACAACTTCCTCACGTGTATTGATTTGAATATATGGAAAAGAAGAAGGAACCAAAATATCTTTCTCAATTGATTTTGTAATATAAAGCAAGGCATAATCTTCTTTTCCCGTTCCGGAAGGGTTTTTTAGTGTAAGACTGTCTGAATTAGCTTGTATCCAAGTAATAGGGATGTATAGAAGAGAGGCCTCGTATGTATCTCTGGCAGGATTACCTGTTCGAATGGAGCATTTTGTCGCATCTTTTTTTGGATAATCAGTGAGTAGGAAATATTGGGCGATATGTGCGTTGGTGAGAATAACTCCTTGTTCGCTTACAATGACACCACTTCCAGTTACTGTTTGAATAGATCTCTCTTTTCTCGTTTCGCAAAATATATTTACAACAGCAGACCGAGCTTTTTTGTTAATAGTAGCAGGAAAGTTTACCGTTTTTTGTGGTTTTTTGCTCACTGGAGCAGTTATAGTTTTTTTTGTAGGCTTTTGGTTTACTACTGTTTCTTGTTTTTGTTTAGTTTCTAGCCCTTTTGATTTAATTTGCTTCGGGTATTCTGTGGATATATTAGTTTCAGCTTCTGGGGTATGTTCCTCTGGCAGAGGTGCTTGTAGGGGGGCGTTCTTGTTTGTTTGAGAGACATCTCCACTAAAGAAGGCTGAGATGGTAAGAAAGACAGCCGCTACGATAGAAAGAACCCCTTTTAAGATATTAAAAATAACAGGCATATAATTTTTTCAGTATACCATTTCTGTATAAAGGGATGTTTCAGTTTTAGTTGGTCTAGATTAAACAAAAAGTAAATTATATAAGAGAAAGTAGTGTTTATTTAATTCATTTCAGGAACAGGCAGGTCTTATTTTTAATTATACAATTTTGCTTTTTAGAGGTTGACAATTATGTCACAAAGTGTATACTCTAGTAGTAGAACTTGGTTGGTTTCAGCCGAGTTTTTATATCGGCATCTTTTTTAGGTGCCATCTATTATCAGGATTTTAACTGCTTATGTGGTTGGAATTAACTGAATATTCATTATGAATCCAGAAGAGAACACAACTCCAGAGGGAGGTGAGGCTACTACTACTCCTGCTGAGGGAGAGACTACTGAAGCTCCTGCTGAGAATAATGGTGAGGCAGCTGCCTAACTATTAGTTCACAAACAAAAGCCCTGTCTTATGACAGGGCTTTTGTTTTTTACTAAATTTCAGTTACTATATACAAACTGCGGGTATAGTTTAGTGGTAGAATGACTGCCTTCCAAGCAGTATACGGGAGTTCGATTCTCCCTACCCGCACAAGATATTCCCTGTGCTTTCAGTGTAAAAAGTTTCTGCACGGAGTTTAGTATTTAAAGTCATTACTAAGTAGTGAGGTTGCTAATTTGTGTGGAAGGACAGTGAGTTTTTTATTGAGATTAATTTATCTAAATTTATATAAGCACATAAAAACCGCCCTTTATGGGCGGTTTTTATGTACAGTGACAATACCTTACTTAACAGCATCTTTCAAAGCTTTTGCGGCACGGAACTTTGGTACGCGCATAGCTTGGATTTGAATGCTTTCTCCGGTACGAGGGTTACGACCCTGTCGTGCTGGTCGCATTTTGGTTGAAAAAATACCAAGACCTGCGATAGAAACTTCATTACCACCTTTGAGATCCTCAATGATGGAATTTACCATTGTGTCAACAGCTCGCTCAGCGTTTGCTTTTGTGTCGCCAAGCACTTCGTGTACTTTGTCAACAATATCTGCTTTGTTCATAACAATATATGTGGATTTAGTATGAGTAAATCTCGACCTTATTAATCAACGAGCCCTTGTTAGCCCTAAGCTTGGCTACAAGTTCTGGAATTAAGTATATAGACTGCCATTTTTTACGCAACTTGAAAGTCTTAATAACCGTAGCGTTGTATTTGAACAATGTTTTTCTGGTGTGTATGAACGGGTTTTCTTTTTAGTTAGACAGACTATTTGAATATAAGTAGTTTTATACTGAATAAGGCTGAATTATGGTCATAAAGGAGGGTATATGGCAGTTTTTCGTTGCTAAGAGGGGTGTTTATCTAGCGTATTGGAGTGCCCGTGTTTCTCGAATTACTGCAATTTTTATTTCACCAGGGTATTTTAATTCACTTTCTATACGTAAAGCTATATCTCTGGCAATCTGAAGGGTTTTTATATCAGATACTTTCTCAGGTGTTACAAATACACGCACTTCTCGTCCTGCTTGGATTGCAAATGATTTCTCAACTCCCTCAAAAGAATTCGCAATATCTTCAAGATCACCGAGACGTTTAAGATAACTTTCAGCGGTATCGTGTCGCGCGCCAGGACGTCCTCCAGATATGGCATCTGCTGCTTGAACAATAATTGACTCTGGTGTTTCGTAAGGGTACTCCTCATGGTGGGCCTGCATAGCCTGTATGATTGTCTCATCTACATGAAATTTCTGAAGTACCCTTCGTCCGATTTCAACATGCGTACCTTGGACTTCATGGTCTAGAGCTTTTCCTATATCGTGTAGTAAAGCTCCAGCCTTAGCAGTATTAACATCAACCCCTAACTCCTCGGCAATTATCCCAGAAATATGTGCCATCTCGATTGAGTGTTGAAGCACGTTTTGTCCGTAACTAGTTCGAAAATGTAATCGTCCAAGTATGGTGAGAAGTTTTGGATCTAAGTTTAGAATGCCACATTCGTAAGCAGCTTGCTCACCTTTTTCTTTCATAACATGATTTATCTCTTCTCGCGCTTTTTCAACAAATTCTTCAATTTTAGCTGGCTGTATTCGGCCATCTATAATGAGATTTTCAAGCGCGACACGTGCGATTTGTCGTCGAACGGAGTCAAAAGATGAAAGAGTTATAGCCCCTGGGGTGTCGTCAATAATGATATCTACTCCAGTAGCGCGTTCCAACGCTTTTATATTTCGCCCTTCTTTACCAATGATTTTACCCTTCATTTCATCGGATGGGAGCGAGACTACTGTTGTCATTACATCGGAAGGGACTGAGTTACTTAGTCGATGTATCGCTGTAGTCAGTATCTCTTGAGCTTTTTTTTCAAGACGTTCCCGTCCAGCGTTCTCTAATTTTTGCAGTCGAGCCATAATATTTTCTTCTTCTTGTTTCTCAACTACCTCCATAAGCTCTACTTTTGCTTCTTCTGTAGAAAGTCGAGCAATTTTCTCGAGTTCTTCATTTTTTCTTTCCTCAATTTCTTCTGCTTTTCTTTTAATCTCTTGAATTTCTTCAGTCTTATGTTTGACTATTTCAATCTCTTTGTCGATATCAATTTGGCGTGTATCAAGAAATTCTTCTTTTTTAATCAAACGTTTCTCATTTGTTTTTATCTGGACGTCTCTTTCTTTAAGTTCTTGTTTTCTTTCTTCCACTACTTTATTTGCTCTAGATTCCGAACTTTCTTCTATAAGCTTTGCTTTTTCTCGCGCCTCAAGCATCATTTGTTTGATCTCAAGTTCCATGGAGCCACGTTTACCCAACGAAATGATCCAGCGTAGAAAATAACCAAAAGCCGTTCCAAAAAGTCCAGAGAGAAGTAGAAGCACTAGTGCTATTTTTAATGACATAATAATTACTGGTTTGCTCATTTTCATTGTGTTCAACAAGAAAAAAGAGCAGGAAATCTTACCCCTCAGTACCTATTTTATAGCTTAGTTGACGTGTTTGTTTTCTGAAAGAATCGTAAAAATGTTTTAAAAAGTATATATTTTATGTACGTTTTATTATCTATCTATTCAGAGTCAACTTACGAACAAGGTTGTACCAAAATGGGTGAGTTTCAAAATATTAACAACAAATAATGAAGTATGGTCTCACTGTAACAGAATTGGGCTTACACAGCAATCAGCGCTCCTTAAGGAGCGCTGATTGCTGTGTAGAGCCAATATTTATTATTATTTAGTTTTTAAGATTTCATCCACGATTCCATATTTTTTTGACTCTTCAGCAGTCATAAAGAAATCGCGCTCAACATCTTTTTCAATCTGTGTCAGTGATTTGTCAGTGTGTTTGGCAAGAATTTTGTTGAGACGGTCTCGAACAGAAAGAATATGTTTGGCAGTTATCTCAATATCAGTTGCTTGTCCTTGAGCACCGCCCCATGGTTGGTGTATCATCACCTCGGCGTTTGGAAGGATAAAACGTTTCCCTTTTTTGCCAGCTGCAAGAAGTACTGCAGCTCCAGAAGCGGCTATTCCCACACATACAGTCGATACGTCTGGTTTAATGTAGTTCATAGTGTCAAGCATTGCCAGAGTGGCGGTTACAGACCCTCCTGGTGAGTTGATATAGAGACTGATACCTTTTTTAGAATCCTCAGATTCTAGAAAAAGGAGTTGTGCAATTATCAAGTTTGCTGAATAGTCTTCTATAGGTCCACTGAGAAAGATAATCCGGTCTCTTAGTAGTCGTGAATAGATATCAAATGCTCTTTCGCCAAACTGTGATTTTTCCACAACAACAGGAACAAGTTGGTTTTGTATAATATTTTTTTTCATAGATTGATTATAACGTGCTTCTATATTTTTTAAAATAAATTATTTTTTATCTTTCAATTCTTTTGTAATTTCTGTGTTTTCTAATAGCTGGAATACTTTTTCGTTAGTTAATATTGTTTCTACATATACAACTACTCGATTAGGGTCTGCATCCTTGTGGTGTTCCAAAATATGTTTAGATTCTTTATCTATTTCATCTTTTGGAATGTGGATATTTTCTTCCGCGGCGATAGCATTTAATATTAGTTGTAGTTTTGCGCGTTTTTTTGCATCTATTTCAAATTCTTTTCTAATAGCATCTTCGGTTTTTTTAATGTTTTTAATATAATCTTCAAATTTCATTCCCATTCGTTCAATGTCACTTTTTAATTGAGAGACCATTTTATCCAATTCACTTTCCACAAGGATTTTGGGGAGAAGGATTTCTGTTTTTTCTATTATTTTTTCTCCTATTTCGATACGAGTTTTTTCTTTCGCTTTGTGTTCTTTCTCGATTTTAAGATTTTCTTCAAGCTTTTTTTTGAAATCATCTATATTCTTAAAATCTCCAAATGATTTTACCAATTCTTCAGTCAAGACGGGTTTGGTTTTTTGTGGTTCATTCGTTCCAGTGTCTTTTTCTTTTTTTGTTTTATTCTGTAAAATTTGATTTATTACCTCGTCAATGTCTTGTTTTGTTACAAGAATAATTTCTTGTTTCTTGGTTACTTCGCCAGAAATTTTTTTATAATCTGGTAATATAATTTCTGGTAACACTGCAGTTTCAATAGTGAATCCTATTGGATTCCCAGGAGCTAATTTTGTTATTGTTACTTTAGGGCGTCCTATGGCTTTGATTTTGTGTTCCTCGATTATCTGTGGATAAATGTCTTGTAATGACAGTTCTGCAATTTGGTTTAGAATTATTTCTTCTGCTACATGTTTTGTAAGAATATGATCCGGAATATGTCCTTTTCTAAAACCAGGTATTTTCGCATCAGCACCTATTTTTTTGAGTACTTGCGTTCGATAAGTAGAAAAAACATCTTTTTGTATTTCTCCAGTAATTTTTAATTCAGAATCATCTTTTTTTACTATGGAGATATTATTATAAATAGACTTTGTAGACATGTGTTTTAGAAGGATATGTAATAATCACGAATATTTTACTATAACACAAAAAACTTTCGTCTGCAAACGAAAGTTTTTTGTTATTTGTATTTTTGTTGGACTATTGAGTAAATACGGAGTCGATATTAGAAAGGTCTTCGTCAATATTACCTAAGTCTGTTGTTCCTAAATCTTTTTCAATGGAGCTTACTTCATCAGAAGTTCCTTGAGTTTTCAGGCTCTTTACTACAGGATCTGGTTCTGTTGCGACGTTATTTTGTTGTGGATTTACAATGTCTGCTTTTTTAGAGTAGTATTGATTGCCCCAGAAATATATTCCTCCTAAAGCAAGTACAGAAATAATAATAATAATTCCAGCAACTTGACCTATTGTGTGTTTTTCTGGCTCAGGGTTGTTAGAAGTTTCTGTTGGAGTTTCTTCTGTCGTGTCGACATTAGACACATTTTCGTTTTCATTATTTTGCTTCTCGTTTTGTTCTTCTTGTGTGTTCATATAAGTCAATATATTTATTTCTAATAGAGATTATAATTTTATTATTACCTCTCCTTAATTTCTAGAATCGGAATTATTATTGGTAGTATTTTCATCTCTATTATCCGACCTAATCTCACGTAGAGCCCTTACTGTTTCTATGAGAGTTTCGCGCGCTTTTAGAATTCCGTTTTTTGCGATAGTGGCCATCTCGCGCGCTTTTTGGAAGGAATCTTGTGGGTTTTCGGTTTCAATTGCTGAAAACGCTTCATCAAGGAATTGTTTAGTCGCTTCTCGAGCAGTTTCAAGCTCATTTTGCGATTTTTCTAGAAGATCGCGCTCCTCAGTCATATCTTTTCCCTGAGCTTCAAGTTTTTCAATACGAGATTGTACACGTTTACCGATTTTGTAAATTCTATTTATTGCCATTTCAAATCTGTTCCCAAATCGTTTAAGATGTTTTTTTATTCGCTCTTTTGATTTATTCCCAAGCTTTATTTCTCGTTTTTGAAATTTTTCACGCAGACCACCTTTCCTTTTTTCAATTTTTTCAATTCGCTCTTTCATATTTTCACGCAACTCAAGTCGTTTTTTATCTAATCGCGCGCGAATTTTATCTCGTCTGGAAGAATACTCCTCTCTTGTGTTGTCAAAACGTTCTTTTAATCTTTGTTCTTTTTCATCTATTTCCTTACGGATTTTATTATGCCGCCTGGGTGTTACGGCAGGGGCTAATTTTTTAGCCTTAATATTCTCTCCCTCAACTTCTTTTGCGGTAGATGCTGATGAGTCATCGGTGTGGGCAAGAGCAGGATTTGCGATAAAAAACAGAGCAAAGGCGAATATTAACAATAGTATAGAGTTCTTAACGTTTAAGATTTCTTTAAAATGAGTTATTTTCATAGACTGTTGTTTTGTGAGGTTTATAATTGTATCTAATTCAGATAGGGAAGGATTTTATATATCCTACGTATTTTATAAAAAACCTATATATTTTTAAGTATACACAACCCAGCTCTTTTAAAAGAGCTGGGTTGTGTATATCCAGATCAATAATCTGGATATTTATGAGAATTTCTTTTGATAGAGAGCGCGTGCGCGATCAAAGGCTTTTTGAGCCTCTTTAACACCCTCAAACCCGACAACTTTTACCTCTTTATTTTGAAGTTTTTTGTAAGTTGAGTAGAAATGTTCCATCTCTTTAATGGTATGGGGGTTAATATCACCTATATCTTTAGTAAGATCCCAACGTGGGTCTTTTATGGGAACTGCAATAACCTTATCATCAGATTCTCCATCATCTATCATTTTCATGAGAGCCACAGGTCTTACTCGTACTAGGATACCTGGAGCTAGTGGGAATGTTGCAAGTACAATAACATCTAGTGCATCATCATCATCCCATAGAGTTTTAGGGACAAACCCGTAATCATATGGGAAGTCTTGAGCTGTGTGCGCTGCCCGGTCAAGAGCTATCAGACCTGTTTCTTTGTCAATCTCATATTTATTTTTTGAACCTTTTGGTATTTCAATGATAACGTTTATTTCATCATGCGTACCGGGTTCAATGTCGTGCCAAAGATTCATAGACTTATTTTGTTATTTAATAATAAAGCAGATTGCTCGTTTTTTTTATTTACACTGTGTCTTTTCCGTCCAGTTCTTTCTGGACATCCTTATCATTTACAATAGTCTTTTTATTTTCAATTTTTTCTTTCACCACTTCTTTCTCTGAGGTAGAGGCTTTTGCTTTTTCTATTGTAACACCGTCTTCATCTGCTGTAGCAACATTATCTCCTTGTAAAGATTGGATGTCTATTTTCCAACCAGTAAGTTTCGCAGCCAATCGAACATTTTGCCCACCTTTGCCTATTGCAAGAGATTGTTGGTCTTCAGAAACCTCAACTCGAGCCTGTTTATCTTCTTCTGAAATTTCTACACTAATAATCTTTGCAGGTGAAAGAGCGTCTTCAATAAACTCAACTTGATCTTCAGACCATTCAATAATGTCAATTTTTTCTCCAGCAAGCTCACTCATTACTGTTGAAACACGAACACCGCGTTGTCCAACCAAGGAACCTACAGGGTCTATGTGTTCATCGTGAGAAAGCACAGCAATTTTAGAACGTGACCCTGCTTCACGAGCAACAGCCTTTATCTCAATAGTTTTATTTGCTAGTTCGGGGGACTCCATTTCAAACAATTTTTCAAGAAATTTTGGATGAGAGCGAGACAGTCTTAAGAATACGCCGCGATGACTATCATCAACTGCAAACAAGTATGCTCGTATACGTTCGCCTTGTCGGAATCGTTCGCCTGGGATTTGTTCATCATAAGGGATGACTCCTGTTGTGCGACCAAGGTCAATAAAAACATTACCCCTCTCTATACGTTGAACTGTTCCATTCACTATTTCTCCTTGTCGTCCACCAAAATCTTCCAGGACAGAAGTTTTTTCCGCTTCACGAATTTTTTGAATAATGACCTGCTTTGCTGTTTGGGCCGCTATACGCCCAAAATCACCCTTTTCTTCCAAAGGGAATATTATTTCGTCGTCAAGCTCTGTATTTTTTTTGATCCTTTTTGCATCTTCAAGAAGGATATGATGTTCAGTATTAAAACGAATTCTTTCATCATCTTCTCCTTCTTTTTCATCTTCTTCCATTAGTACAGAAGATGGATCAACAACTATTTTTACTTGGAAGAACTCTGTTGAGCCAGTGCCTATGTCAAAAACTGCGCGTACAATTTGTCCTTTTTTCCCGTATTCTTTTTTGTAAGCAGTTGCTAGAGCGGATTCAATAGCCTCAATCATTTTTTCACGAGGGATACCGCGTTCTTCTTCTAATTGGTCTAGTACTGAGTTTATTACTTTTAAGTCAAACATGTCTTAGATTTAGTTAACGAATGATAATGAGTTTAGTAAATCTTAGATGCCCTGTAGCTCTCGTATAGAGCGAAATGGGTATAAATTAGATTTAGTTAACGAAT
>VAPL010326975.1_pt1 | contig 14529 bp, 13 predicted proteins | sample 3395061 | NCBI WGS metagenome assembly VAPL01 (sample SAMN08290444, study PRJNA428436) | hydrothermal vent metagenome | isolation source: Deep-sea hydrothermal vent chimney 2 | place: Pacific Ocean: Juan De Fuca Ridge | depth 2182 m m | reverse complement strand
GTATTGCGATGTTGATTGGCGGTGATGATGGCTGGCGTTATGCTATTGGAATAACCGGTGTAATGGCTATCATTTACGGCATTTTTTACTACTTTTCCGTGAGTAATACACCGAAAGGTTCAACATATTTCAAACCCAAGAAAATGGGCGCAATGGAAGTCACAACAGTGGGTGATTTATTCCTCTATCTTTTTATAAGTTTACCTATTTATGTAGCACTTGCGGTGTTGAACTGGAAATTATCGCCTGCTGTTTTGGGCTGGTTAAATAACACCATTAGCACTGCTATATATATTTTTCTAGGAGCGTTATATTTACTCCAAGCCTATAAGATCATCAGTATAAACAGGTCAATTTTCAGCAAGTCTGTACCTGAATTACATCGTTACGCTTTTTCACAAGTAGTAGTAATGAATCTGGCATATATGGTTACATTTGGTACTGAGTTGGCTTTAGTATCTATGTTGCCCTTGTTCTATGTGAATTATTTTGGGGCAAGCCCTGTTTTGGCAGGTATTCTGGCTGGGTTATTCCCGGTAATCAACTTGGTAGCACGTCCTGCAGGGGGATATTTTTCCGATAAAATTGGTCGGAAAATAACTATGCAGGTTGTGTTTACTGGACTTACTTTGTTCTTGGTCTTGATGGGTCAGGTTACAACAGAATGGTCTTTATCTTTTGTGGTGGCAACAACTATTCTAACGGGTATTTTTGCCAAGGCAGGTTCTGGTGCTGTCTACTCTATAGTACCTCTGATTCAACGTCGTTTTACCGGACAGATTGCTGGCATGGCGGGAGCTTATGGTAATGTAGGCGGTGTGGCTTTTCTGACAGTTTTATCTTTCTATGATCCACATGTTCTGTTTCTCAGTATCGCTGGCACTTCTGGATTTGTACTGTTAGCTGTTATTCTGATGCTAAAAGAGCCTAAAGGTCAGATGGCAGAAGTAATGGAAGATGGTTCGGTTCAGATGATTTCTGTAGAAAAATAACCAAAGCTAGTGATACTGAAAAAGACGAGTATTTTCCTGTTTTTGTTTTATAGAGTTTATCTAGAGTTTCTATGTCCAAAGAATTACGATTGAAAGCTGCCGCTGCTACGGAAATAGGCCCAAAGGATGAAAATCAGGATAGCTATAATTATGTTTTTAGTTCTGGCGATCAACTGGTATTCAAAGGCATGTTAGGTGTTATAGCTGATGGAGTGTCGGCATCAGAAGGGGGCGGTGAAGCCGCACGTATAGCTGTGCGTACCTTTATTGAAGATTACTATTCAACTCCAGACTCATGGTCAGTCGACAAGTCTGCCCAGAAGGTGATTTCTGCGTTGAATACTGCTTTATATAAACAAGGACAAGGTGGTGCTTCCAGGATAGAAGGGTTAGTTACGACTTTTTTAGCGATTGTATTTAAATCCACTACTGCACATGTTTTTCATATCGGTGATTCACGTGTTTACCGATTGCACAATGGTGTCTTGGAACAACTTACCCGTGATCATAGTGCCAGTATGGGCGGAGGGCGTACTTATCTGGCACGCGCCTTAGGAATGGATATGCAGTTGAAAGTGGATTACCTTACTTCCAGACTGGAAAAAGGTGATCGTTATATTTTAACGACGGATGGTGTCCATGATTATATCCCTCACGAGAGATTACAGGATCTAGCTGGTCAGGGACAAGATCTTGAACAAGTGGCACAAGCGATGGTCGACGAGGCACTGAATCACTATAAGAGTCAGGATAACCTAACTGCTTTGATTCTGGAAGTCGAAACATTACCGGAAGAAACTGAAAATGAAGCTTATAAAAAGCTGACCGAATTACCTTTTCCACCCGATATGGAGCCAGGCAACACTATTGACGGGTATAAAATTCTGCAAATTCTATCGCAGTCCAAACGTGGACAGGTTTATCTTGCCGAAAATATGGAAAATGGCGATAAACTGGTTTTAAAAACGCCGTCAGTCAATTATGAAGATGAACCTTATTATTTGAATGGTTTTGTCCAGGAAGAGTGGGTGGGCCGCCGTATCGATCATCCAGGTGTATTACGCACCTACGCTTCTGGAAGACGAAAAAATTTCTTGTATTTCACTTCTGAATATATCGATGGTCAAAATTTGCGCCAGTGGATGTTTGATAATCCCGGACCCGACTTGAGCAAGATCCGGCCTATAGTCGATCAAATTATCGTAGCATTACATGCATTACACCGTCAGGATATGATTCATCAGGACCTGAAACCTGAAAATATAATGCTTGATACTCAGGGCCGAGTGAAAATTATTGATTTCGGTTCTACCAAGGTAGCGGGAATTGCAGAAATTACTTCGGTCGTGAATTCTGATCATCCAATGGGGTCCTTGAACTATACCGCACCTGAATATTTGTTGGGGGACAAGGCGAGCAACCGCGCCGATATTTTTTCTCTGGGAGTGATTGTATATGAGATGCTATGTGGTCAGTTGCCTTACAAAGAACAGCGTGGGTTTAGTTTGCGTTCATATACGCATATGCACTATATTCCCCTCAGAGAGCGACGTACTGGAATTCCCGTTTGGTTGGATAGCGCGCTTAAGAAAGCCGTGCAACCTAATCCAGTTGATCGTTATGTAGTATTATCAGAATTTCAATACGATTACAGAACACCACGCGAAATTGATTCTGATGATGTAACTCCTTTGATTAAACGAAATCCTGCAGCAGTATGGCAGGGTATTAGTTTGTTATTAGCCATAGCCTTGTTATTCACACTCTTGTTTTGCAGCAAAACTTAATTTGAATTAGTTAACCAGCAAGGTTATGTGTCCAAGATAAAATATACGTTCAATTTTTCTGGCTGTGAATTCTTTAAGTTCTTAAAGTGGTTTCCTTTAACAAATCAAGCAACAATACGCTATCAAAGGCTGATAAAGAAGATAATATTGACGCGTTTTATAGTTGGAGAATAGCTAACTGATTATTTAATAAAGGCAAATAAATCTATCCACAAACTGTGGATAACTCTGTGGATAGGGTGTTATATCATACATAAAAATAGAGGTTTTATTATGATTTTGTTAGATTGTGTAAATTTTCTACAAAGATAATTATACCAATAAAACAATAACTTGTGAATATATACTTAGGAATACCAGGTCTTTATTTAACCGTATAGCTAATTTTTTGTTTTTTTGTGCATAACCCTCACAGAATGTCAGTAGTTGACTACGTTGTTATCAGCTTGAACGGTCTTGTTCAATATGACAATGTGATGTTGTATGACATATTGTGAGGGGATGAGGAAATTTTATCATTTCTTGATAACAATCATTGTTCTGAATGGCAGTATGAAAGGATCATCTTAAACCAGAATAAATTCCAGATTGGTATAAAATACAGTGATTTAATATTAGGGTTTCTATATTAAGCGGTATCCATAAATTGATACCAGTTCCATGTAATAAAGACTGATACTGAAATAAATAAAGCACTCGAAAAAATATAATCGCCTAGAAACAAACCAGAAAGACTTATAAAATACAATAGACTAACAGTATTGTATTTGTTGGAAGTTGTTAAGTTGAAAGTCATTATATTACCTATATTTAATAAAAAGATAAGGTAAGTATAGGTACGAAATATCAGTTAACAATGGTGCAAATAATGCACAGATAGTTTTGTTATAAGAAACAGTCCCTTTCACCCAAATTATAATGGCTCCATGATAAAAACTGTTTAGCGAAATGATACCTGTACAAAATTTTGCACAGGTATTTTTTATTGTAGTTGTAGTGAAATGTTGAAAACGAATGCTTGTTAAACTTACCCTGTTAATTTTAACATCTGCCTTGTTTTGCTAATCCAGGGGGGCATTTTTTTGTTTTTGCGTAATTTTTATACCTAGGTCGATAGTAAATTTTGGTTGTTGCTGGGTGTTTGACGTATTTATCATGGGATTCATTAGTCAATATAGCTGCGCCGATTGCTGCTCCTGCTGCACTTCCAATAATCGCACCATTACGTCCTCCGGCTTCAGATCCTATCATGCCTCCTGCAGCCCCGCCTAATTCTCCACCAAGCGCAGCATCTTTAGCTAAATGTCCAGAAAATGAAACTGAAGATACCGATGAAAGTGATAAAAACAAAATGAATTTTAAAAATCTCATGTCATGATTCCTTGATTAGATGATTAATATTGCGATAACACCTGTCGATGTTGTGATTTCGGTTCGGAATGAAAATCTGTACTTATTGATAACTTGTTGCTTATTGTCGTTTATCTACGAAAAATAACTTAAGTCAGATTAAAATTAGCATATTCAAGGAATAAATAATGCGTAGGACTTAACAACAAAATATAAATGTTGATCTTCGATCTTGGTATTCTCAGCTTAGCAAAAGTTAAGAATAAAATTTAATGCACTTTGAATTTATTTTTATAAATTTCTTTCGATTGATTGGTTGGCTGATTTTAGAAACTTTTTGGCAGGTATTCCCAATATCAAGCGGATATTACTGATTTCGTAGTCAAGGCCGAGAGGATCATTCTTGTTGACTGTATCCGGATCAGTGTAGGTGCCAAATAATCTGTCCCAGCAAGAAAACACAAATCCATAATTACTGTCTGTGCGTACTTTTGTTGAGCTATGATGCACAAAATGAAACCTGGGTGTAACTAAAATTAATTCAAGCTGTTTTTGGTATGGAAACCTTATATTTGTATGTAGATAGTGTTGATTGATGATGTGTACAGTCATTATTGTAGTCGTAATGATTGCAGTATCGGGTGTGGGAATGAATAGATAGATTATAGTAAAGGGCATGATTATTACTACGGTATGTATCATTGAACCGCGCAAACCTGACAACCAATAAAGATGTTTAGGTGCATGGTGCCATGCATGTGTAGGCCATAAACAACGAAAATGCAATAATCTGTGTGCCCAGTATACGGCGCAGTCTGCTAAAACAAAATTGACAGGAACTAGTATCCACCAGGGCATGCCGCCGATGGATTGATGCCAGCGGCTGATCTCGTTCATATTAGCTAACCAATCGTATACGGGGTATTCGATAGATGAGTAGATTATGGTGAATAAGTTTACGCATACTAAGCCAATGATGTCCCAGCCAATTTCTGGGTCTGCTAGAATATTCCGGAAAGGAAACAGTAAAGCAATACCCATAAGCAAAAAGCCTAGGGCTATTTCAATAATTAGTTCCTGAAAGTTCAGGTATTCGGATAAAAATTCGATCATTGGTTGAATCCTTTGAATATACAATAAAAGCATAGCAAAAGAATTTATTCTTAGTGTTGCTAAAAATTTATGCCGAGAATTAAAAAAATTAATAAGGACAAGTAGAAGATGTTAAATAAAGTAACCTTGACCCGTTTTATTATTGAACAGCAACGTGAACTACCCAGAGTATCAGGCGATTTTACTTCATTACTAAACGATATTGTTACCGCATGTAAACAGATTTCACATTTGGTTAATCAGGGTGATCTTATTGGAATTTTGGGCAATGCTGCTTCAGAGAATGTTCAGGGTGAGGTGCAAAAGAAACTGGATATCATTAGCAATGAAATCATGGTTAGTGCATTAAACTGGACCGGTCACCTGGCTGGCATGGCTTCAGAAGAAGAAGACGACTTAATTTTTATTCCTGAGTCTTATCCGAAAGGTAAATATCTGGCTTTATTTGATCCTCTGGATGGCTCTTCTAATATTGACCTTAATCTGACCGTGGGCACGATATTTTCCATTCTTCGCTGTCCTGAAGGTATTAAGCCAGGTTTAAATGATTTTTTACGTAAGGGTTCTGAGCAAGTTTGTGCCGGTTTTGTGCTCTACGGCCCTTCAACTATGATGATTCTGACTACCGGGCATGGTGTAAATGGATTTACTCTGGATCAGGAGATAGGAGAGTTTTTTCTTACTCATCCAAATATGACTGTATCCGAAGATAGCAGCGAATTTGCAATAAATATGTCTAATCAAAGGTTCTGGGAGCCACCAGTAAAGCGCTATATTGATGAATGTTTGCTAGGAACAGAAGGTCCACGTGGCAAAAATTTTAATATGCGCTGGATAGCTTCATTGGTTGCCGAGGTTTATCGGGTTCTCATCCGCGGTGGAATATTTATGTATCCATTTGATTTACGAGATCCATCCAGGGCAGGTAGACTACGACTAATGTATGAAGCCAGTCCAATAGGGATGATTGTTGAACAGGCAGGTGGGGCTTGTTCAACCGGACGTGAGCGGATACTTGATATTGAGCCGCAGAGCATTCATCAACGTGTCCCTGTAATTCTGGGCTCAAAGAACGAAGTTGAAAGAATTGTTGCCTATCATCAGCAGGGCTGATTTTCCAGAAGCGCGGCCGAAATGATTTTTTTATCTAAGCAATAATCCCAAGGTGATAAGCTTATCCACCATACGATTAGGCAAATAAAAAACATACTCGAATTTTGTCTCTAAGCAAAAAAAATTATTTAAGGTTTGTTTTGTAGCAAATATTCAGAGATAATCAAGATCTAGGTGATTCAACAATTTTGGTCAATTACCTTAATAATAATAAGGAGTTATCAATGCTAGAAAAACAACAAAAAGCGCCGGAATTTAGTTCTGTAAACCAGAATGAAGAAGTGGTTGAGTTAAAGGCTTTTACAGGCAAAAAGAATGTGATTTTATATTTTTACCCTAAAGACGATACCCCGGGATGTACCATAGAAGCAAACGATTTTACCAAGCTTGCCAATGAGTTTGCTCAACTGGATACAGTGGTTATCGGTGTGAGTAAAGATTCTTGTGGAAGCCATACTGATTTCATTAAAAAATTTGGACTTAAACTGGATTTACTTGCTGATACAGAAGGTAAATTATGCGAAAGCTATGGAGTCTGGCAGGAAAAAATAAAAAATGGTAAAAAAAAGATGGCCATTCTTAGATCAACTTTCCTGATAGATAAGAAAGGTAATCTGGTTGAGGCAATCTACGGTGTTAACCATGTCGGTCATGCCCAGGCTTTATTAGAAAGAGTTCAACAGCTACATTATAGGGGCTAAGACTGAATCAATTGGTAACTAGAAAACAGGCACCCGGGTATACCGTGGAGTAAACAATGAATGACAAAGAACTGGTCGCCAGACATGCCGTTCTGCAGGTAAAAGATGACATGGTTGTAGGTCTTGGTACAGGCTCTACTGCCAATTTATTTATAGAAGAGCTTGCCCGCCATCATACAGAACAGGGATTGAAGGTGACTACTGTCGCAAGTTCAATGGTCAGTGCAATTAAGGCTCAAGAACTCGGCTTACCACAGGTAGCGATTGAGCAACTGAGTATACTAGACCTGTATGTAGATGGTGCAGATGAAGTTAGCCAGGATATGACTCTTTTAAAAGGTCAGGGATCAGACCTTGTACGAGAAAAACTCCTTGCCAGGGCTAGTGACAAATTCCTGGTACTTATCGATCAGAGTAAAAATGTCGAACGAATTGGCAAACGGTTTGCCATCCCCATTGAAGTAATGCCATTTGCCTGGCAACTGGTAAAACAATCATTGGAGGCCTTGGGAGGACGTGGTGAGCTCCGCAAGAATGCCAAACAGGATGGCTTGGCGGTAACTTCTTACGGAAGTCTGGTTCTTGATATGACTTTTGATTTAGAATTAGACAGTCAAGTGCTTGATCAAATCCTAAATGCTACACCGGGTGTTGTAGAACATGGGGTGTTTTATGGACTTGCAAGCGCTATCTTTACCGCTGTGGATGGCCAGGTTCATGAACGTTGGGCATCATAAAATTATCCTAATATAGCTCTGTTAATTTCAAGTACTTTAATAACGAAAAACTAAGGTTATTCATAATCTAGATGAATAATGTTTAACTTAGTCATTGTATTTATTTGCTTGTATGGATGTTTTAAGGCGGGTAAAATTCCTAGCAACATCAACAAAGGAAAGATAAAAAATGAATAAATTCGTAAAAATCTCAATTCTTCTATTCGGATTATCTGCTATTTTTGGTGTGAATGCCGAACAAAATTCATCTGGCAATATTGATATAACAGGTACCTGGAATCTCCAGGCAGCGCGTCCTACTTTAGAAGTTAACCAAGAAAATAGAAATAAAAGACTTAAAGATACCCCATTTAAATATCTTGCAGGTGAAGATAATAAAAAGAATAGTGAAGTCTGGTTATTCAAAAAAAATGGTGCTTTTGAACTTACTTATGATGACCCTAGAACTAGCGCCCCCGCGACATCAAAGACGACCTATTTTGTCGAAGGCGACAGCCTGAAGATAGCCCAATTAGGGCGGGCCGGGAAATATTATATTTATAAAATTTTAAATAAAGAAGGGAATAAAATGACCTTGAAAGGTGGCATAGAAGGATATTATTTTTTTACTAGAAAATAATATCAATATTTTCTGATCTTATAGCACTGTATTATTTCGGTCTGGACATTTCTCTTTCTGGAATCTTGGCATAAACCACTGATTAAAGTGTCATTGCCGCAAAGTCAATCTTACAGGCAAAGTTAGATTACTATTAAATTGCTCATGGCAGGCAGTAAGCAGCTAAACCTGGGCTGTTTGCATATGTATTGGCTAATAGAAAGTGTAAATTGAATTTAAGGAAAATAATTCCATAGGATGGTATAGCTAATCATCTTGCCTTGCCGTTTGGAAGCGGGCAGATGCCCCCAAGAGACCGACTACGAAAAAAGCGGTGCCAACGAGAGTGAAACGCAAATTTGGCTCCTGGATTGTCAAGTCATCGGTAGCATAAAGCATAATAATGACGGCTATAGCTCCCCATGCTAGAAAACGCAGAGACGCAGTCAACACGAGTTTACCTAGATTTTCCGATTCGCTCACGGGTATATCCATTCGGTAGGCCACAAAACCGCACATAAGCGCTGGTAAGATGCCCCAGCGCATATGCTGTATGAAGCTTTCCATGAAATTAAAGCTGTCTTTGTAGTATGTATATTCGAGAATAAGCGACGATACCGTAGTGCTGACAATAAACCCTGTCAACATCATTACCATATAGAACCCATAGTATCGATCGGTTTGATCCGTTTGGTGCCTGAAGTCAAGTGACCTCGAAATAAAGACGAGCGCTATTGGAAGTACATATATTGGAATGGCATACGCGATCCAGCGGAGGGTAGTGTAATTAAAATGCGCTAATGGTTTATTGGGAAATAGGAAAGCATTGTGTAATGAGACCGAAATCTCTCGACCCAACATGACTCCAATGGCCGTGGCAGCAGTGAATATCAGAACATATTTATAGGTGTGCTTCAAACGGGCCTCGTGGACATTACCGCCGAGCTGCTTCACAGTTATCCATATATCATTCTCGCTTGAGCTTCCGAACACCACCAGAGAGGCTAGTAAGCGACAAAGCAGACCAGTGAGGTGATCCAGCTTCTTTATCAAGTTTAGGGTCTTGGTATAATGTGGCTCAGCTTCCTTCCAGGTTGCAACTTTTTCCGACATAGCATTATATGAGATACAGATCTCCCCCCATTTCAGAGATGGTTCGTTGAAAAATCGAAGAAAGGATGTTTGGTTGGCGTAGTTCTGTATCTGATCAAAAAGAAGACAATTGTGAGCCCATTTATATTCGACTGTAGCTCTGGATTTTTCGAAGTCCCCGAAGTCTATGCTCGATACCAGCAAGCGATCGGATATTTGTGCTTTTAATCTATCGTCTACCGCCGACAATCTCGATGTTATCAGAGCATTATAAACATCTACCGCCTTTGTCGGAATTGCAAAAGCATCGTGGATGCCGTCCCTCAAAATAAGTAAGGGGTTAAACTTGCTTTCCCAGGCGATAAAAAATAGAAACATGCTGGCGGCAATTAAAGGAATGATCGTGTTTCCTTCCATGCCATTGAGAAGATCCACAAATTCCCCAGACCGAATATTCTTCACGATGAGAGTCACAAGCGGATTCAGAGGCAGCCAACGCCAAGTAAGTAACCAGTACAATACAGCCATAGAAGTGCAGTACGATGTGATCCCTATCCAGAAGGTGCTTCTGCGAATAAAGTATTGAGGTAGGGTCGGTTCTGCGCCTAATTGAATTCGTCGTGCCTGGAAGGACCGATAGGCGAGGAAGAATGCGGCTCCGGTTCCAAGAAATTGCACCGTATAGTTAATCAATAGTTGCACAGTCATCGTACAGATGCTCCTATGTACGTAATAAAAAGTTTCGAGTTTAGGAAAATTAAGGCCATAAGATTATAAACGTGCTTATTAAAAAAAATTTTGTCGTCTTTTACGTTAAATCAACAAGGCTTGAATTAATCTATCCTACTAGACTCAAAAAAACCATAAATTATTATGTATAAGGGGTTGTACCCCTCAGGTCGAAACTTCTGTTTAACTATTTTGGGTATATAACTCTATTATCTAGTATTCAAATATAATGTTCACTAGCCGTTTTAGGCAGTCATTCACCTACCGCAGTCCTATTGATAACGGACTAATCTTAGAGAGATTCTGTTAGTAGATTTCATTGAACTGTACAGTATTTGTCAGATCAGATTACAACAAATATACTCGATACTAAATGAAAAAATGATTCGGTTACTTAAATCGTTAGTCGCTAAAATTATTAAATATGCAATTGTATCAAGCTTCTCTGTATTTTTTTAAGATGGGTAAGAGTGAGGCTCTATTAATCTACAACATTAATTTGAAAACCAGAATACGATTCCTGTGTGGGTATGGTTTTTGTCTTTGTCTTTGTCTTTGTTTTTGAAGTTCTGTTTAAATCGCGTAAATAATCAGCAATCTGGTCTGTAAACTGAGAGATTGCTTTACTTTGAGCTTCAACACCGGATAGGTAGCTGTTATCTTTGAATGGAATGCTGTACTCTTTGTTTTGTGTTTTTATGTGCTGGTTATTTTTCCCCGTTAACAACGCCCATTTTACACTCAGATCAGCCTGATTATCAGCATTAACATCCAGTCGAAATACTTCAATGGCAAGTTGGTAATTCGGTTGAATTCCTCCAAGTTCCGAAAAAAATAATGCATTTGCTGGTGCAATCCTAGAATTGAGGTTTTCCATAAATACCCGGATAAAGTTATCCTTTAACGGTTCAGCCCAGCGGTGGAATTCATTAAACTGAAGTTTGTAGTCGTTTTCTCTGAGTACCATTTGCGGCCGGTCAAGATATTCAGGGAATTTAATCGGTTTTACTAAGATAGCGTATTGTCCTAATTGAGGCTCTTTATAACGCTGACTAGTCTCCATGGAACTAAGAAGATAGAATTTGCTTGGCTGAGTTGTGGAGCAGGCTACTAAAATCAATGGTAAACCGATAATTAATATTCTATTTTTTATCTTCATCGCTACCTTGCTCCTGCTTTTTTACCATAAATCAACGAATCCGGGTGACGTTCCAGGTAATCCATTAAAACCCGGGTGGACCGTGCCGCGCGTGCCAGTTCTTGTAATGCTGCTTGCAGATCCTGACTTACAGCAGAATCAGTATTGGTCATCGATTCAACATTAGCTAATGTTGAATTCAATTCCTGTAAAGTCTTTTTCACGCTGGTAATTGCTTGTCGTGTTTCTTCCAAAATTGGTCCGGCATTGGCGTCGAATGTTAGTATCAGCTGGTCTGCATGGTTAATGGTTTTAAGGAGATCCTGGGTGATTGGACCAGTACTACTTTTAAGAGTACTCATCATTTCTTGTAAATCTAGCATACTGGTATTGAGTGCTGTAAGTGTTGTTCGGGTTTGTTCTGAACCTGTTATTTGTTCAATATTTTCAAGAGTCTTTTGCAAGTTATGAAAAAACTTTTTAATATTAACAGTTTTAACATCTGCAAGAAACTGTCTAAGTGTTTTCTGGATTTCCTCGCTACTGGAAGGAATCGATGGTATTTCTACCATATCAGGTCTATGACCGTATAATTTTGCTGGAGTATCTGGTAAGAACCTTGCTTCAATGAATAATTGTCCGGTTAATAGACTGCTTAGCTGAAGTTGCATTCGCAGGCCTTGTTTAATCAAATCAGCTATGCCTGCATCATCCATTGCTCTTTGCTTTAAATCGCTGTAATTGCTGATTTTTTGCGGATTAACTTCAAACACAACCGGTACCAGTATCTTGTTGAGTTTTATGTCACGTTCTACGCTAATCTCGGTGACCAGTCCGATTTGTACACCATTCAGTTTAATCGGGGCTCCCACACTAAGACCGTTTATCGATTCAGCAAAAAAAACAATAAACCGATCATTTTTACTAAACCATGCATCGCTACTAAAAATTAGAATTCCTGTAATGATCAATATTATCGCACCAACAATAAATGCCCCTATAGTTGTCGGGTTTGCCTTGTTACTCATGAAATAGTCTCTTTACGTGGAGGATTCTCACCTCGGGTGAGAAATTGACGGACTTTGGGATCTTCACATTCATTTAATAATACCTTAGGATTGCCACTGGCGATCATGGTTTTAGTTTCTGGATCAAGAAAAATAGAGTTGTTGCCGATGGCAAATATGCTGGCCAACTCATGAGTGACTATTATCAGTGTAGCTCCCAGACTATCCCGCAACTCCAGAATTAAATCATCGAGTAATTTTGCACTGACTGGATCTAGACCTGCTGATGGTTCGTCAAAAAAAAGAATGTCAGGATCCAGTGAAATTGCCCGCGCCAACCCTGCTCTTTTCTGCATGCCGCCACTGATTTCTGATGGATAATAATCTTCAAATCCTGACAAGCCTACAAGTGCCAGTTTTAATGCAACCAGTTCCCGAATATCGGCTGGACTCAGGTCCGTGTATTCTCCCAGGGGTAAGGCAATATTTTCCGCCAGTGTCATTGAGCTCCATAAGGCACCACTTTGATAAAGAATACCATTTCGGCGCATTATTTGATTTCTTTGTTGTTCGCTAGCACGCCAAAAATCAATGTCATCGTAAAAAACTGATCCTTTCTCCGGTGGTTTTAGTCCGACCATAAGCCGGAGCAGTGTACTTTTACCACAACCGCTACCACCCATAATAATAAAGATATCTTCTCTATTTACGGTAAAATTCAAATCCTTTTGAATGATAAAATCACCATAAGCCATAGTCAGATCATTAACAATTATATGTGCTTTGCTCACAATAAATCAGATACCTAGACGTTCAAATATTATAGTAAAAATGGCATCGGTAACGACAATACAGACAATAGTTCTAACCACTGCTGTAGTTGCAGCATCGCCTACTGCAGAGGAACTGCGTCCACATTGCATGCCGCTCATACAGCCGATACCGGCAATGATAATGCCAAATAGGATGCTTTTAAATATTCCCGTGGCGCAGTCTGTCAGGGTTATGGATTGTGTGGTTTGTTGATAGTATTCGATCAATGAAAGATCTAACATGCCGACTCCTACCGCAAGGCCACCTAGCATTCCGATCACATCCGAATATACCGTTAATAAGGGCATCATGACTATCAACGCCAGCATTCTGGGTAATACCAAAAAATCCATGACTGCAATTCCCATGGTCTTGAACGCATCTATTTCTTCATTAACCTGCATTGTACCAAGCTGAGCTGCGAATGCTGCTCCAGTTCGTCCAGCCATTATAATTGCAGTCATCATTGCGCCCATTTCGCGAGTCATGCCAATTGCAACCAGATTAGCAACGTAGATATCAGCGCCAAACAGGCTTAGTTGTACGGCACCAACAAAAGCCAGTATTAATCCTATTAGTAAACTGATTAAAGTAACAATTGGTAACGCGCCAGGCCCACATTCCTGAATTATCAACCAGAAATCCTGGTTGCGAAAGCGGGATTTACCTCGTATAAATCTAAGTATACTCAACCAACTTTCGCCAATAAAGGATAGAAATTCCTTGGTCTCATTGCCAGTGTGTATGGCTTTGTTACCCAAATCTTCCAGAAAAGAGGGCATTTTTCCAGTCTTCCTAGCACCTTTTCTTTCTGGAACTGCAGTAGCCAGTTTCAGAAGACTCTGAATGCCTGATGGCAAACGGGTCACATCGATCATGGTATGCCTGTAATCAAGATGTTCACTCAGTATCAATATAAAGGAAACTAAACGGCTATCCCATTTGCCAAGACTGGAGCTACTGATAAATAACTGTTTTATATTAGGAAACTGCTGAAGGTTTTGTTCGATATCAGTAAAGGTAGGCAGAGTGCTACCAATTACCCAGTCGCCACTTAACTGTAGCTCCAGATGTTCAGCGTCATTAGATAATAATTTGAATTGACCTTGAGTATAAGAATTAGGCATTGCTTGAAGTATCTTTACTTTTCAGTTTAGTATTATTCTGGAAAATACAAAGTATTGCTACGAAATCAGTTCGTATAATCATATTATCGATTTTTTTAAAATCTGGTGTTTGTAGATCAAGAGTTGTTTCTCTTAAAATAGTTGCTACAGCAATTGGGCTAAAGGAAGTATAAATTAATGGCGATTATATGCAATACATCAATCGCCCATATCGCTGAGGAGTACATAAGGC
>VAPL010028723.1_pt1 | contig 14529 bp, 16 predicted proteins | sample 3395061 | NCBI WGS metagenome assembly VAPL01 (sample SAMN08290444, study PRJNA428436) | hydrothermal vent metagenome | isolation source: Deep-sea hydrothermal vent chimney 2 | place: Pacific Ocean: Juan De Fuca Ridge | depth 2182 m m | reverse complement strand
GGAGGGAAACATGCACCACAACAGATACATTTTTTCTCGTCAACTTCTAAAGAAGGTTTGCCGTTAACCACTGCTGGGCGAATCGCTGCTACCGGGCAACGTGCTACAACAGTGGGTCGTTCACATACGTTAGCAACTAAATCATGGCTAATTTTAGGTGGCTTGGTATGTTGAATGTTAATTGCAATATCACCCTGGCCACCACAGTTAATCTGGCAGCAAGAAGTTGTGATATGAACACGGTTAGGCATGTTCCATTGTTTGAACTCGTCGATAAGCTCATCCATCATTGATTTAACAACACCGGATGCATCAGTACCTGGAATATCGCAGTGTAACCAACCTTGAGTGTGTGAAATCATCGCAACAGAGTTACGAGTACCACCCACAATAAGGCCTTCTTTTTCAATTGCAGCAATTAAAGGTTGAACTTTTGCTTCGTCCGTTACGTAGTATTCAATGTTAGAGCGAATTGTGAAACGAACATAGCCGTCTGCATATTCGTCTGCAATTGAAGTTAACTTACGTAAGGTAAATAAATCTAAAATACGTTGAGTACCCACTTTAACGGTGTATATAGTATCGCCTGTTTTAGAAACATGCTTTAAAACACCGGGTTGTGGATCTTCGTGATAGCTCCACATGCCAAAGTTTTTACGCATTGCTGGGTGCATATATTGAAACCCGTCTGGGCAGCCTGATTCAATCGGCTCACGCATATCTGCCATTGCCATTGTAATTCTCCTAAATCTTTAAATATTTAAAATATAAAATCGTCGTAAGTTGCTGAGCTATAAATTTAAGCTTGCTCTGCTTTACGTTCGAACCATGCTGCAGCTTCTTCATCCCAACCGTCCATACGTACATATGAACATTGACGTGGGCTAGAAACCATATTTGGATCAACGTCGATACCGATACCTTCCAGGAAGTTAACCAGGCCGATACGTTCAATCATTTCACCAGTACGTTCATGCTCAAGTGCATTTTCCGCAAAGAAATCGATGGTGTCGCCAGCAATTTCTACAAGGCTTTCGTAGTCTTCTTCAGTTTCAAGTTTTTTGAATGGAAGAATTACAGTACCCATCAAATCACCAATTTTCAGTGTACGTTTACCACCGATTAACAGTGTAATACCTTTGTCATTGCCTGGAGAAAGTGCTTTAGGCATAACATTGATGCAATGCATGCAACGTACGCAGTTGCTGTTATCAACATCAAGCGTGTCATCGTCTTTTAAAGTCATGCATGCAGTAGGGCAACGTGAAATTACGTTATCCATCAAGTATTGACGGCCTTTAGTTTCTACGTAGCTCTTAACACCAGCCTGGTCGATGATCATGTCATCGCGCCATGTACCGATAACGGCAAAGTCAGAACGCTCAATCGCATTTTGGCAATCGTTAGGGCAGCCAGAGATTTTAAATTTAAATTTGTAAGGAAGTGCTGGACGATGAACGTCATCAACAAATTCGTTAACCAGGTAGCGTTGTACAGCATGTTCGTTTGTGCAAGACATTTCACAACGTGCTGCGCCAACACATGACATAGCAGTACGTACACATGGGCCTGCACCACCTAAATCCCAACCGTACTCATTGATTTCATCAAAGAAGTGCTGGATGTTGTCGGTGTCTGAACCGATGAACATAATGTTACCGGTTTGACCGTGGAAAGTAACAAGGCCTGAACCGTATTTTTCCCAACTGTCTGCCAGTTGGTTTAACATGGCAGATGTGTAGTAGTTACCTGGACTAGGCTGTACACGCAATGTGTGGAACTCTTTAGATTCCGGGAAGGCTTCGCCCACTTCAGAGAAACGAGGAATAATACCACCGCCGTAACCAAACACAGAAACCGTACCACCTTTCCAGTAGCCTTTACGTGTTTCGTATGAATGCTCTAACTGGCCCAATAAGGAGTTAGCTACTTCGTTGATTTTTTTATCTGGGTGGTCGTCACGTAAACGTTTGAAACCAGAAACAAAGGAAGGCCAGGGACCTTTTTCTAGCTCGTCGAGCATGGGTGTTGAGTGTTGCTTTTTAGCCATGGTTTTCTCCTTGAGGCGTTACCTGTTAGCTAACTACTAAATTAAATTCTTGGTATTAAAAACCTGCTTTAGCGGGTTCTATAATTTGCGACGAAGTCTAGGGGCTGAGCAGCACGCCGAAAACCCACCTGATGGGGTGAATTGAGTATTTCAGCTTATCCCTTAAGGGATAGAGACTGTAAGATATCTAAACTCTTTGTCGTTTAATTGCTTATACGAAAATCTAAAATTTACCAGTTTTCTAATTAAATCAACATATTGCGATATACTTCGGGGTGGGTATATAACCCGAAGTCATCACTGTGATTTAATTGGGTTGATTAAATATGTCTATAAAAAATTTTGTGGGTTGGCTGATTTTAATTCAAACCAGTTTTGAACCCAGACATAGTTTAGCTAACTATATTCAGTTCGCAATCAACTATTCGAACTAAAATAATTTCAGGCTAATACACATATAAAATGTGCGCGTATTGTACGAACTCAGGAAGTAAATGCAAGTGTCATCACCAATAGTTAGTCAAGCCACTGAATTAGCTCATTTTGATCTTGAGAATGAGGCTGCTTATATGGCCTGGCGAGAGCAAAAGCAGCAGGATTATCCGGCTTGCAGTGAGGATCTGCTTGTTACTGTCAATAACTTTATGGGTTTAACGGCCAATGAACATGCAGCTATCCATTCGCTACTAACTAAAGCCAATATGTGTGTGTATCAGGCAAATGATCCTGCTCAGGTGGATAAGCAGGCAATTAAACAGTTTGCCGCACAATTTGGCTATAAGCATCTGGATACTAATATATGTGCAGATAAAGACAGCATTAGCTCGTTGCAAACAAAGGATGCTGGGCGCCATGCTGGCTATATCCCTTATTCAAACAGGAAGATCAGCTGGCATACGGATGGTTACTATAATAAACCGGAAAATACGATTCGAGGGATGTTACTGCATTGTGTGAACAATGCGCCTGTTGGTGGAGAAAACCAGTATCTGGATCCAGACATTCTATATATTCATTTAAGGGATAAGAACCCGGATTTTATACGCGCCCTGATGGATGAAAAGGCCTTAACCATTCCAGCGAATGAAGAAGCCGGTGTTGAACGTGCGGCACAAACCGGCCCGGTTTTTAGCCTTGATAATCGAAGTGGCCGCCTCCATCTACGTTATACCGCAAGAACACGCAGTATAGAATGGGATGACAGTTCGCTGTTAAAGCAGGCATTAGCTGAAATCACACAATTTTTAGCAGGTGATTCGGTGTACATATTTACACATAAGCTAAAAGCCGGGCAAGGCGTGCTTTGTAATAATGTACTACATAATAGAACGGCATTTGAAGAACAGGAATTAGCAGAATCGAAACGGTTGATTTACCGTGCACGCTATTATGATCGCGCAACTGGCACATAAGTGGCGGCACAAAATTTTAGATAATAGAATAGGGTTTAATATGTTGATGTTAAGTGACTTACTGATAGGCAATGATGTGGATTCATATGAGGATCTTGTTAAGGCCGTTGAAGCGGTAGCCAGACAGGGAGAGATGTTTTTTCAAATGGATGTGAAACCACCGTTTCCTGATACCCCTGAAAATTGGGAAGAGCAACTGGAAGCGCGTTTTACTTCCGCACGCTAACGCTAGCAGATTGGAAAACTAAATATGTACTGGTCCGAAGATAAAGACGTTAAAAGCGAATTCGTTATTCCCGAAAATGTGGTTGATGTGGTATTTAACCTGCAAGGTAAGGCGGTTCCACTGGATAATGCGCATGCATTGTCAAAAGCGATAGAGCAGGTTTTACCGTGGGTGGCCGATGATGAGCAGATTGGTATTCATCAGGTCTTTGGTGCGGAGTCTGGCAATGGCTGGTTACGCCCAGAGAATGCAGAAAATGAAATACTTTACCTGTCTCGCAGGCAAAAGCTCACTATTCGGGTTCCCAGCGAAAAGCTGAATGATATTCAAGACCTGACTGGTAAGACGCTTATGGTTGATGGCTATGAGCTTAGTGTTGGTAAATCTGTTGTACGAAAATTAAGTGATATGAACATTGTGTTTGCCCGCCATGTGGTGGTGAGTGAAGCGAGTTTGTCGGAAGATGCGTTTGTGCAAGCCTGCGTGGAGCAAATCAGGGAATGCGGTGTTCAGATTAAAAAAATGATGTGTGGCCGTGAACGCCGCATTCAATTGCCGGACAGGCAGTTAATTACCCGAGGCTTAATGCTCGCCGATCTGGAAAAAGCCGATTCGGTAAAATTGCAGGAAAAAGGCATTGGTGTAGGCCGTAAGCTTGGCTGTGGCCTGTTTTTGCCTCAAAAGGGTATTGATGCGGTTAATCCGGATTAGGGATAGCAATTTAAATGTACGTGAAATTGGGTACTTGCCATCAACTTTTGGTCTGGTTTGTAGAATAAAGAGCAGAAAACATCATAAGTGCCGTCTAAGTTTAGGAACTCGTATCAATTTTTGGTTTAGTTTGCAGGAAAAAGATCATATAGAGTGCGGAAAGTTTGGGAACGGGTATGTTAGTTTTTTGCGAGTTTGCTAGAAAAACACCATAAGTGCCAGTAAAGAAAAGAAACTGGCACTAAATATCCCCATAGAGAGGCTTGGCTCGGGTAGCAAAATTTGTTTAAATAGCGCCAAATTTTAGGCCATAATGAGATTTTAGCGGGTATTTCAGCCTGTTTTCATCATGGAAATGCATTTTAATTGTTTTATTTATCGGTTTAGTGGAGAAATCTTATGCCAACACTGGAAGCAGATGGTACATCAGTAGAAGTAACCGAAAATGGTTATCTGGTTGATTATAACGAGTGGACTGAAGCCCTTGGCAGCAAAATTGCTGCTGACGAAGAAGTTGAAATGACGGAAGAACACTGGGATGTGGTTAAATATTTACGTGAAGAGCATGCAGAAAGCCCAGGTGTCGAGCCTAATGAACGTGGCATTATGAAAGCTATGGCTAAAAAATGGGGCAAGAAATTAACCTCTAAGTATATGTATCAGTTATTCCCCGGCATGCCTTCTAAACAAGGCCGTAAAATTGGTGGTTTGCCACAAAGTACGCGTAAAGGCGGCTATTAAGCAACTTTAAAGCACCACTTAACCCATCAGAGATATAGATGAGTGACAGTGGGGCTGCTAAATTTGCGCCCATAGATTTTAAATAAAGTACATTTTAAACGAATTCAATTTATCAAAATAAAGGTTTCGGCCTTTAAAATGAGGTTAATACAATGAGCGATAAAACTAAAATCATTGCTGAAATGCTGGAAATGCAAAAAAAATTCATTGCTTTTGAACAGGAAAATGGCATTGATATGAAAGATTACTACGCTGGTCAGGAAGGTCACGTATTACACAACTATGTTGCAAAATACGATGAGTTGGCTATGCAGTTAAATACAATGGCTCATGAAGAAAAAGGTTCAACACGCTTCTTTTAAACGCGCAAGAACTGATTCGAGAAAAGGCCGCTTCATTGTTGAAGCGGCCTTTTTTAATGCCTGCTAGTTGTCCGCTGAATCCGAAGATTGCTGTTTTTTTAAGAGTCGATTTACTTTGAGCTAACTAACTGATTTTGGTAGTATAATAACTTAAGCAAGCGTTGGCTGTGAGTAATGGATTGGAATAATTACAAATGAAGAATGTAGTTGCCTGGGTAAACAGGTCTTTTGCTGTTTATCCAGATAAGATGGAAAGGTTCGTATACTCGCTGATCTTTTTATTTCCGATCGCAGGGATGAGTATCCGGAGCTGGATTTCCAGTATTTTCGTGTTTCTGGTATTGCTTGGGCTGTTCATGCTACAGAAGGAGCGTGACAAGTTACTCAAGCCAGAAAAAATCTTTTTGTGGATATGTGTGGCGTATTTTGCGATGTTCCTTGTTTCTTCACTGGTGAATGGGTGGGGTGTCGCTCAAACTTATTATTTAGGCACAGAACTGCGTTTTATTTTTATTATTCCTGTTTATCTTTTATTGAGGCGCTACCCAGATTGCAGTGTGTGGTTATTGCGTGGTGCTGTTGTCGGGGGCTTCGTTTTATTCACACAAGCCTATTATGATGTGTTTGTGATGGATCGCGGCACTGCTTTAGGCGTATACAGCAAAAATATTATTGGCCCTCTCGCGGTACTGATTGCCTTTTGGGGGCTTTATTATATCTGGCTGAACTATCATCTGCTTAAGCGTTGGTCTATTTTATTTATATTGTTATCGGTGTTGGCAGCCCTGGTGACTGCGGGCTTATCAGGTTCAAGAGGCGGCTATGTTGGCTTTATGGTAACTGCTCTGGCCTGTGTGATGTTTTTTTCAAAACCACGCTGGATGCTTGCAAGTTTGGCTGTCATCACTATGGTGGCTGTTTTATTTTATCAAAACTCGATTATTGTGGAAAAAGGAGTCAATAAGGCGGCTAATGAGTTTCAACAGTATTTTCAAGCTGAGGATCATGTTGCTGATAGTAGCTCACGAACCTCAACTGGAGTACGTCTGGAAATGCTACGTACTGGATTGTTAGTTATCCGCGATAATCCTATACTGGGTATTGGGCCTGGTAATTATAATGAAAACATTCAAACTTATATTAAGCAAGGTAAAGCCAGCCCCGCAATTGCAAATTATTCGCACCCGCATAATACTTTTATGGAAGTGGCGAGTTCAAAAGGCTTGTTGGGCCTGGTAACGGTGTTACTGCTTTTTTACTATCCGGCTTTTATCTTTATTAAAGGCTATAAACAGTGTAAACCAACAGCAGTATTGGGTTTGATTCATGTTGTTGCCATTTCTGTATTTTCATTAACAGATCATTCCGTTGTGTTAATGAATAATTATGTGTCAATACTTTTATTGGGGATGGTCATATTTTTCTCTGCCCATATTCGTGCCTGCAAACAACATTTAAGTTGAACGTCAACTATTTAAAGCTCTGACCACATACGCACTAAATTGGCATAGCATATATCCACTGTTTTACTTGCTTCAGCTTCAGGCTTTGCTTGCAGCAGGTTTTCTCTTGCTGTGTTTAGCTGGTAGAGCAATTCTCTTTGTTCAGCACTGCGCACCATGCTTTGCACCCAGGTAACTGCAACCAGCCGTTCACCGCGCGTGACAGGGTTAACGTGGTGCAGGCTGGATGAGGGATATAAAACGGCATCGCCGGCATTTAGTTTAACAAGCTGTTCACCGAAACTGGTTTTAATCACGAGTTCGCCACCATCGTAATCTTCAGGGCCCGACAAAAAGACGGTGATGGATATGTCCGAACGGTAACGGTCTGCCGCACCCATGACGGGGTCATCCACATGATCACCGTACTCCATTCCTTCTGTATAGCGAGCATAAAAAGGGGCTGCAATTCGATGTGGCAGGGCGGCACTTTTGTACTGTGGGTTGGCGACCAGACTGGCCATGACGATATTATTGAGCTGGCTCATCTGACCTGCATTCATGGCCACCTCTTCGTTATTTTTAACACGTTTGGCAGCGCTGCCAGCCGATAAGGTACCATTTACAAACGGCGCTTCTTTTAGAATAGAAATAACGGTTTGCAGGCGTTCAGGAGGTAATAAGGATAAAATTTTTAATAGCATAGTAATAATCAATCTGTAATCGCAACAATGCATAGTATGCGGTATAATTACGCTTCATTCCAATTAATTAAACCTGTCAAATTCTAAGGTGTTTTAATGCTCTTAAATGTACTAATTAGTGGCAATACGATTCCGGTCGATGTTCCCGATATAATGCTGACTGAAGCACAGGAATTTTTCAAGAAAATGGATAAAGACATGGACAAGGGCTGGCAAATGAGCCGTTCCTGGGTTGATAACTTAAATGCCGAACAACGCTGTCAGGTCGTGGGTGATAAAATACTCACTGCGATTGAAACGGAAAATAAACAAATGATGATCATGATGTCGGCTTATGTTTTATATAAAGTGCCTGGTTCAACAGCAATAAGAATTTCTGAAGATGGCGATATCAATGAAACCGAAATCATTATTGGTGGGCTTAACTAAATACCGCTACACACTCCCACGAGGTTTATAAATTTTATGGCAAAAACGGCCGTAATTGGTGGTGGCCCAATGGGGCTTGCCTGTGCGTATCAACTGGCAGTAGACGGCCATCAGGTTGAACTTTATGAAGCCGATGACCGTTTGGGCGGCATGTCGGCCCATTTTGATTTTAACGGGCTTAGTATAGAGCGTTATTATCATTTTATCTGCAAAGAAGATCATGCTTTGTTTGCACTGCTAAAAGAGTTAAATATTGAGTCAAAATTAAAATGGCATGAAACCAGAATGGGCTATTTCTATGATGGCCAGTTATATGAATGGGGCAATCCTTTTGCCTTATTAAAATTCCCCAAATTATCGTTACTATCCAAAATACGTTATGGCGCACATATGTTTTTATCGACTAAACGTAAAAACTGGCAAGCACTGGAAGGCCTTGATGCCGTTAGCTGGCTGAAAAAAGCCGAAGGAGAAAAAACATTTAATGTTTTGTGGAAAAAATTATTTGCACAGAAGTTTTATCATTACACCCCCAATTTATCAGCTCCCTGGATCTGGGCGCGGATTCGCCGGGTAGGGCGCTCACGTAAAAGTATTTTTAAAGAACAAATGGGTTATTTAGAAGGGGGATCCGAAACCTTGCTAAATGCTTTAAAAAATAAACTTGAAGAAAACGGTGTAGCCATACATTTAAATAGTGCCGTTGAGAAAGTAGCGCATAAAGAAGGTAAAGTTCAAGGCTTGATGTTAAACGGTGAGTTTAATTCGTATGACAAAGTATATAGCACCGTTCCATTACCTTTTGTTACAAAGATAATTGACAACTTGCCTGAAGAGCATCAAAAGAAATATGCATCTATCAATAATATTGGTTGTGTTTGTTTGATTTTTAAGTTGAAAAAAGCAGTAACGAACAACTTTTGGTTGAACGTGAATGACGACTCAATGGAAATCCCCGGTATTATTGAGTACAGTAATTTAAATAAACAAGATGATCACATTGCCTATGTGCCTTTTTATATGCCGCAAACACATCCTAAATTCAATCGTGATGCGCAGGCTTTTATTGATGAATCCACAGCATACTTGTTTAAAATTAATCCAGCGTTAACGGAAGATGATATTATCGATGTGAATGTGTCGCGTTATGGTTTTGCACAGCCGATATGCCCACCGAATTTTATGGATGATTTACCGCCGATCAAATCGGATATCGAAGGTTTATATATTGCAGATACATCGTATTATTATCCAGAAGATCGTTCTATTACCGAAAGTGTTGGACTGGGGCGAAAGATCGCAAAATTATAAGCTCTGGTTGTTTTTACCATGGAGGTATCCACTACTGTCCGGAATAAAAAGAGAGACTTGATAATAATGAACGTCATTCCCGCGGAGGCGAGAATCCAGGGCATAGATAAACAACCTTATTTTATTCTTTCTGGGTTCACGCCCGCCTCCGCGGGAATGACGGATATAAAGTTTATTCCGGGCAGTAGTACGCTAAGGTGGATATAAAGGGAATACGGAATTGAAGTAATGCTAAATATAAAAATAAATTCAGAGTTTGCCCGTTTTATTTTAACCGGTGGCTTTGCTGCTGGGGTGAACTTTTTAAGCCGAATTGGTTTAAGCGAATTAATGTCTTATCGTTTTGCGGTTTTCGTTGCGTATATAATTGGTATGATAACGGCATTTATTCTGGCAAAAATATTTGTGTTTACAAAAAGTAGTCAGACTACATCCAATGAATTTTCACGTTTTACGTTAGTGAATATAGTGGCCGTTATTCAGGTCTGGTTTATCAGTGTTGGGTTGGCTGAATATGGTTTTCCAGCAATTAATTTTGTTTTTTATCCCGAGGAAGTTGCACATTTAATTGGCATTAGTGTACCGGTCGTGACCAGTTATTATGGGCATAAGTATTTTACGTTTGCCTCTAAATAAATATCGATAGTCAGCATTCGGGGTACTCACTGCAGTTTGAGAATAAGTAATATAGACTATACTGTGAGAATCGGCTGTGTCGTATAACCGTGGTCTTAAACCAGACAAGAGACCTTGAAATGAATATTTTAATAACGGGTGGTACAGGATTTATTGGCTCGGCACTTTGCTCTCACTTATTGCAGGATGGGCATCATATTGTATTGTTGAGTCGCCACCCTGAATATATCAAACCCCCGCTGTCTGGCGTTCGTCAGCTACAAGAATTAAGTAACGAGAGTACTTTTGATGCAGTTATTAACCTTGCAGGCGAACCAATTGCAGATAAGCGCTGGAGCGCTAAACAAAAACAACGAATCCTTGCCAGTCGAGTTGATACAACACAAGCACTTATTGACTACTTTAAAAACACAAAGCATAAACCGGAAGTATTTATTAGTGGTTCAGCGATTGGCTATTATGGTGTTGGTGGAGCTGATGCTAATGCCAATGAAAGCGTAGATGAAACTTTTTGTGGTGATGAGAGTTTTTCGAGTCAGCTATGCCAGCAATGGGAAGCCGTTGCGCTGCAGGCGCAAACATTGGGTATTCGTACTTGTTTGTTGCGTACTGGTATTGTGCTTGGCAAAGGCGGGGGCGCATTAGGTAAAATGTTACCTGTTTTCAAACTGGGTTTAGGTGGGAAAATAGGTTCGGGTAAACAATGGATGCCCTGGATTCATCGCGATGATCTGGTTGGTATTATTTTGCACTGTATTAAACATGCGGGCGTGCAAGGTGCAATTAATGGTGTTTCGCCTAACCCGGTTAGCAATCAGGTCTTTACAAAAGCTTTAGGGCAAGCACTGAAACGTTCAACTATTATCCCCATGCCTGCGATAATTATTAAATTGTTAATGGGGCAAATGGGTGAAGAATTATTACTATCCGGGAAGAAAGTTTTACCCATAAAAGCTCTGGATTCAGGCTATAAGTTTCAATATGCCAAGTTGGAAGACGCTTTATTGAATGTAGTTTGACTTTGAAGGCTGGTTTATATGTCGATTTTAATTACAGGCGTATTGATATTCTTTGCCGTGCACCTATTGCCGGGCTTTGTATCAACCCGGCTTAAAATAATCCACTCTATCGGCGAGCTTCTTTATAAAGGCTTGTATGCCGTTATTGCCTTAATCGGGTTTATACTTATTATTTATGGAATGTCAGAAGCCGAGTTTTATCCAGTCTGGCAGCCGCCGGTCTGGGGCCGGTATATTGTTTTCCTGATAATGCCTGTATCATTTATTCTTTTAGTTGCAAACGATTTAAAATCAAACATTAAATGTTATACACCTCATCCAATGCTTTGGGGTGTAGCATTATGGGCTGGGGCACATTTATTTGCGAATGGTGATCTTGCTTCTATTATTTTGTTCGGCTCTTTTTTTACCTTCTCTTTATTTGCAATGTATTCTGCAAATAAACGCGGGGCTGTCAAACAGGAAAAAAGATACCCGTATAAAAGGGATGTAGTTGCTATATTTGCAGGGCTGGTTGGCTATGGTATTTTTGTTAAATATTTGCATCCCTACTTAATTGGTGTTGCTATTATATGATGGCATAGTATTTTAATTACCGAAATACAATCCAGGTTGTTGCTATATATTTAACACCTTTTTCGAGTGTGACACCACGGTGTTCATGTGTCCAGAACGGCGGGAATAAAACAAGTTTTCCTTGCTGTGGTTTTATTTTTATATTCTGGAATAAAAATTCTGTTTCACCACCCGGTCCGGCAACATCATTCAAGTACCAGACGGCCACAAGCTGGCGTTGGCTGAATTCGTGGCTGCCGCCATCAATATGCCAGTGATAATGCTCCCCAGGATTAGTGCGTTGAATAGCATAACCCATATCTTTAAACGGGCCTTTAAAATATGGATAGGTTTCCCTGAATTCAATTAAAGCTTCTTTTATAGAATTAAACAAAGCTGTATCAATATCCTTGAAGTGAGGCTTACCACTGACAACCAGATCGGTTGATTTCTTAATGCTGCTGTCTTGCATTGCCTGCTGGCCGATACGTCCGGGATATTGTTCGTCTTCGTGTGATTCAAATTGTTGAATCATGTGTTCGCATTGCTGTGCGCTTAAGGCATTGTCTTTTTCGAAGATAAAGCTGTTTTGTTTAACTTCTCGAATGGTTTTAAGTTTGTTTTTATGGGCTGAAGGCATATTGATGCGTCTTGATAATAATAAAAATGTATTATCTTACAAACGGCTTGCTTCAATCAATGCTTCAATCTGTTTTTGTGGTTGTTTATTTGTATTATATATTTCCAGAATTTTTTCCGTAAGTACAAGCCAGTGATCGCGGCTTTTTATAATAAGGTTTTTTAGTGAGCTAAAATTCCCTGATAGTTGCCATTGGTTATAAGCAACAAGCAGTTTGGGGTTAAGATGTTTACGCATATTAGTCAGGTTTGAAAAATAAAAGTGGATGGAAGCCTTATTGTCATTATGAAATAAAGCAGGGAGGGTGGTTATCGTGTCCGCCAGGTGGTCGCGTATGGCTCTGAGCATAATTTCTGCCTGTGTTTGCGGCAGTTTTAAAATAAGTTGCTCCCATTGTTCGCCCAGGATCAGGCCGGCCTGTATTTCACCTATCTCATGTAAAATAATGTTTTCGATTTCGTTATTGGTCATTTCTTCAAGTGCGGTATCAATATGATTAAAGTCGTAACATTCAATGGCCTTTTTCATTGCATTGTCGGGTTTATTCCATAACCATTGGTCGTAGCGTTCCCAGATCATTCGTTTGATGGATTCTTTGCGTATAAAAATTGTATTGCCTAATGTCATCGCAGGTGGTGAGGTAAGATCACGGGCATACTCGGTGGACGAAATATAAATAGTGTAATTGCCCTGTTTTTCTTCTGATTCAAGTTTGCCTAAAAAGAAATGTGGGGTTAATTTTGCCCCCAGGCCGGCACTGTAGACGAGTCCCTGTTCGTTGATTAACGCGTTAATCGCTGTTGCATCAAAGGGATCAAAGTCCTGATTATTAACATGCAGCGGTTGATATGCTTTTGATTCAACTTTATCCCATAATTTCTCACGTTCACGCAGCCATTGGCCTACATCGTCCATCTCTAATTTTACCGATGGGGATTGCTGCTGCTCCCAGCGATAGTATTCACGCATTTTAAGAAGGTAAATGCAGAGGGTATAATTGCCGGCATGATTTGCATCTGATATATGGCAATTATACTGAACAAGATCACGGAGACTCTGTGCTGATTTAGGCCTTATCACATCTATTGTTTCCTTATACTAAGGTTGGTAACGAGAGCGATAACAAAGTAAAATAGACTTTAAGCCTAGCACGCGTTTTAAACCTAAGCCAGATCGGCAAAATATGACAGAGGTATCCACATGGTTCGACTAAAAATGAAATGGCACAAGCAGGACAAGTCGCATTCTCTTGAGGAGGAAGCGGGTGTAATTGCCTACAACATGTGGAAAGTCGCCATGGATGCAATATTAAACCTTGAAAATGCGGACTATCAAACTGACAGTAACAAACAGCGCCTGGAGCTGGTAGCCGAGAATTTAATTTTTCTGATTCATCTGGCTGATCGTATGACCATTGAATATTTTGACGAAGATGAACGAGCACGATTTATTGGTGAGCTAGCGAATAAATGTGGTAAGCACCTAAATGACAATTACCATGAGCTGTACGGTAAAGGAAACTACAAGCAGGATTTTATTGATTTATTCAATAGCCGTGTTGCCGAGTATACCGAATTTGATTTTAGTGATGAGGATGGCCCCGGCTTTTCGATGAAGCGCTACTACGGTGAATATGCTCGCGGTATTTTGGGTGAAAAGTACAATCAGTGGGTAACCTCGCAAATGATCGATATTGAAATACCGGCCATGTTTCGTCACTTAAAGCGAATTATGAAAAACATTATTGAGTAATATCAATCGCTTGAAGTCGAATATTAATGTGGTGTCTATTTTTGAAATAGTACCTATTGTCAGTGCTCCGACTTTTTCTCGGCAACTTTTACAGCGTTAATTTTATCGGCAAAGCGTGCAATCGCAACAAATTTTTTGAATACTTTATTAGTTTCCTGCTCATGTTCGCTCACCGTGGTGTTATCAATCGGCTCAAAAAAGCAGGTTGGATCTTCTGCCATAATGTCACCACTTTCATAGAAGGCCATCGCACGGCAACCGCCACAGGTAAATTGATAACGACAGCGACCACATTTTCCCTTTAAATGGGTTCTGTCGAGAATTTTTTGAAACACTCCACTGTCATCAATGATCTGCTGGAAAGTTTTTTCACGTATATTGCCGCAATTCACATCATCCAGCAGAATGCCGCAGGGTGAAACATCACCTTCTGCATTAACGGCCAGCCAGGTACCACACCAGCATCCTATTGATGGATTCTGTGGGACGGTCACATTGCTGATGCCACTGGATATTTCATTATGGACTTCGGGAGAAAG
>VAPL011281671.1_pt1 | contig 14546 bp, 14 predicted proteins | sample 3395061 | NCBI WGS metagenome assembly VAPL01 (sample SAMN08290444, study PRJNA428436) | hydrothermal vent metagenome | isolation source: Deep-sea hydrothermal vent chimney 2 | place: Pacific Ocean: Juan De Fuca Ridge | depth 2182 m m | reverse complement strand
GTTCACCCCGGGCGAGATGGCGGGGCAAGATCTTGATCGCAGCTTCGTCCAGCACACAGGCGTGTTCACACTTGCCACAACCGGTGCAGGCGTCAGAATGCACCACCGGAATGAACAGCGCATGTCTGCTGCGCCGGTTATGTTGCAGATCCAGCTTGATCGCTTTGTCTATTAAAGGACAGACGCGATAACAGACATCACAACGCAAGCCGAGGAAGTTCAGACAGGTTTCCTGATCAATCAACACCGCCAGACCCATACGCGCATCATCGATGTCACTGAGTGATTTATCCAGCGCACCCGTCGGACAGGCGGCAAGACAGGGAATGTCCTCACACATCTCACAGGGAATCTCGCGGGCAATAAAATACGGCGTGCCGCTGGCCACACCACTACCCGGCTGCGCCAGTTTCAACGTACCGTAGGGACAGTTGCGCAGACACAGGCCACAGCGCACGCAGGCAGAAAGGAAATCCGCTTCAACACCGGCGCCCGGTGGCCGTACTGCCTGAGCAGGCAGGGACTGGGCTGAACGGGAATATATCCCCAGCCCCATCGCCAGCAGACTCACACCACTGGCAGCCCGAGCGCTGCTCGCCAGAAACCGCCGTCGACTCCTGCTTGTAAGCGCTGAGTTCACCATGGTTGCCTTATATTCGGTCTGCGACTCAGACTTTTTCGATCTTCACGGCACACTTTTTGTAGTCCGTTTCTTTTGACAGGGGATCCGTCGCATCCAGAGTAACCTTGTTGATCAAACGTCCGGCGTCGAACCAGGGGACGAAGACCAGCCCTCGGGGGGGACGGTTACGGCCACGGGTTTCCACCCGCAACTTGATTTCACCACGCCGGCTACTGAGCTTGCAGGACATACCCCGGCGCAGGCCGCGCGCCTTGGCGTCATCGGGATGCATGAAAGCCACTGCGTCCGGGAAAGCGCGATAGAGTTCCGGTACGCGCCGGGTCATGGAACCGGAATGCCAGTGCTCCAGTACGCGACCGGTGGACAGCCACAGATCGTATTCCTGATCCGGGCTTTCGGCAGGCGGCTCATAAGGTGCAAAAATAATATTGGCCCGACCATCGGCACGGCCATAAAACCTCAGGCCCTCGCCTTTCTTCACATAGGGATCATAACCTTCACGATAACGCCACAGGGTTTCCTTGCCTTTAACCACCGGCCAACGCAGACCGCGCGCTTTATGATAGCTTTCGAACTCACCCAGATCGTGCCCCTTCTTCGGTCCCTGGGTACCAAAAATGCGATATTCTTCGAACAGTCCTTTCTGTAGATAAAAACCGAAGTCATCCATTTCATCATTGGCATAAACATTACCGGCACTGTCCGTTACTTTTTGTGCCGGATATTTATCTACATTACCGTTGCGGTACAGCACCTCATACAAGGTCTTGCCTTTGAGTTCCGGTTTTTTCGCAATCAGTTCCTGTGGCCAGACTTCTTCTACCTTGAAACGCTTGGAGAATTCCACCAGTTGCCAGAGATCCGACTTCGACTCACCCGGCGCCTTCACCTGCTGACGCCAGAACTGGGTACGACGTTCAGCATTACCGTAAGCACCTTCCTTCTCGATCCACATAGCCGTGGGCAGAATTAAATCAGCCGCCTGGGCGGTAACGGTCGGATAGGGATCGGAAACAATAATGAAGTTTTCCGGGTTACGATAACCGGGCCAGGTTTCCTCGTTAAAGTTAGCTGCAGCCTGCACATTGTTATTACACATCACCCAGTAGGCATTGAGCTTGCCGTCTTTCAGCATACGGTTCTGTAATACCGCATGATAACCGGGCTTGGCTGGAATAGTACCTTGCGGCAGTTTCCAGGTCTTCTCGGCAAAGTCGCGATGGGCCTTTTTCTTAACCACCAGATCGGCGGGCAAACGATGAGAAAAGGTGCCCACTTCGCGCGCGGTGCCGCAGGCTGAGGGTTGCCCGGTGAGAGAGAAGGGACTGTTGCCCGGCTCGGAGATCTTGCCCATCAACAGATGCACGTTATAGATCAGGCCGTTGACCCAGACGCCGCGGGTATGCTGGTTAAAACCCATGGTCCAGAAAGACGTCACCTTCTTTTTCGGATCGGCATAGAGTTTAGCCAGGCGCAGAAGATTCTCTTTCGGTACGCCACTTAATTCGGAGGTGTATTCCAGCGTGTATTTTTCGACTGATTTAGCATATTCAGCAAAACTGATCTTGCTCAGTTTGCCGCCCTTGCCGGTTTTCTTTTTCTCCAGCGGATGTTCCGGGCGCAGACCATAACCAATATCCGTAACGGTTTTAGTGAAATTGACATGCTTGCCGATAAAGCCCTTGTTATAAGCTTTGTGCTGGATAATGTAGTTGGCAATATAGTTGAGAATAGCCAGATCGGTCTGTGGCACAAATACCATATCGTTATCCGCCAGGTCAAAACAGCGATGCCTGAAAGTAGACAGCACATGCACTTCACTGCCTTCCTTGGTCAGGCGGGTATCCGATAGACGCGACCAGAGAATGGGATGCATCTCGGCCATGTTCGCACCCCAGAGCACGAAGGCATCGGCATGCTCCAGATCATCATAACAACCCATCGGTTCATCGGCGCCAAAGGCACGCATAAAACCACCCACTGCCGAAGCCATACAGTGACGCGCATTAGGATCAAGATTGTTTGAACGAAAACCCGCCTTCATCAATTTGGATGCGGCATAACCTTCCCAGACCGTCCACTGACCGGAGCCAAACATACCCACCGAGGTCGGGCCTTTTTTCTTCAGCGCGGCTTTCCATTTTTCAGCCATGATATCGAAGGCCTGATCCCAGGAAATTTCCGTGAATTCACCGTTCTTGTCATACCGACCGTTGCTCATACGCAACAGCGGTTTGGTCAGGCGATCTTTGCCATACATAATTTTTGACAGAAAGTAACCCTTGATACAGTTCAAACCGCGATTGACCGGCGCATCCGGATCACCCTGGGTCGCCACCACGCGGCCATCCTTGGTACCCACCAGTACGCTGCAGCCGGTACCGCAAAAACGGCAGGGCGCCTTATCCCAGCGTATTTTGTTATCCGCATGCTTTGCCAGTGCTGCGGCACCGGGCAAACTGATACCGGCTGCTGCCGCTGTAGCTGCAATTGCGTTATTCTTGATAAAACTTCTTCTGCTCAATTTCATTTTGACGTCTCCTGTACATTCCGATCGTCATTGACCTGACTGTCCAGATCTGATGGATTGATATCGACTGAAACGGTTTCATCTTCATCCAGCTCTTCATCATGGTGATAAATCATGGCTGCCGATAACACATTGGCGACGTTCTGACAGGCCACCAGAGTATCGGCCATCTGTCCGGCATGGGCGGCTTCGATCGTTAGCACCAGGCGCCCCTCGGGACTGGCGGCATGCACTTCGACACCGGGGATCTTGACTAACTGCATAGTCACAACCTCAACCTGTTCAGGTCGGGCATAAATCAGTACGCCACTGATATTCATGGATAGGCCTCCAATCGCTGACTGGGCTGTTCACTAAAAACAGCATGGGATTTCTGAAATTGAATGGCGCTGACCGGACAGGACCGGTAACAGGCACCACAGCCGCTGCATGCCGATATGCTGAGCTGCGGCTGGGGAACGCTGCCGACACGGGGCAGAAATTGAATCGCCTGTGCCTCACACTGTTCGGCACAGGTAACACAAACCACGGCATTTCTGCTCAGGCAACGTTCGCTGAACTCGATATGATAAAACCAGGGAGGCTGATCAGTTGCCACAAACGCCGCCTGTGTACATATCTTCTGACATTCCTGACAGAAGCTGCATTCACCGTTTGTAAAATCAACCTGAGGAAAACCACCGCGACCGGGCTTGAGAATTTGTTCAGGACAAATAGTAAGACAGTCTCCGCAACGCGTGCAGCGTTGAACAAACTCTTCTTCCGAAAACGACCAGGGCGGGCGCATGACCGTATCACGACCTCGATAGTCGCCTCGCAGAAACTGTGCTCGGCTAATATTTTTTTTCACCATTTCCAAACTCGTGTTTGAACGGGAATGGCTTCAATATCTACACAAAGCCAGGGCACAGCCTTGATGTGCATCAAGATCCTTATATTTTAATGTTGTTGTGTTTTTACTGTATAAGAAACAAAACCGCATGTATCCGCTTCCCTGTTTTATTGTTATGGCCGACCGGTTTATAACAACGGAGGCAACCCCATGCTGTCAAAAACTTAAATCTCGGCGCATGGGAGTATGGGCCATATGGTGATATGTTTTTATTCAGTGTAGAACAGAAACCAGTTTTGTATAGGAAGACCGTAGATGGGGATGCGATGACTGCAAAGCCGGGTTAGCCCAGCATTTTAACCTGAATTTTAATCCAGATATTATCCGGCAACAGATAATCACTACCGACGATGTAAACATACGAAGAACGCAAGATTTTGCAACGATACAAAGTCAACATCGTTGCGGCCTTAACGACTAAGGCCGTATTTGGTTTTTCCTCTGCAATACGTTTATCGTCAATGGCTGGTGCCTTCGGAACGATGCGTCTTGTTATAAACATTGTACTTGCCCGAAGGCTTGTTCATGGGCAGGCGTTTTATTTCTTTTAAGCTCTTTGCATCGTAAACGATTACCGCCCCATCCTTGTCCCAGATACTCAGCAGGGCGTGACTGCCGTCACGATCGAACTCGACATGGGCCGCAGTCTTGCCCGGCACCGGACGCAGCGTCTTTATAATTTTCAGGGTTTTCTTGTCGATAATATGCACAGCATCCCGGTTCGGTCCAAAAAATACATCGACCCAGGCATAGGGCGAATTTTCATGACTACGCATAAAAAAACCGGGACCCAGGGTCTTGATGCGTTTGATGGTTTTCCAGGTCTGCATATCGATAATGCTGACTTCGGCTTTTTTAAGGTTGGGCGTGGCCATCACTCGGCGACCCTGATACATCCAGCTGATGCCCGAACCCAGATGCGGCATACCGGACAAATCCAGATCGGCTATTTTTTTACCGACGATTAAATTAACTACCTGACCGTTTTTACCGTTGCGCGCCGCACCCAGCAAATTGTTATAGGACTGATCAAAAAAGAAATCATCCAGATAGTCATCCAGTTTAATTCGGCGTATGGGAAACGGCCCCCGATCCACCGCGCCTTCCTGATAGCGGTAATCATGCATGGGGCCATAAACCGGCTCGGGATGATCCCGGTAGCTGATCTCCCAGACTTCAGGGATGTCTTTCAGGGCCACGATAAAACTGCCGCGCGGCGGCGCAGCATACACCGCGCTGACGCGGGAAGATTTGCCGTCCAGACCTTTAACTGGAATAATCCTGATCGGATCAAGATTGCGCGCATCCAGCAATACCAGGGTATGTGGCAGGTAGTTGCCCACCATCACATAACGCCCGTCACCAGAAACGGCCAGATTACGTGAATTGATACCGACGCGAATCTCGGCCACCATTTTAAGGTTATACATGTCAAACTTGCTGACCCAGCCACCGCGTGAAGCAAAATAAACATAGCGACCGTTGGGTGAATACTTTGGCCCGCCATGCAGATTCAGGTGGGTTTTGAAACGCGTCAGCGGTTCAAAACGATCGCCATCCAGAATAGTGACATGATGATCGCCCAGCTCTACCACCACGAACAGGTTAAGTGGGTCGGCATCAAAAACCGGTTTGTCCGGCAAACTCCCGTAGGCATGGAATACGCTATGCGTTGCACGCATTTCCGCCAGCCCCCATTTGGGTATGTAGTCCAGGGGGGTGTAGATGTACTTTACCAGGGCGTCGATTTGCGTATCCGTGAGTCGATCACCCAGAGCCGGCATCTGGGTGGCGGGGCGACCTTCCCGAATCACCGCTGCCGCCTTCGCCTTCGGCAGGCGCGTTAAATTACCGGGCAGCAGAGCCTCGCCCATACCGCCTAAACGATCCTTACCGTGACATTGGGCACAGTGTTTCTGATACAGCTTGGCGACATTAGTGTCGGCCATAAGGTTTGAAAAAGCGGATGCCAGCAAAAACACAGACAGTAGAAGATAACGCATCAGGCAATCTCCTTCCGACTCCAGGGACGATTCCGCAGGCGTGCGCCACCCCGCTCAACGCCGATTTCCTCATCCTCGAGATAGCAGGCAGGATCTTCTTCCCAGGCATCACCACTAAGCTGGTAGGCGCGCACCCGGGTATTGCCGCCGCAGATATCCAGATAACGGCACTGTCCACAACGGCCTTTCAGTGGCCGTGGCCGTGACTTGAGTCCCGCCATCAGCGGCTCCGACGTGTCCTGCCATATTGCGGAGAAAGGCCGTTGTCTGACGTTACCCAGATCGTAATTCCACCAGAAGGTATCCGGATGTACGTTACCGAGGTTGTCGATATTGGCAATATTTACGCCCGATGCATTGCCGCCCCATTGGCTCAGACGTACACGCATGGCCTCAAGTTTGTCCGGAAAGTGGCGCGCCACCCAGAACAGCAGGTAAACCCCGTCGGCATCGTTGTTGCCGCTGACAAACTCCCGCGTCCCGCCTGCCTGAATCTCGGCCCAACAAGTATCAAACAATAAATCCATCGCCGCGCGAGTCATTTTATGCTGCACGTCTTGCTTGCGATTTTTGTTACCGCGCCCGGCGTAGTTGAGATGTGATAAATAGAACTTGTCGATATGTTCATCGTTCATCAATTGCAGCAAGGCGGGCAGTTCATGCGCGGTATCCGTGGTAAGCGTAAAACGCATGCCTACACGAATACCCGCCTCCCGGCAAAGACGTAAGCCCTGCATGGATTCATCAAAGGCGCCCGGTCGCCGACGAAAATGGTCATGAGTTGCACGCAGACCATCGATGCTGATGCCCACGTAGTCATAACCGATGTCGGCGATCTGTTTAATATTATTCGCATCGATCAGGGTGCCATTGCTGGAAAGTCCGACATAGAAGCCCATGTCTTTGGCGCGTTTCGATATATCAAAAATATCCGCGCGCAACAGCGGCTCGCCGCCGGACAGGATCAGCACCGGCACGCGGAATTTTTTTAGATCGTCCATGACTGTAAACACTTCATCAGTGGACAGCTCACCGGCAAAATCTTTATCCGCCGAGATGGAATAACAGTGCCGGCAGGTGAGATTACAACGACGCACCAGGTTCCAGATTACTACGGGACCGGGCGGCTGATGTGCGCTCTGCAGTAATCGGTCGTCGGCCAGATCACGCATATATTGAGAAATTCGGAACATCGCTCACCTCAGTTTTTGAATCGCAGACCGGTCTTTTTCAAAATACGCGTGCTGAACAGCACCTCATGACCTCGGTTGTCAGACCCCAGCAACGCCGCAATTTGCGCAACATAGAGCAGGGCCTGCTCACGACGCTGGGCATGCACCATAGCGAAAAGATTATAGGGCCAGTCCGGCAAGCGGCGCGGGCGATGATAGCAGTGGCTGACAAACTCCAGCGCACCGACTTTCTCTCCCAGGCGGTCTATCCGATCATCCGGCACATCCCAGACACTCATGCCGTTAGCCTGATAACCCAGCGCATAATGGTTGGGCAGCGCACCGATGCGGCGGATAATACCCGCCTCCTGCATCCGCCTGATTCGCTGCTTCAACTGTGTACTGCTGACGCCAAGCTGCTCGGCTAAAAGATCATAGGGGCGCGGAACCAGCGGCAGACCCGACTGGGTGGCGATAATAATCTGTCGGTCCAACTCGTCGATGCTGTCACTTTTAGCCTCCCGCTTGAGGCTGCGACCGTATTTAGTTGTATTCATTATCTACCGTTAAATTAAGGTGGATAAAATATTCCTTTAACTTCGGCATATTGTAGACCGGCAGGCCGCAGCTTTTTTCAATTTCACGATTAACCTCAGCCACCCGTTCCTCGCTTTCCGTCGCCAGCACGAACCACATATTGAAGGCATGCTCTCGCTGATAGTTATGCGCGACTTCAGGAAAACTGTTAACGATATCCACTACCCTGTCAAACTCATCATCAGCAACCTTCATCGCCGCCAGACTGAATGCCCCGCCCAGACGATCGGCCCGGTAGAGAGGGCCGAAACGAGTCAGCACCCGCTTTTCCAGCAACTGCTGCAAACGCGCAAGCAGGGTTGCTTCATCCGTTCCCAGCATCGCCGCCGCTTCTGCATAAGGTTCATCACAAACAGGAAAGCCCGTTTGCAACTGGTTGATGATTTGCCGATCCAGGCGATCCAGTTTCATGACTGTGATGTACATGACATATCGTTTATACGCGTCTGGTAAACAGCGCCGCGTTGTTTGAAGCGGCGACGGGAAAACAGCACATCGTGAGGGATGTCCTGTAAACTGCAACGATTAATGAGAAAGTGCAACTTGTCCATGACTTCTTCACGGTTGCGTCCGTGGATCATGGTAAACAGATTATAGGGCCAGTCCGGCAAACGACGGGGGCGGCGATAGCAAAGAGTAATGAACTCGAAGTGGCCCATGCATTTACCCAGCGCCGATATCCGTTCATCGGGAAGATCCCAGACCACCATAGCATTAGCGCGATAGCCCAGCTCCCGGTGACGTACAATCACCCCCATACGCTTGATCAGTCCACGCTCAAGCAGGCTGTGAACACATTCTATTATCTCGCTTTCCGACATCCCGATGATCCTGCCAATCTCAGCATAGGGACGCGGCGTCAGCGGCAAACCGGACTGAATCCCGGCAATCACCCTGCGCTCGCGCTCGCTCAGGTTGACCGATCCAAGCGCTGCGGCAGAGGTGGACAGGTTTATGTCCATTTGATCTCAAACCCCAGGTCGATATGAAAGTCTTCCAGCATCGGCAGGCTCATGACCCCATAGCCGCAGTCCTGCTCGATGCTGTCAATCGCCTGCGTCAGCACCTGCTGGTTTTCTGCGGTCAGCACAAACCACAGATTGTAATGATGCTCACGCTGATAGTTATGATTGACCGCTTCGTAGGTATTGATAATTTCCGCAATACGCTCGACATCGTCTTCTGGCACCGCCATTGCGGCCAGGGTGCTGACGCCCACGCCGTGGGGACGAAATACCGCCCCCACCCGACTGATAACACCCTCCTGTTTTTTCTGCCGCAGGGTTTCCAGCACCTCGTCTTCACTCACCCCCAGCATTTCAGCCATATCGGCAAAGGGCGTTGCACTCAACGGCAGGCCATGCTGGAAATCATTCAGCAGATGATGTTCCAGCTGTCCTTGCCTGTCCCTGTCTTTTTTCTGCACCGGCATGTCCGGAAGCCCGCTTAAAGACCGATACGGTATGCACGACTGCTCATGAAAATACCGCTGGGCTTGTGCGCTGGCAATACCGCCCGCAGGCTGAAATCCTCCGTGTTATAGACACTGACGCGATTATCATCACGCGAGGAAATCCAGACCTCTTCACCGCGCGGGGTAAATTCCATATGCAGCACGGCCTTACCCGGTTTCAGGGTATGAACCTTTTTTAGCGAAAGGGTGTCGATGACCTCGACCGTATCATTGTTGGGGTAGGCAAAGTTTACCCAGATCTGCCGGCCATCCGGACGCGCCATAACAAACACGGGCTGTCCATGCACCGCAATACGCGTCACTTCCTTCCAGTTGCTTCGACTCACCACCAGCACTTCGTTTAGGCCCACGGCGGGCAGAAAGATATACTGATCGGCCACCGCCCAGCCTTCCAGATGCGGCATCTTGTACACCGGCATGCGCCGCCAGCCCTTACCGTAGTGATCGAGGATGCGTTTCACTCCTGCCTGCGGCCGCCACAGATCCAGCAACGCCAGACCATCTTCCCCAAACAAACCAGCAATATAATAGCGTCCATCCGGCGTAATCAGGCCGTCATACGGCTGCTTGCCCACCTTGTGAAATTTCGTGATTACGGGATTTTTGCCCTTACTAAAGTCCGCAATCCAGATTTCCCCGGCGTCATAAAGACTGAAAACAAAACGCTGTCCCGGTGCATCCACCAGGCCGACCACTTTGGAAAGCTTGCCATCGGTCCCCAGCGCAGGAATATCCGCCACCAGGGTCAGGCTGTCGGCATCGAAAACCCGCACCCCGCCCGGTTTGTAGTTGGAAACAGCCACCAGTCGACCATCCTGGGAAATCGCGCCGCCGATGCTGTTGCCCGACTGCATGATCCGTTTCACCAGCTTCTGTTCCAGAAGATCCACCTTGCTCAGACCGCCATCACGTCCGAAGACATAGGCAAAACGTTCATCCCGGGAAAAAACCACCGACGCGTGCGACAGATCACCCAGGCCCTTGATCCGAGCGAGGGAAATACGCTGGCTGGTATCAATAATCTGCACACTGCCACTGGCTCGCTCGATAATCAGCCCCAGATCGCCGGTCCCCCGTGGTGCTATGCAGGCACAGGCCGACAATAGCAACAACATCATGCCCAGCAGGCCAAAACGACTTATGTATTTCAGTTTATTGAACATGATCGATACCTTGATAGAGTCTATCCACCAGCCAGCGCACTTCTTCCCGAGTCAGAAAAGGCGACCACGGCGGCATGGGCGTACCCGGCCGACCGTGCAGAATCGTATCCACCAGCATTTGCGGCGACTTGTTTCTGACCTTTTCCGGCGTGAGCGCCGGCCCCAATCCTCCCTTGAGGGTCATGCCATGACAGGCACCGCAATCCTGCTGCAGGAGGTTAATCAGCTCTGCCTGTCGAGCATCACTTATCTGTGTGGTCTGTGTCGCAGCCTGAGACGGCACCGGTATAAGCAACACGCTCAACAGAAACAAAAGCAAGCCTTCAAAGCATACATTTTTACGCACATTGATCACCACTAAAGGCGAACCACTCATAGAAGCATTCGCTCGCTCTGCTAACAAATAATATTTTTGTCCTGCTTCAGGGCCTAAACAAGTACTCCGAATTCCTGTCCGCATTTACTTTGGAGGTGAATAGTTCGACAAACTTCCTTCGACAGGCTCAGAAGGAACAGTTTTTGTTGGACAGAAATTCGGAACACCTTCAATTTAGTAAATGTCATGCATGGTATTGAAAACGTTAAACTTGCCGGTAGGCGTTACCAGTCGTTTATCGCGAATGACCTTTTTCAGGCTCAATTTGACGTCATCGACAATTACAATAGCAGACTCCTGCTTCTTGCCGTTCCACACGGAAAACCAGACCTCGTTGCCATCCTTGTTAAACTCCGGCTGCAACACACGTTTGGGTCCCTTGCCCAACTCGGCCCACTTGGCAATCGGCAGCACCTTGTACGGCTTGTCCAGATGATCCAGATCGAATACCGCAACCGACTGGCTGATTTTGCTGTTCGGGTTCATCGGCGTATCGACATAAAGATGTTTTGACCTGGGGTGGGTCTTGATGAACAAAGCACCGGCACCCTGCCCCTTGAGCGTGCGCACCACTTTCCATGCGTATTTGCTGTGCCGCCGAGGATCAGTACCAATCACCGCGATCGTGTTGTCACCAAGATGACTGGTCGCCCACACCGGGCCATATTTTTTATCGACAAAGTTAGCACCCCGCCCGGGGTGCGGAATTTTGCCGACCTTGATGATAGCGTCCAGCTCGCTGGTGCGCGAATCCACGACTACAATGCGGTTTGACTTGTTGGCCGCAGCAAGGAAGTAACGCTGGGTGGAATCCCAGCCACCATCGTGCAGATAGCGCACCGCGTCAATAGTGGTCACCCTCAGATTGGACAGGTTGCTGTAGTTGACCATCAGAATTTTACCGGTTTCCTTGATATTAAGGATAAACTCAGGCCGCTGATGAGAAGCGACAATAGCCGCCACCCGTGGTTCAGGATGATATTCCTGGGTATCCACCGTCATGCCGCGGGTAGAGACAATCTTTAACGGCTCCAGAGTATCGCCTTTCATGATCACGTATTGTGGCGGCCAGTAGTCGCCGGCAATGGCATAACGATCTTCATAGCCTTTGTATTTGGACGTTTCTACCGAACGCGCTTCCAGTCCGACCCGAATTTCCGCCACCGTATCCGGCACCGGCATCCACAGGTCGATAAGATTAACACGCGCATCGCGACCAATCACATACAGGTAACGACCGGATGTAGACATGCGCGAAATATGCACAGCATAGCCGGTATTAATGGTGGTAATAATCTTTTTGCTATCCCCGTCAATCAACGCTACTTTGCCGGCATCCCGTAATGTCACCGAAAACAGGTTCTTCAAATTGTAGCGGTTCATCTGTTTCTTCGGTCGTTTTGCCGGGGGGACTTTTACCGTCCATGAAGCCTTGATTTCTTTCATATTGAAAGGCGGCGGAACCGGCGGCTCGTGCTGAAGATAGCGCGCCATCAAATCCACGTCCGCTTTGGACAACATACCGGACGCGCCAAAATCAGGCATACCCGCAGGCGAACCATTGGTAATAAAGCCCTTGAGGTAATCCGTACCTTTCTTCAGCGTAATATCCGGCGTCAACGGCTTGCCGGTCGCACCTTTACGCAGGACACCGTGACAACCGGCACAACGTTTGAAAAAGATATGTTTGGCCCGGACGAACTCATGATGAGAAATATGCGGCGCTCGGGGATTAATACTTATTCGGGCATGTTTGCTTTCAACCTGAACAGGTGCGCCTTCATAGCGCATTTCTATTTTGCTGGAATCATCGCTCTGCGCGGCCAGCAGGGAAGCAGGCAACAACAGCATACCGACCGCACCAAGCAAACAGTATATTCGGTAAAACACATTATCTATCATCCCACACTCCTTCCGGGCCACAGAGATCAGTCGAGATCTATTTATGCGTATGCCGACGGATAAAACATTGACGTACATCAAGCAGACGGCAGAGGACGCTTATCCCAACAAACATATTTGAATAGAGCAAACTACGTGCCATATTCTTTGCTTTATCTATTATCGGGATGACGCACTAGCGATTGTGATAACGGTTAAGATCCAGCAGGCCGGACAGCATGGGCTGCTGCTGCGCATAGCGCGCCTGGAACCAGTCTGCAATTTTCCAGAAATCCGTCCGCGTGCGGCGCACACCAAAGCGGGCAACAAAACGTTCATAATCCTTCATATTTCGTATAGCCGCATATTCATGGGCAAACCGTTCAACATTATTTTGCCTCACATCAAAGAAAAAATTGGGATAGGATCCTTCCAGCCCCTTGAGTACCGTCATACGGTCATTCTTGATATCCTGAATGTCGCGCTCCACATCCTCCCCGTTAGCCATAAAGGAAGACAGATTCTTGTAGGCCTTGTCCCGAATTAGCGAATAGACGAGATAGCGTTGCGGGCCGATCTTCACCCGTACGTAGGCCAGATCAGGAAAAACGCGGATCACTTCTCCACGTATCTGTGCAATCTCACGCATACTCTGATCCGTTCGTCTTTCGACATTCACTTCTCCCGCATCTACGCAGTCATGCGCATGACAGCGATTGATATAATCCTCCCGAGCAGCAACAACGGCAAGCCGCGTCTGGATATGCTGATAAAGTTCACGCTGGGGATCGTCGCTCCGATAACCTGTTACCCGGTCCACGCTGAGCCAGTCTTTACGCGTGCTGAATATCAGCCCCTGCCTTGCTCGCATACCGACATACCAGGAATTCCGGATAGCCGTGCGTCGGCTGCTAGGAATAAAGGCCAGAAAATTGTCTTCCCCTTCCATCCGCAAAAAATTCATATACAGGCGGGTATTGAGCTGATGGCCAATATTGCCATAAACGTTAAAGCCTGCCACCAGCAAATAATGGATGCGTTCCAACAGAGGATAATCGATCACCCAGGCCGTCTCCGGGTAATCGCCCAGCAACCCGTACCTGACGGAGGCGCTGTCAAAATGCCGAAATATAGTTAACGCCGCATTACGATTATGACCATCGCCATCCCATAAATGATTCATAGCCTGTTCCAGATCCGCCGACGGTATCTGGCTGAAATATTTTTCCCTTGCTTCCACATAATGCTGGTAGCGTTGCCAGTAATCGGTCCAGATACTGAACATATTAAACGTATCGCCACGCTCGGCAGGCAGCTGTAGATACTCCGAAACCGAAGCCAGAAAAGCGGGGTTATCCGAAAACATTTTGTGACGGGGATTCAGGAATACCACCCAGAACCGATCTTCAATGACATTCAGAGCAACCTGTCCCCGGCAAACCGGCCCCTTAATAAAGCCTTCGATGAAAAAACGCGCATCATCCAGCAAAAACCGGTAGCGTGAAGCGGGCGGAATAGCCGCGAAAGTCCTGAGCGGATTGGTGGCCACTTCCGACTGGTAGGATGGCAGGCGTTTAACCGGGTACGCCGGTTTGAAAAACAGCTCATCATAGCGTTGCATGCGCGCATCAGACAACGTGTAGACCACATGATTCTTGGCGACAATACTGGGGCTATAGTACACAAAACGATAATAAACATCTGCCGTGCCCGGCACAGGAAATTCTTGCTCAAGTTGCTCAAAATGACAGCTCATCGGAACTGCGCCAATTAGCAATACGTCGCTTAAAAGATATCAAACTCATCGAAACGATG
>VAPL010397589.1_pt1 | contig 14547 bp, 14 predicted proteins | sample 3395061 | NCBI WGS metagenome assembly VAPL01 (sample SAMN08290444, study PRJNA428436) | hydrothermal vent metagenome | isolation source: Deep-sea hydrothermal vent chimney 2 | place: Pacific Ocean: Juan De Fuca Ridge | depth 2182 m m | reverse complement strand
GGTTCAGCACACCGAGACTGATGCTGATCACGGCCAGAATGCTGACGAAATAACGCCAGCCCCGCTCCGCCGATGCACCCGCAATTTGCGCAATATTAATCGGCCCGCTGATGTTCTTGATCGACACATCACCGGTGACCATACGACCCAGCATCTGCACCGTAAAAACGCTCGTTGTCCACGTTTTGACGGCCGCGGCGCGCAGCGACTCCAGCGGCGTGTACGCGTGCCGATTGTAGTAACCAGCACTGACCTGCGATACCGCGACGCCGAGCAAACCGACCGTCTCGCCGTCGATCTGCCGCTCTCCGATGACGACTTCTACGGAATACTCGCGGCCATCACGGATCATTTCAATAAGCACGTTCTTGCCGGCCCGCGGCGCAACGACAGCTCGCAGATCATTGAAATTACCAATACTTTCGCCATCGATCGCGGTGATCAAATCACCGACAGCCACTCCGGCGGCGTAGGCGGCGCCACCATCGGGCACTTCGCCGACAACGGCCGGTGGCTGCCACTGCTCGAAGCCAAGACCATCGAACAGCATCCCCGGTTCGGTCAAGCGCGTTTTATCAGCGCCAACATCGATCGTCGCCTGCCGCAGCCCGCCGGTCGTACTCTCAAGCGTCATCGGCACTCTGCCATCGTCGACCATTTCGCCAAGAATGGCGACCAGCGCCTGCTCCCATCCCCGCGTTTCGACATCACCGACAGCGACGATCTTATCCCCAACCTCCAGCCCGGCCTGCTCCGCATAAGACCCAGGCGACACTGTCCCGACCGCCGGCTGCGCCGTGATGATGCCTCCAGCGAGCAGCACCCAGTAGGCGGCAATGGCAAACAGGAAGTTAAACGCCGGCCCGGCCAGCAACACGGCGATACGGGCGGGAATCGGACGTTGATCGAAGGCGCGACCCTCGTCCGCCGCATCGATATCGCCATCGCGACTGTCGAGAAAACGCACGTAACCGCCCAGAGGAATAGCCGATATACAGTATTCAGTGCGATCTTTTCCGCCTATATGTGTCAATACTGGCTTGCCGAAGCCGATGGAAAAACGCAGCACCTTCATGCCGGTCCAGCGACCCACAATATAGTGCCCGTATTCGTGCACAGCGACCAGAATGCTGATCAGTACAACAAACGCCACCAAATCGGTCAGTAAATCAGTCATGGCCAACCATCATCTCAGGGATCCAACAAGTGGACTGACGACCGTGGCCGCAGTTCCCGCAGTATTGCAGATCACACTAAGTGCGCGTCGATGAATGCGAGCTGAACAACTCATGCGGCCAAACCCAGCCATACCAGCCCCAGCGCGAACAACGGCGCTGCCGCAGCAACGCTGTCGATGCGGTCAAGAACGCCGCCGTGACCCGGAAACAGTCTGCCACTGTCTTTAAGGCCCGCGGTTCGCTTAAACATACTGACCGTCAGGTCTCCCACTATCGACAGTACAGCGACCGCCAGACAAAATGGCAGTAACACCGCCAGTGGCAATTCCTTGTAGCTTGCCCAAGCCAAGGTCAGCACCGCCACCATTACGAGTCCGCCAAACACACCTTCCCAGGTTTTTCCGGGACTAATGCTCGGAGCAAGTTTGACACGACCGAATTGCTTGCCCGAAAAATAGGCACCGACGTCCGCCGCCCAAACGATAAGTAACGCAAACAGCAACAGTTGCGAGTCGAGTCCGTACAGAAACAACAGCGCCACAAATAACGGTACCAACACCAGCGCGCCGCATATCCAACGCACGACCAGGGGTATCGATGTCGGAAACAGGAACGTCCAGATAAAAGCCACGATCCACCAGGCGCAAGCAATCATGAGGATCAGTCTGCTGCGATCAGGAACGAGCAAAGCTGTAATAGCCATAAGAGCGGCGATTAGCAAGACATAAGCAAGTCGACTCGCGATCTTCGACAGGTCCAGAAAACCAGACCACTCCCACGCCGCGGCAAGAATCAACCCGGCGATGACCGTTTTCGCAACGCTCGCGGGGACAACGAACAAGACGGCCCCCAGAATCAGCAACGAAATCACTGCGGTTACTACGCGCGTTCTCAGCATCCCACGGCTCCAATCTGCTCACCCGTATGTCCAAAGCGACGTTGCTTTCCGGCGTAAAAGCCCAGCGCTTCATCAAAAACCTTTTCATCAAACTCCGGCCACAGAACATCCGTAAACCAAAGCTCCGCGTACGCGAGATTCCACAGCAGAAAATTGCTGATGCGTTGCTCGCCACCGGTGCGAATCAGCAGGTCCGGGTCGGGTATCGCAGCAAGCTGCAACTCCGCGGCGAACTCATCGTCGCCAACATCATCGACCTGCAGAGAACCGTCTGAGACTCGACGCGCCAGCGCCTTGCTAGCCTCGACGATATCCCAGCGCCCACCGTAGGCAATAGCGACGGTAAGCTGCAAACCGGTGTTGTCGGCCGTCGTTGCCTCCGACTGTGAAATCTTGTCTCTCAGGCCGGCGCTCAGCTCATCCAGGGCGCCGACGAATTTCAGCCGTACGTTATTACGATGCAACTCGTCGACTTCTCGTCGCAGTGCTTCGACAAACAATTTCATCAGCGCACCGACTTCGGTTTTCGGTCGAGACCAGTTCTCGCTGCTGAACGCGAACAAAGTCAGGTATTCAACACCCCTCTCAGCCGCCGTTTCGACAGACATACGTACCGACTTCACACCGGCCCGATGACCGGCATGCCGCGGCTTGCTGCGGTTCCGCGCCCAACGTCCATTGCCATCCATGATGATCGCGACATGCCGCGGCAGGTTGTTTGTTGTATGAGTTTCGCTGTGCATGTTCGACACGGAAAAGAAACGGGGTAATAAGGAGCAGACTCCTTATATCTCCATCAGTTCGGATTCCTTGTTCGCCAGAATCTTGTCAATGTCACCGACATGCTTGTCCGTGATGTCCTGAATTTCGCCTTCCGCGCGGCGCTCGTCGTCCTCTCCAATCATCTTTTCCTTGAGTAATTCCTTGATATCGTGAAGCGCATCACGACGAATATTGCGGACCGCAATCCGCCCGCCTTCCGCCTCGTTGCGCACCACGCGAGTCATATCCTTGCGCCGCTCTTCGGTCAGCGCAGGCAGCGGTACCCGGATCACCGTACCGGCGGTCGCCGGATTCAAACCCAGGTCGGACGTCATGATCGCTTTCTCAATAGGCTGCACCATATCTTTTTCCCAGGGCGTCACTATCAGAGTCCGCGCATCTTCCACACCAACATTGGAAACCTGATTCAGCGGGACCTGGCTGCCGTAGTATTCGACCGTCACGTGATCCAGCAAACTCGTGTGCGCACGCCCGGTGCGAATCTTCGTCAGTTCCTGCTGCAAGGAAGCCACACTCTTTGCCATTCGGGTAGCCGCATCTTTCTTGATTTCGTCCAGCACTGTTACTGCCCTCTCATTAAAGCTGCCACCCGATCAAGCCGTCACAAGGGTGCCGATATCGTCACCTGACATCGCCTGCACCAATGCATTCGCTCGCGTCAGATTAAATACTCGCAGCGGTAAGTCATTGTCACGACACATTACGATCGCCGTGGCGTCCATGACGGAAAGTTTGTCTGACAGAACCTTGTCGTAGGATACGGTTTCGTAACGGGCAGCATCCGGGTTGGTTAGCGGATCGGAATCGTACACGCCGTCGACTTTGGTTGCTTTTAGTAATACATCTGCGTCAATTTCGATGGCACGAAGGCTAGCGGCGGTGTCGGTCGTAAAAAACGGATTGCCGGTTCCAGCCGCGAGGATCACCACGCGCCCTTTCTCAAGGTGCCGTACTGCACGTCGGCGAATGTAGTCTTCGCAAACTTCGTTAATCTGTAACGCAGACATGACCCGCGCGTAGACATCGAGTGATTCGAGCGCGTCCTGAATCGCCAGCGCATTCATGACTGTCGCCAGCATACCCATGTAGTCACCGGTCACGCGATCCATACCAGAGCGCGCAAGACCCGCACCGCGAAAGATGTTTCCGCCGCCGATTACGATGGCGATCTCAACCCCGGTATTCTTCGCCGTTGCAATCTCGGCAGCAATACGCTGAATGACTTTCGGCTCAATGCCGTAGTCCAGGTCTCCCATCAACGCTTCGCCACTGAGTTTCAGCAACACACGACGATATTGAACCGGACTGTCACTCATACGATTTCCTTTGGTCAGCCGTTGATTCTAGCGTATTCCTCTAGAGAGGTCCCCACTAAAATCAATGGCTTAAACGAGATTCCTCAAGTAGCGCATCTAACCGGTGCCCTTAACCTGAGCCATTACCTCCGCCACAAAATCGTCCTCTTTCTTTTCGATACCCTCGCCAACTTCGAAGCGTACGAACGAGGACACCCGAGCACCCTTGTTCTTTAGCAATTGACCAACGGAGCTCTTGTCGTCTTTCACGAAAGGCTGCCCAAGGAGTGTGATTTCCTTAAGGAACTTGGCGATGCGGCCGCTGATCATCTTCTCGATGATTTCTGGTGGCTTGCCGGACTCTGCCGCCTGTTCGGAGAATATCCGCTGTTCGCGTTCCAGGGTTTCCGCGGCAACACCGGTTTCGTCGATGCAGTTTGGATTCATTGCGGCAACATGCATCGCAATGTCGCGGGCCAGTGCGTCATCGCCACCTTCAAGCGCCACGACCGATCCGATCCGAGCACCGTGGGTATACGATCCGATGGGACCTGTGTTATCGACGATCGCGATACGCCGCACAGAAATATTCTCGCCGACCTTGCTGACCAACTCGGTACGTGCTTCCTCGACCGTTCTGCCATCACCGATATCTTTGCTCGCCAGTTCGGCTATGTCCGTGATACCGGATGCCAGTGCCAGCTTCGTTACCGCTGCGGTGAAATCGACAAAATTTTCATCTTTGGCAACGAAGTCCGTCTCGGAGTTCACTTCGACAATAACCGCCTTCGGACCGTCGCGGCTGACCGAGATAAGTCCATCGGCTGCAACCCGACCCGCCTTCTTGTCCGCTTTCGCCTGGCCCGAGGCGCGCAACGCTTCCGCCGCCGCGTCAAGATCGCCTGAGGTTTCAACGAGTGCTTTCTTGCACTCCATCATGCCAGCGCCGGTACGTTCGCGAAGCTCCTTGACCATCGATGCTGTAATTGACACGACCTAGTCCTCCGCTTTCTTGACAACTTTCTTGCTAACTTTCTTCGTGGTCTTTTTCGCCGCTTTTTTTGCGGCTTTCTTGGCTACCGTGGGCTCAGTTTCTGCAGGCGCCGCCGTTTCCTCGACCGCATCCTCAACTATTGGCTCAGCCTTATCATCCACGGCGGAGGCATTCTCAGTTTTTTCGCCAGCATCAGGCGGTGTCGCGTTCTCTGCAGAATCCTTCTGATCCGTTTCGTTCGCCGCCAGTTTCTTGACAGATACCTTTTTCGGGCTCTCCGCTGCGGACTTCCCTGCTGTTTTTTTCCTCGGACCTTTTTTCCGGTCCGCGGGAGATTTCTTGGCGCGACCTTTCTTCACGTTACCGTCGTCGTCCAGCTCGACAAAATCGTCATCGCCAAGCGCCAGCTCGGGCAGCGACGACTTGCCGTCAAGCACCGCATCGGCAACCAGCCCGGCGTACAGCTCAATCGCTCTCATTGCATCGTCGTTACCGGGAATCACATAATCGACACCTTCCGGGGAACAGTTTGTATCGACGACAGCGACAACCGGAATGCCCAGTTTTCGCGCTTCTCGGATTGCGATATCTTCGTGATCGACGTCTACGATAAACAGCGCGTCCGGTACGTTGCGCATTTCCTTGATGCCGCCCAGGCTGCGTTCCAGCTTTTCCTGCTCACGACTGAGGCCAAGAACTTCCTTCTTGGTCAGACCATCAAAAGACCCGTCTTCAGACATCTGCTGCAACACGGTCAAACGCTTCACGGACTGACGAATGGTTTTGTAGTTGGTTAGCATGCCACCCAGCCACCGTTGGCAGACGAACGGCATTTCGCAGCGGACCGCATGCGTACGAATGGCATCGCGTGCTGCGCGCTTGGTGCCGACAAACAGGACTTTTCCGCCGTCTGCGACCGTACCCTTTATAAAGGCACAAGCTTCGCGCGCCAGCGGCAGGCTCTTCTCGAGATTGATAATGTGAATCTTGTTACGTTCGCCGAAGATGTAGGGTGACATCTTCGGATTCCAGTAACGGGTCTGATGACCAAAATGCACGCCAGCCTCTAGCATCTGGCGCATGGTAACGTCTGCCATATCGATTTCTCCGGGTTAGGCCTCCGCATACCCCATCGTACAACCCCTTGTTTTGCCGGGGCACCCAGTACGACGTGTCGGTATGCGTGTGAAGTATTGCCTCAAGGGCGCGCGCTTTATACCATAGCCGCCCCCGCTCAACAACGCGGATCGGAAAGAAACCCAATGCCCGTATCGATAAAAACGACTGAACAACAGGACAAGATGCGCGTCGCAGGCCAGCTCGCGGCCGAAGTTCTCGACATGATCGAAGATTATGTAAAACCGGGGGTTACAACCGGCGAGCTTGATCGGATTTGTCACGAGTATATTACCGGCGTGCAGGATGCCATCCCGGCACCGCTTAACTACCGCGGCTTTCCGAAGTCTATCTGCACCTCGGTAAATCACGTGGTATGCCACGGCATTCCCGGTGACAAGAAGCTCAAAGCCGGCGATGCCGTCAATATTGACGTCACGGTGATCAAGGACGGCTTTCACGGCGACACCAGCCGCATGTACTTCGTCGGAAAAGCCCAAATCCAGGCCCAGCGCCTCTCGGACATTGCCTTCGAAAGCATGTGGTTGGGCATTGAGGAATTGGGTCCGGGTAAGCGCCTCGGCGATATCGGCGCCGCCGTACAAAAAAACGTCGAAAAAAATCGCTTCTCGATCGTCCGGGAGTACTGCGGCCACGGGATTGGCGAAGTTTTTCACGAAGACCCGCAAGTGCTCCACTACGGCAAGCGCGACACCGGACTGGAACTGCGTGCCGGTATGACCTTGACCGTCGAGCCGATGGTCAATGCCGGCAAGGCAAGCGTGCGGCTAATGCCCGACGGTTGGACCGTCGTCACCAAGGATCACAGTCTGTCCGCACAATGGGAGCATACCTGCCTGATTACCCAAAACGGCTTTGAGGTACTCACTCTCGGCGCCAATAATCAACTATAAAACAATGATTTATGCTCAGATCCGCGATGCTCTGTTGATCGCCGACGAAGATCTGCAGCGACGCTTTGAAGCGGGCGAATCCGTAACGGAACTGGTGCATGCGCGCTCGAAAATGATCGATGAGTTGCTCATCCGGCTTTGGAAAGAGCAACTCGAACACCGTGACGCCGCGCTGGTGGCCGTTGGTGGGTACGGGCGCGGCGAATTACATCCCGGGTCCGATATCGACATCATGCTGCTGTTGCCGGAATCTGTGTCCTCGGAAGCCGAGGAATCGCTCTGCGGGTTTGTTACCGCACTTTGGGATATCGGGCTGGAAATCGGCCACAGCGTCCGCACGGTTGCGCAATGCTTTAGCGAGGCCAGCGCCGACCTGACCATCGCAACGACGTTGATGGAGTCTCGGTTGTTGAGCGGGCCCGACGCCTTATTCCAGGAAATGCAGGCCGCCATAGAACCGGATCGAATGTGGCCATCCGCAGTGTTTTTCGAAGAAAAACGCAAAGAACAAATCAGCCGGCATCATCGCTATCACGACACAGCGTACAACCTCGAACCGAATGTTAAAGGCAGCCCTGGCGGGCTGCGAGACATCCAGATGATCGGCTGGGTCGCCAAACGCCACTTCGGCGCGTCGACACTGGCGGAGCTCGTCGACCACGAATTCCTGACGCCCGGGCAGCTACAACGGTTGCAGGACGGCGAGCATTTTCTGTGGCGCATCCGTTTCGCCCTGCATGTGCTGACCGGGCGCCGCGAGGATCGATTGCTTTTCGATCATCAGACCCGACTCGCAGAGATGCTCGGCTACGAAGATGCCAGCTACACCCTCGCGGTCGAGCAGCTAATGCAGCGTTATTATCGTACGGTCATGGAGTTGAGTCGCCTCAACGAGATGCTCTTGCAGCAATTCGAAGAAGCCATACTGATGGATCCGACAACGCCGGCGGTATCCCTGAACGATCGCTTCGAAGTCAAGAATGGCTTTCTGCAGACCATCAATGAAGACGTTTTCGCGCGCTACCCCTCAGCGATGCTCGAATTGTTCCTGCTGCTGCAACAGCATTCTGATCTACGCGGAGTCAGCGCCTATACCGTCGGATCGGTCAAACGCAATCTGCACCGGATCGACGATGAGTTCCGGCAAAACCCGCGCAATCACCGTCTGTTCCTGAATATTCTGCGTGCCCCCGAGGGCGTAACGCACGAATTGCGACGCATGAATTTGTACGGTGTTCTTGGTCGTTATATTCCGGCCTTTGGACGCATCGTCGGGCGAATGCAATACGACTTGTTCCACGCCTACACGGTCGACGAACACACGCTGTTCGTGGTCAGCAACCTGCGCCGCTTCGCACTGCAGCGATTCAACGACGAGTTTCCGCATTGCAGCACGATCATGCAGTCGCTTGAAGTGCCGGAAATCGCATACCTGAGCGGGTTATTCCACGATATCGCCAAAGGTCGTGGCGGCGATCATTCGGTACTTGGCGCGGTCGATGCTGAAGCGTTTTGTCTGGAGCACGGACTCAGCAAGTACGAATCGCGAACCGTCGCATGGCTGGTGCGCCACCACTTGATATTCTCTATCACGGCGCAAAAAAAGGATCTCGGTGACCCGGACGTTATCAATGAATTTGCCGAGACCGTCGGCGACCCGGTACACCTTGACTACCTCTACGTCCTCACCGTTGCCGACGTGCGCGGCACGGATCCGAAGTTGTGGAACTCCTGGAAAGCACAACTGTTCCGCGACCTGTACGAGTTGACGCGGCGCGCACTACTGCGGGGCCTTGAGAATCCGCTTGAGAGCGAGCAGCTTATCGTCGAAAAACAGGACAAGGCGCGCCGCTACCTGAAAACGGCCGGTATCGACGGCGCACAGACCGCCGCCGTCTGGGAGCTGTTTAATGACCACTATTTCCTGCGCTATCGCAGCTCCGAAATTGCCTGGCACACCGAGTGGCTGGCCGCATCGAGTCCGCGAGACAATGTGGGACTGGTTGACGTACGCCGACGCCGCACCGGCGATGGCGTTGAGGCAGTGCTACTGACTCCACAGACCCGGCGGACCTTCGCACAGGTCACTGCAGTTCTGGATGAACTCGGAATGACGATCATGGACGCACGCATCGTACCGCTGGATAACCGCTACAGTATCGACACCTATGTATTCATGGAATCGGATAAGCGCGTCGACATCGACGAACAACGTATCGACAGGATTCGCCACAGTTTGACCCGGGTTCTAACGACCAACGACGACCGGGTCACGCAAGTGACACGATCGGCAACACGACAGGCACGTATGTTTTCGACGCCAACTCGCGTAGATTTCACAGTCGGCAAGGCAAACGAGCAGACAGTTCTCGAACTCGTGACGGCCGACCGACCGGGGCTACTTAGCAAGGTGGGCCAGATTTTCATTGCTCAGGGAGTAAATATTGCGGCGGCCAAGATCATGACCATTGGAGAGCGCGCGGAAGATGTGTTTCACATCAGCGACCTGTCAGGACACGCGATTACCAACGCGGCACAAAATATACTGGCAGAATCGCTGCAATCCGAATTGGACCAGGAACTCATTCAGGAGCGGGCCAGCACCCCATGCAAAACCTAGAAACGATCATTGACACAGCGTTTGAAAACCGGTCACAGGGGTTTGACGACAAGGATGCGATAACCGCAGCGGTCGAAGAGGCGATAACGTTGCTCGATTCGGGAAAACTGCGCATCGCAGAAAAACGCGGCGATGACTGGCACGTGAACCAATGGCTCAAGAAAGCTGTACTCCTGAGCTTCAGACTGCGTGACAACGAGGTTCTTGACGGAGGCCACAACCGCTACTACGACAAGGTGCCATTGAAATATGCAGACTACGCCGCGGACCAGTTCGCGGCCGACGGCGTCCGCGTCGTCCCCAACGCCATCGTTCGGCGCGGCGCATATGTAGCACCCGGCGTCGTATTGATGCCAAGCTATACGAACATCGGTGCCTACGTCGACAGCGGTGCGATGATCGACACTTGGGTTACCGTCGGAAGCTGCGCGCAGATCGGCAAGAACGTCCACTTATCGGGCGGCGTTGGCATCGGCGGCGTACTGGAGCCGGTTCAGGCCGGACCGGTGATTATTGAAGACGACTGTTTTATCGGCGCGCGTTCGGAAGTGGTAGAAGGCGTGGTTGTCGAACGCGGCAGCGTTATTTCGATGGGCGTTTACATCGGTCAGAGCACCAAGATATACAATCGCGAGACCGGGGAAATTTCTTACGGCCGAATTCCGGCTGGATCGGTTGTGGTTTCCGGCAACCTGCCATCGAAGGACGGGAAATACTCGCTATACTGCGCAGTCATTGTGAAGCAGGTGGACGCCGGGACACGGTCGAAAACCGCACTGAACGACCTTCTCAGAAATCTGGACTAATCGAAGATGCTGACGGTTTACGGAATCAAGAGTTGCGACACCTGCAGGAAAGCACGTACGTTCCTGACGCAAAATAATATCGATTTTTGCTTTCACGATGTTCGCGACGACGGGCTGGATATCCAAATGCTGGAGCGCTGGGCTGCGCGCATCGACTGGACCAAATTGCTCAACAAGCAAAGCCTGACCTGGCGCAAGATTCCGGAAGTAGATCGCAACGGCATGACCAGGAGTCGCGCCTACGCACTGATGCTCGACAACCCCACATTAATAAAGCGCCCGGTACTGGAATCCGACGTGTTTCTCGCCGTCGGTTTTTCGGAAAAACGTTTCTCGGAATTTTGGGAAGAGGTCAAAGCATCCGACTAGTAATATCGGCTTGCAATCGCGAACCAAAGCAGACATCTTCCTGCACATGCCCGACGTCGTGAAATCCCCGGAAATAGAACTGCTCTGTGAATTAATCCGGCGGCCATCCATTACTCCCGATGACGCCGGCTGTCAGCAAGTGCTCATCGAACGACTGGAGGCTATGGGCTTCGCCTGCGAAACACTCGTATTTGGCGATGTCACAAACCTCTGGGCACGACGCGGCACCGAGGCGCCGCTACTTTGTTTTGCCGGCCATACCGATGTGGTACCGCCGGGCAAGGAATCGGACTGGGGCAGCGATCCGTTCGAGCCAACGTTTAAGGGCGATCTGATATTCGGCCGCGGTTCTGCCGATATGAAGAGCGGCCTCGCCTGCATGATTGTCGCGCTCGAACGGTATCTGCAGTCTGTTCCCGAGCCCGCCGGCAGTCTCGCCTTACTGATCACCAGCGACGAAGAAGGCCGAGCGCGCGACGGCACGCTCAGGGTCATGAAAACACTGAACGAGCGCGGCGAGAAAATTGACTGGTGTGTGCTCGGCGAGCCGTCCAGCGAAAATACTCTGGCAGATCTGGTGCGCATCTGTCGACGCGGCTCACTGAGTGGCATGCTGACGGTAAACGGTACGCAAGGGCACGTGGCCTACCCGCAACTGGCAGACAACCCGATTCACAAGTTCGCGCCGGTGCTTCTGGAACTGCATCAGATCAAGTGGGACAACGGCAATGACCACTTCCCGCCGACGAGCTTTCAGGTCGTTGACATTCGAAGTGGTGTGGGAGCACCGAATGTAACACCCGCCGAACTCAACGCACGATTCAACTTTCGTTATTCAACCGAGTGGACCCACGATTCGCTCAAGAAGAAAGTTCACGAAGTTCTCGATGCACACGATTTGAACTATGAGCTTCAATGGCATTTATCCGGCAAACCGTTTCTGACAAAACCCGGCCGCCTGACCGACGCAGTCGTCCAAGCCGTCAAAGAACACACCGGCAATGCACCGCAACTGTCCACCGGCGGCGGCACATCGGACGGCCGGTTTATTTCGCCGGCGGGCGTCGACGTCGTGGAACTCGGTCCGGTAAACGCGTCGATTCACAAGATAGATGAACACGTCCGCGCTAAGGATGTCATTGCCCTGAGCCGCATCTATCAACGTATAGTCGAGTTGCTGCTCAGTAATCCGGCAATGTGATATTTCGGAGTACTAGCGGCGAAGATTGTTCCAGACACCAACGCTGCCCAGACCGATCAGGGCGATTACGACCCACGCGGGCATCGACAAACCAAGCAATCGCCACGAGATCTCCGCACACTCTCCGGAACCCTTGAATATCATGCTCAGAGCGTCCCGCAACGGAAAGTTCTCGACCATGTATTCGAGACCGGGGCCGCAGGACGGCACCTCATCAGCCGGTAAACTTTGCAGGTGCACGTGCCAGCCGGCAACCGCCGCGCCGCCCGCCGCTGCCAGGCCAGCACACAGACCGTAGATGCGTCCACCGATGCGGCCCGGCTTGTGCAGCGCCGCCAGCAGAAACACGACGCCGAGCACGATAACGGCAATGCGCTGCAGAATGCACAGCGGGCACGGCTCCATAAGCAACACATGCTGGGCGTACAGCGCAAATCCCATCAGTGCAGCGCAAATCAAAGCGCCAACGAAATTCAAGGTGCGTTTACCGGGGATTGTCATCATGCTGTTACTCGCCACTAGTTAAATCTGAATTCTATGTCGAGCTGAATGCGATCGTAGTCGTGCTCGACGCCCTGAAATTGTTCGACGGAGTTTACGAATAAAGTTCCGGAAAAAAATATTCCGTCGTTGTAGCTGTATCTGGCATTAAATATATGGCCCGTGGAATCCGTACCACCACCGCCAAAATCCGCATCGTTGAAAGTGCCGATTAACGCATCAGCTTCAATATTCTCATACATCCAGGTAAATTCCATCCTGCGCGGTTTGTTGGCCCTGCCGAATCTCGCGCCGAACGCATAAGCCGTATCCTGGCTACTGACTTCGCCGTTGCGAGTGTAGTGCCCGAACACCCGTAACGGCCAATCGCCGATGGCGGTATCCAGTTCCGCAAACAGTTCCGTATTTCCGTAGTCAAAAACGTAATTCCCATCGGCATCGACCGTGTTTCCTTTGGCCCTGCCGTTGTAAAATGGCCGGTTCCCGACCGTTTCGGTGTACGTAAAATATCCGATGCCGGTCGTCAGCCGCGCCGCCTCACCGACAGTGACGTTCAGCCCCACCTGAACCGCGTACAACAGAGAGTTGTCCGAGGCACTGCGCTCCTCAACCGAAAAACCGGCCAGCGTAGCGAACAACATGCCGGAATCGAGCTTGAGCGCAAATCCCTCCGGGTTCAGATCATTGTCCCAAATCAGCGGCGTCCGGCCTGCCCTGAACAGCGGGTTTCTGATCTTGCCGGCATGGATCGATAGAGATTCGCTGAGCCGCCAATCGACGTACGCACGATCAAGGCTCAGGTCTTTGCTTGAAAAGCCGTCACCAAAAGTCTGGTTAGTCGATACCGGGTTGTCGCCGCCCGATGCGAGCCGCACGATAAAGGTGACCTCGTCGCTGGCCTCGGCAGCAAAACCGAAACGCGCGCGGAATCGGAACCGATCTCGATCTTCCTCGAACTGCTCGTAAATACCTTCGAAGCGAAGCCGAAAATCGCCGCTGAAGTCGATCCGGTCAATCCAGTTCGTGTCGTCGGCGCGCAGCGGTGTTGCCGAAAATAGCGATGTCGAAAATACCAGGACGACTAAACAGAACGCTTTCACAGCCTTTGCTATCCGGGCATTTCCGCGACTTTCTTGCGCAGGTAAGCCGGGTCGATGTCCTCAGGAGCTACCGCTGAGGCCTTGGCGCTTAGGGACAACAAAAATTGTGCTCGCGGGTAGATGATATTCGACTCTCGGCAGAACAACTTTCGGTTGAGACTCATGAGGTCCGGGTAACGCTGCCAGCCGGAGCCGGCAGCAATGCGGCGCATCATACCGCTCGCGTCCAGTTCCGCAATCATTTCCTGACGCAGCAGGCGCTCGGCGACCACCGGGCTCGGCAATCCGTCGTGGTCACGAGAGAAAATCCCAAGATAGACCTCGTTCATGTGAGCATCCTGCGCAACGGCGACCTCCTCTGCGTCAGTTTCCCGCAATACCTGCCCGGCTACTGCGGCCAGAGAGGACACCGGGACAATATTCAATCCGGCACCGTGCGCCAACCCCTGCGCGACGGATGCGGCTATCCTCATGCCAATAAACGAGCCCGGCCCATTACCCAAAACGATCGCGTCGAGATCTCGAAGATCGACTCCTGCCTCCTGCAGCACGGCGCGTATCATCGGCATGAGCAGCCGGGTATGTTCGCGCGGCTGCTCCTCGTGCCGCTCAACCAGACGTTCGTCGAACCGCAGCGCCACCGTACAGGCAACGGATGACGTGTCGAACGCCAAGCGCCTCACGCGACCGCTCCAGCGCGCTGATGCGTGGCGAAGAAACTCGAAACTTCATTGAGTGCCGACGTAGAGGGCATCGGTGCGAGACAGTCCAG
>VAPL010019098.1_pt1 | contig 14548 bp, 13 predicted proteins | sample 3395061 | NCBI WGS metagenome assembly VAPL01 (sample SAMN08290444, study PRJNA428436) | hydrothermal vent metagenome | isolation source: Deep-sea hydrothermal vent chimney 2 | place: Pacific Ocean: Juan De Fuca Ridge | depth 2182 m m | reverse complement strand
GCACCTCGTGCGGCTTTTCCGCGCGCCGTCACTCTAAATAAATAAGCTTCATCACCAATCACATTATTATTTTGAGTGACGGCTAATGAAGCTCCCGTTAATGGGATAAGCCCGGTATATTCAATAACGTATAATGATGTGCGTGAAGTATTAGAATTTGTATAAGACGCTGTTTTTGCAGTATCAGTCCAATCAAAGATCGAAAAATCGGCGGGTAATGTACCAGTAGTTAAATTCTCATAACCCGTAGCAGGTTTTGCTGCGGCATTACTTGAAAATAATGCAATTGAGTTTTCAGCAAAACGTAATGTCGTTTCAGCATCGTTTAATGCCTGTGTTTGAAACTGTGTATTACCGGTCATCAGCACTTGTGTATTAGTGGTATTCATGGAACTCACAATTAACATGGTTAAAACTAACAGAATAACCAAGGCCAACACCAGAATAACGCCGGATTGTTTTTTTAAATGAGATAATTTTAAATTTTTCACTGTAATTTCTCTTTAGTTATTGCGTAACGCTACTGTGCTGGTAAACAACTGCCGTTTAAAATTATCGGTGATTGATATTGGATTAACATCACCCATATCGTATTTGACCGTCCGACTGGCAAGTTTTGCATCGGGGCATTCAGCACGAGCCAACACCCAAAATTGTACAGCAACCACTTTATTCCAATTGATATCAGCGCTAGCAAGGTTAGAAATATCATCGGCATCAAAATATTGATTCACCGATCGATCACCAGTGGTATCCACCCCGTATTTAAATTGAATATTTTCAATTCCTGTCGCCACTTCCTGACGCGTAGGTGTGCCGGTAGCATCTAATGATTCGCGGTATAACGTTGGAATTGCTATATTATTATCAAAACGGCAGGTTCGACCACTATCACCAACATAATACGCATAGGCTTGTAATCGACCGGTTGATTCCGGTGTTCCATCGTTAATTTCGTTTAGCGCATCAGCCGATTTTGACCCCAGAAACATTCTGCCGCTCTTAAATGAACTTCGAAGATAATATCGATTATCATCAAAAATCGCTTCACTACGGCCATCAACATATCGAAGAGTGATAACATCCCCCTTTAAATAATTTTTTATGCAATCATACGCTGCCGTAGGATCATTTAAGCCGGTAACACGACGATCAATCATACGTGCCCATGTTGCATCAGCCGGACAAGTATTACCGTTAGGAATAACTGCTTCGGTTCCAAGAACGGTTTCTACAGCGGGGTTATAACCAAAATAACCCGCTCGACGAAGATCACTTATCAGCATGCTATAAACAAATCGACCGGATTCTTGTAACTTGGACGAATCATTCTCAACATAAAATGTATTTTTACTCGAGCTATACATGTTGATGATACCAATCGCTAATATTGAACTAATGGCTAATGCAACCAGTAATTCAATTAAACTTAAACCAAGGGTGCTTCTAATAATAAAGCGTGCTTTCATAATTGCACCTGAAGTGTGAAACAGCGTAAATCAGTAACATCTTGAGGCTTACAATTTGTTCCTGTTGCGCCAGTACGATCTTCGTCCCAAAAAACCGTAATGGTGAAATTTGGTGACGCTCCAGTGATGGAACCATCACCCGCTAATAATTGTTGAGCTAACGTTTGCTTCCATTCACTTTGATCATACATAACAATTTCAGCGGTCGTCGCACATTCAGCAATAGAACAATCAGTTTGAGGCGTTGGTGTCAAGGCACTATCAATACGATAAGCATCGCCACCTTGCCGGTTAGCCAACATTCGATCAGACATACTATAGGCTAAGATAATCGCCTGATTGCGAGATGCTGATTCAAAACTATTTTCTAAAGCTAACGCTTGCATTCCGGCTAGCCCTAACACACCAACGGCAAAAATCACCATGGCAATCATCACTTCAAGCAAAGAGAAACCTTTATTGTTGTGCTGTTTGATAATAGGAATTTGATGAGTTAACTGTATCATTTATTTCGTCCTTGTTTATTGCTGTTTTATATACAAGTATAATTTGAATCTAAATAGGTTGTGCCGGTAGGGCTTATTGATAGCGATTTACCTTTTTTATCTTGCTCACTAACTCGTGATTTGTTGCATAAATTAAATACGATATTAGTGACAGTGCTAATACGCCCATCTCCTGTAAAATTAATTGCCGCAAGGTTTCCGTTTGACTCTAAAGTCACTCCGCCATTAAAAGCCTCGATACGTTTTAAAATTTGGTTTGCGTTATTGGTTAACGTAATATTCCAACCTTTTGACCAATCAATTGGAGTGTCAGTTGTATCCAACGGTACTAATGTAATACCAACACCCTGTTTAATCGCTTCTGAACGAGCAAATGCGATAGCGCCATTGAAGGTATTAATTTGAGAAACCAACCGGTTACTGGATGACATGGATTTGAAATTGGGAACAGCAATGCCCAAAGCAATACCAAAAACAGCCATCGTGACTAATAACTCGACCAAGGTAAATCCTGAAAGCCGTTTTGTTGTTGGAGAGCCTTGTAAACGATTTGCGGTATTAAGCATATTAAATATTCCATTATTTTTTTAAAATTATGTAAACTAGCTTGTCTTTACGATTCTATGACGAATTTAGACAGCTGTTATTTTACTCTTAACGAAATAACTATCAATATCTCAAGTCGCATCTCGTCATGAAATTTTATACCGTTAGTCAGAAAAGTCACAATAAAAACCTGTGATTTTTAGAATGACTCTAAGCGTATGAATTGTATACAGATAAAATAAAATCAATATTAGAATATGTTTATATTGTAGATTTTTTAGAATAAATCGAAATAGCAGGCAGATTTTTTAGAAATAATGACCATACTTGAGTAATGCCTACATAATTAAATGTTTTACCAATAAAAAACACATAAATATCTGGTGCTGTAAACACGATTGTAAAAATTAGCCTTTAAGATGGGGAAGTTATTGTTTAAGAAATCAATTTTTTTAACCGTATGTTTAATCATTACAGAGATTATACTGGGCGATTATAAAACACTAAACGCCCAACAACACGCAATTAACCCCAAACAATTTTCAAATAATAATGACTATTATACTTTTGGAGTTGTACCACAACTCGAACAAAGAAAAATATTCCATGTCTGGCGCCCAATATTAGACGAACTTGAAGTCCGTACTCATTTTAAATTTAAAATGCTTGGTACAGCAAAAATTCCCGATTTCACTCGTAAGTTTTTAAAAGGCGAATTTGATTTTGTTTACATGAATCCTTATCACATGATACAAAGCATCGATACCCAAGGGTATATTCCTTTAGTACGTGATGGTGGACGTTATCTCCGGGGAATTATTGTGGTTCATCAAGATAGCAAACTCAAATCACTGAGTGACTTACAAAATTTAATAATCGCATTTCCGTCTGCGAATGCCCTTGGAGCATCTTTATTAATTAAATCGACATTAGATAAGCATAAAATAAAATACCAAGCACACTACGTTCAAACACACAGCTCAGTTTATTTGCATATTGCCAAAAAATTGTATCAAGCCGGTGGTGGAGTTTTAAGCACATTAGTTGCTCAAAAAAATCAAATTAAAAATTCGCTAAGAATAATCTATAAATCACCACCGGTAACACCTCATCCTATTTCAGCGCACCCACGAGTATTAAAAGAAGCCCGCATAAAAGTTAAAAATGCTTTGTTAGAAATGTCTAAATCTAAACACTTTCAAAAATATTTAAACAAAATACCAATAAATAAAATGATACCAGCTAATATAGATGAATATATGTCGTTGCGAGATTTACACTTAGAAAGACAATACATAACAGAATAAATTGACTAGTAAATTATAATATACTTATGAATTTTAAATTTCCAAAGTTAGGGTTACGTTTTAAATTATTTTTACCACTGATCTTTTTTAGTTTCTTATTTGCTCTGTATGCCCAATACCAATGGCTACCACAGTTCCTATCGTTTGTTCAGGAACAAGAAGCAAAAAATATAAACAGCCACCTTCACAGTGTCACAGAAGGACTAGTGCCGCTATTATTAGAAAACCAATTAGCTAGCGTCTACGATAATTTAAATACTTTATTGGAGCATAATGAAAACTGGAGAAATTTAATTTTAAGAGATTCAAATAATACTCAATTGTTTCCATTTAATGATATTGTTAGTGTTAGTAATCAAAATAGTTATCACGCTGTGCAAGATATAACTTATCTCGGTAGCTCACTCGGCACATTATATCTAACGGTTGATAATACCGACATTGTTAATATAATTAATATGCAACAGCAATTTTTTCTTATTGCTTTAGTTTTATTGCTCACTTTGTTTTCCATTGCAATAGTGATGGTGCTTGAAGTTGTGGTGCGTCAACCATTACATTATTTAGCCGTAGCATCCGATAAAATAGCTCAAGGCGATTTCAATATTGATCTTCCTAAACAACACCATGATGAAGTTGGAAAGTTAATACACAGTTTTTCTTTAATGCGTTATTCCATTCGAAAATATCAATCAAAATTAAAAGTTGAAATTAATAGTCATAAAAAAACTGCTGATGAATTATTTAAAGAAAAAGAACGTTTTTCATATTACGCTACACATGACGCATTAACCGGATTAATTAATCGCCACGAATTTGATCGCCGATTAACCATAGCATTAGCTAGAACAAAAACAGATAAATCAAAACATGCTATTTTATACCTTGATTTAGATCAGTTTAAAATAGTAAATGATACTTGTGGCCATATTGCGGGTGATGAATTATTACGTCAACTAACATTACTTCTCAAAAATAAAATACGTGACAGAGATACTTTAGCCCGTTTAGGTGGTGATGAATTTGGAGTATTACTCGATTTTTGCCAATTACCTCAAGCCAAACAAATTGCAGAAATGTTGCGCGAAACGATACAAGATTTCCGGTTTTCATGGGACGACAATATTTTTTCAATAGGTGCCAGTATTGGCTTAGTCGCCATCGATGAAAACTCGGATGATCTCACCAATATTTTAAGCTCAGCCGATACCGCATGTTATATTGCTAAGGAACGTGGCCGTAACCGAATTCACGTTTATACCCAAGGAAATGCCGAGTTAGAAAAACGCAAAGGTGAAATGCAGTGGGTATCAACTATTACCAAAGCACTCGAAGATGACCGTTTTAAATTATTTTATCAACCCATTGTCCCGGTAAATCAACATCGAAAAATTCCTAACCACGTTGAAATTTTATTATCAATGATCAGCGAAGATGGCCAACAAATTCCTCCTGGCGCTTTTATTCCTGCCGCTGAACGTTTTAATTTAATGGAGTCCGTTGATATCTGGGTTATTCAAAATGCCTTGGAATACATTATAAAATATGAACAAGCAAAACCTGACCACCCAATGATGTTTTCGGTTAACTTATCAGGAGTATCACTATCAAATGATACAGTTTTAGCACAGATTATTGATTTAATTGAACGCTTTAAATTAAAGCCAGATACCATTTGTTTTGAAATTACGGAGACAGCAGCAATAGCTAACTTGAGTAACGCTTGTATATTTATTAAAGAATTAAAACAATTAGGGTGCCAATTTTCATTAGATGACTTTGGTAGCGGTTTATCATCTTTTGCATATTTAAAAAATCTCCCCGTAAATTCCATTAAAATTGATGGCTCTTTTGTGAAAGATATTAATAAAGATTTAATGGATTTTGCATTTGTAAAATCCATTAATGAAATCGGTCATGTGATGGGAATGAAAACCATCGCCGAGTTTGTTGAAAATGTTTCTATTCTGAAACTGCTTAGAGACATTAATGTTGATTTAGCACAGGGCTATTTTATCCAACGACCTACTCCGCTAGATGAATTATTACAAGGCCAGTATCGAACCAGTAAAGTTTCTTAAAACAAGCAATATTTCTACTATTACCGTAACAACACCATCGTTCAGTTTTGTAATAAATCTGGAATACGTTTCTTAAAGGCATTAAAACAATCACGATCAATCATAATATCACACTGTTTTTCCATGATAATTAATACTTTTGCCAACGACAAAGGTTGATTATGAGCATTACCTTTCATTAATTTATCAAATATAGTTGCTACTGTAATAATTCGAGTTTCCTGCGTGATTCTTGATTCGGATAACCCTTTTGGATAACCTTTGCCATCTAATTGTTCATGATGGGCACTAGCCACTTTAGCCAGCTCTTTAAATGACTGTATGTGTTGTAACAGTTTAAAAGTGTTACCACTATGTGTCATGATAGTTTCTTTTTCGCTTATCGATAATTCAGTTTGTTTATCTAATAGTAAATTACTAATCCCCATATTACCAATATCGTGTAATAGCGCACCACGGTACAACCACCGTCGTCGGCCAACAGATAACCCTAATTCATTGGCTATTGCGTCGGAATATAATGCGACTCGAGTACTATGGCCATTCGAATACGGACTTTTAGAATCCACTATCTGAGCAAAGGCAGTCGCTATATCATCAAGACGTTCATCATCTATGCTAACATTTGTTTTTACTGATTCTAATGAATATACCTGCTGTTTTAAAATCGATTCAGAACGAAATGATTGCCATGTATTACTATTATCAGTGATTTTAAAAATATCAAACAACACTGAAACCAATTCAGGATTAAACCATCTATTTGAACGTTTTTTAATTTCATCTAGCGCACTTTCGATGTCACTTTGTTGAAAGAACACATCAAATACTTCAGCGATTAAAGCAATCTGAGAACTAACGGGTATTACGTGATCTTTAATGCCATCGGCATAACCACTGCCATCCCAATGCTCATTTAAACAATGTATCCCATCAGCGACATTATCATTAAAACCCAATTGAATGACTAAATCTGCACCACGTTCTGCTCGTGATCTAAATACTTCATTAAGGTAATATTTGCCATTCAAGATAAGAGGCAGTAACTTTGCGGTTCGATTAACAAACTCAGAATTAACACTGGTATTCGAAAAAGTAAATTTTAAAAATTCAAAAATATGATGACTATCTAAAATTTTTAATTTCGATTTAATAATTTTCTCATCACAATCAAATAAATGCGATAATTTTGAGGATATACTACTACCACCAATATCTTTTAATAACAAAACAAAATACAAATCCCATAAATCATCTGTATCTAGCGCTAATGATTTTCCAATTTGAGAGCCTAACCAACAACACCGTAAACTATGCCCCGGTGTTAAACCTTCAGCCATGTCCAAAGCATAACTAAACGAGCCAATAACTTCTGATAATAATAATCGATGTGGCTGGGGTAACAGATCAACAACACTAGCAGTAGACATTAGTTGCGATAACCTTAATAAAACAACTTAATTGAACAAAATTTGAACATGTCTATTAATCGGCACTATACACATTAGCTTTAGCACGGCAAAAATAAATTATTTAAATTATGAACGTTCTTGAGAATAAAAATTAGGAAGATCGATTGAATCGTTTATACCGATATTGAGAAAATAGTATATTAAAGTAGCATTAAATTTTACTGACTACTATTTTTGCATGAGTAAATCCGATTATTAAGCCTGCTAGCAAGCCACCCGTGTGCGCCATATTAGCAATCGGACCTAATAAACCAGTCCAACAAACAAAATACCAAATGAGCATCATATACACTATTTCTTTTGGTAAGGATGCACCAAACCGAGGATTAAATTTCCCTTGCATCCACATATAACCTAACAAACCATACACCACGCCAGACATACCACCAAAAGAAGGACCTGCAATTGTATATTGAGCAAGGTTTCCCACAATGCCATAAACCACAACCTGACTAAAAATATTAAAACGCCCTTGCAAGGTCTCAATCGTGCCACCAAGATCCCATAACCACATCATATTAAAAATAATATGCAAATAGGATAAATGAATAAATATAGGTGTAATTAAACGCCAAGCTTCGCCTTGTGAAACTTCATAGAGATATACCGTGGGTGAAGCAATACGCGAGATCATAAACATTCCAGAGTTTATGGACTGACCAAATTCAGTAACAAAAGTAACCACAACACTTAAAACAATAAGGGCTAATGTCAATTGAGGTAAACGTGGAAATTTTTGTAATCCAATCATAAAAATCCGTGCTATTTGCTTAGTTAAAATTTGTGGCTAAAAATAGTCGAAAGCCTTGTTGTGCTCCATCTAACCATTTAATGGCAATACTACCTCTTGCATTAAGATAATAGGCGACTCCAATCCCATAAGTAACATTTGTTTCACTTTTGAAATCAATCGTTTGAGACAAAGGGTCAAGGGCACGTTCATTGCCCGATAATTCGGTATAACTAACATCAGCTAATAGCTGTAATCGTTCAGTTAGACGATAAAAATCACCAAGACCAACAGTAATATCATACCAATTAACAGTCACTTTTTGATCGGCATCATCACCACGTAATAAATGATATTGATACTGAGCCATAATATTAAAACGATTATTAGCACTTCTCAAAATATCATAATTAAAACTGATTCCGGCAAAATAACCTGCGGTATAACGTGCAGCGGGTATAACGTTGTCATCTTGAGTTTGTTCTTGATAACCAACAATAAGACTACCCGCAAGAAATTCAGATAATTTTTCAGTTCGATAACCGGTAATAGAAGATACCCGAGTATTAACAGCAACACCTTGATAAAGACGCGTTGACTCTGAATGGGTAATATTTAAATTAAAGCTACTCTCAACATCGGAACTAATGGCAGGCCGGATTAAAATGAATAGCTGTAATAATAGTAACATCAGCAAATTCAAATTAAATTTAGCATTAACTTTAAATTGTAATTTAATCGTCATAAGCTAATAATAAACGAAATAAAAAAAAATTGTTGTTTCTATTTCATTTTTTTAACTCGAAACAAGCCATTAACACCCGCATCACTGGTAAAATAAAAATCGCCATTTGGCGCAGAAATAACGCCAACAGGCCGAGCCCAACGACTACCATCGGCTAATTGAAAGCCAGTAATAAAGTTATCAACTTGTTTTGCAATTGCATTTTCAAAGCGTACTAAAACTATTTTAGGTTCTCTACGCCCTGCCTTATTATTCGAAAATAACGTTTTGTCAGGGACCGCCCAAGAACCGCGCAAAGCAACTAAGGCATCACCAAAATAATTTTTGGATTTTTTTCCTGTTGATATGAACGAAACAGCCATCGGCGCATTTCTAGCATCAAACGTTTGAACAGGTTTAACTACTTTACCAATAGCCAATGGCGGCTTACTGTTAATGCAATTATCTTTAACAATGTTATTGTTAATCATTTGATACCACGGCATACCATGAAATGAGTTTGGCAATAACTGACTAAAATATTCCCTAGGCTGATTAAATCCTAAATGGTCAGGGCCGTTATTACTGGCATACATGATTCCCGTGCGCGGATGCCAATCAAAACCAACCGGGTTTCTCAAGCCGGTAGCAAAAGGCTGCCATGATATCGTATTTTTAGTTTGTTCATTCAAAACCATCACACCACCACGACGTTCAGATGACGGATAGCTTGCCGCTATAAATTGATTAGAACAATTACCAGATATACCAAGACTTAGGTATAATTTGTTATCGTTGCCAAGACGTAATGTTCGACTATTGTGACCAAAACCTCCCGGCAGTGAAATATATTTTTTTACATCACTTTGTGCTATTTTAGCTTGTCCTGTTTGATAACGCGCTCGATATACGCCATTTGTTTGAGCAATATAAATATAATCATCTCGCACAACAACACTGTGTGGGTAGTTGGCTAACGTTAATAATTTAGTTGCTTTGCTATAAGGCGCAGTCAAACGGTAAACATGGCCTGATTTTGAGCCAATAAACATTTCACCTTTTTTACTGATACTAATTATTCGAGGCCGATCCAGTTCAACAACAAACTCCAATTTATAGTTTTTTGCTAGCGTAACTTTAAATACTTTATTTAAAATATTAACTTGTTGATAATGGTATTCAATTTGATCTATTGCAGTAAACCCAAGTTTAGGATACAAACTCAATAACAATAAACCACATAATAATTTAAAATTCATGACATAATTACAATTGAGGTTGAATAATTAACAGCGTTAAATCATCAGAATTAGTATTTTCATCTTGGTGCGCTCTTAATGCCTCTGTAATATTTTTTAATATAATATTAGGCACACTAGGGCTATTTTTAATAATACTTATTAATTGCTGTTCGCCAAACATCTCCCCGGCAGGTGATTGTAATTCGGTCACCCCGTCAGTGTAAACGATTAAAACATCGCCCTTATCAATGATAACTTCTGAAGATCGCCAAGTATTACCTTGTTGAATGCCTAACGGAATACCAATATTATCAGATAATAATTCTATTGAATTATTTTTTGCTCGTTTAACGATAGGAGCTGGATGCCCGGCATTGGCATAACTTAATATATGTGTTCCAGTTTGATAACTGCTCACAAACGCTGTGATAAAACCATTTCGAATTAAACGTGTAAATAAATATTTGTTCGCATAGTTAAATAAACCGGCAGGGCCGGCATCGATATTGGGCTGATAAGTTCGTAAAATAGCATCAAACATTGAAATTTCCACCGCTGAAGCAGTACCATGCCCTGACGCATCAGCTATAATAACACCGAATAATTCATTGCTGCTATCAGGGCTGATACCTTTTAGAAATTCCGTTAATCTGGCAATATCATAATAATCGCCACCAGAGAGTTGATAAGGTTCATACAATACTGCGGTATTTATTTCATCAAACGTTAAATCACCTTGAGGTAGTAATTGCTGTTTAATTTTTGCAACTGATTTCAATTCACCGGCAATCCATTCATTAGCCTCGTGTAATTTTTTTGCTTCTTGAATGCTTTCAATGTAATTTATTATTAAGGTTGACACCAACAAAGTACGTTCGACATCCACTGTCTCAAGTTGGTTTTTTTCTGGAAACAATAATGCAAACCAGCGACACTCTTCGCCATGGTGAAAAATTGGAAATGTAATCGCATCAATGTAATGTTTAAACGTATCATTAAAAATCGAATGAATGCCATAACTAGTACCTTGGTATTTTACAGGCTCTAATTCGTTTAAATACGATGTTAAAAAACTACCTGAAAAATTTTTCACGCAATTTTTCCCTTGTAATACATTATCTTCTTCGATACATACCTTCCCAGTATGATCATAAAATAATGTCAGAGTGACACTGGATAGTTGCGAATCAGAGCTCATCATTAATGCAATGGCACAATCACCATAACGTTTACGTAATTGTTGCGAAATAGAATTAAACAATGTTGAAGCAGCATTATTTTCATAACGTAACTTAGAAATTGTTTTTAATAGCTCTTTCACAAATAGTTTCTTTTTAATTTAATCTCAGATTTATATAAAAAATAGTAGCATAAGCTGGAATCTCAAAATTAAACAACGTTATTATAAATTTTAGATAATTACTTTTGGATTAACCTATGGCATAACGTAAAATACATCTAATAATTTATTTTACGATCAAATCAAAGTGTTTCGGTTAGATTTCCATTTAAAACATATGGAAACAAAGCGACTAAAGTGCTTACAAAACAAGATTAATTCTAAAATTATTTTGCAATATTATAAACATTTCCGGGAATCCAAACTGTCTTAATAAACCACGTTGATAATTCATCGGCTTCTAATGGCTTACAAATGTAGTGCCCCTGAGCTCGATTACAACCTAATATTTCGAGTAAATCATATGTTTCTTTATCTGATACACCTTCAGCAGTTACAATTCGTCCCATATTATGTGCTAAATCAACGGTTGATCGAACTATAACGGCATCATCATCATCTTCAAGCATATCCATCACAAATGATTTATCAATTTTAATTTCTTGAGTTGGCAGTTGTTTCAAGTAAGACAAAGATGAAAATCCTGTACCAAAATCATCAATTGCTAAGTTAACACCAATTTGATGTAACTGCCCCAAAACATCTTTTGCACGCTTGAGATCGGTCATCATACTATTTTCAGTAATTTCTAACGTTAAATTACCGGGCAAAGTATTGGTGGTTTGTAAAATATCATTTAAGTAAACTGGAAATTTTGAATCCTGTATATCAGACATCGAAAGATTAACGTGCATCGCGATACTAATTCCTTGTTTATTCCAAGACTTTAATTGCTTTAAAGCACGCTCAACAACCCACTGAGTAATTAAACTCATGATTCCAGCATTCTCGGCCAAGGGAATAAATATTTCAGGTGATATCACACCGGATTCAGGATGATTCCAGCGTATTAGTGCCTCAACACAGGTAATATGTGCTTTGCTTATATCAACAATTGGCTGGTAATAAACCACGAGCTCTTTATTTTTAATCGCTTTATGTAATTCACCCGTTAATTTTAATCGATTCAATGAATATTGATCTAAATTCTCATCATAAAGGGTGTAGCCACTTTGCTTGGATTTAGCGACATACATTGCAATATCGGCTTTTTGAATTAAAGTATCACAATCAAAGGCATCATGCGGATAAATTGAAATACCAATACTCATCGCTACATTTAAATTATGACCTTCAACTTCAAAGGGCACTGCAAGGCTATTAATTAATTTCAATGCTATCGCTTGAGAAATACCTGAACCGGTATCGGGCAACACGATTGCAAATTCATCGCCACCGATTCTTGCCAGTGTATCAGTATCGCGTAAAATCTTTTTAAACCTAGGTGCTATCTGTTGTATTAAAAGATCGCCAGCGGCATGTCCTAGCGTATCGTTAATTTCTTTAAAACGATCTAAATCCATTAATAATATACTAACTTGCTTCTGTTTCGGGTTTTGTCCACTAATCGCTTGTTTTATCCGTTCAACTAACAAACTTCTATTTGGTAAACCGGTTAAACTATCGTGTAACGCATGGTGCCGTTCTAGCAATGCAATATGTTGCATTTGAAGAATATTTTGAAAATTCATTCGGCTAACGATAAACACAAAAAGACTACCACCCAACAATAACAAAGAAACTATTAGATCACTTTTTGAAATAATATTATCTAATACCGATATTCCGTAGCTAATAAAACCGATAATGAACAATATAATTAAAAAATACAATGGCTGCCAATTAGCTCCAATTTGAAATCGATTATTCATAATACGACGTGTCGTTAACAATGCCGCAATTAACATAAGACAGCCGATAACAATAGCAGCTAAAGATATTACTTTTAATACCATAATAAAAATGTAATCCGTTGTATTTAGAAGTTGAAATTTATGATCGAATTGATAGTATGAAACATAAACTTTATTATTGTTTATTGTTTTATTTTTTTCGTTTAAGTTGTTATTTTAGTTATATATACTAGTTATAGCAATCAGCTTTAAAACAATTCTGTTCTCATGTAACATAATATTGATATTTTAGACTATTAAAATTTCTATAAAACCTTTATTAAGTATAAACATTTATTTTACGATCATTAATTAACCAAAAAATTACGATGGCAACATTACTTTGCGCATGTGGTAGTAACAAACATTATAAAGATTGTTGTTTAAATTATTTAGACTCGATCCAGACTGCTGAAACAGCCGAACAATTAATGCGTTCTCGTTATACGGCTTATACACATAAAAACATAAACTATATCTTACAAACCTGGCATCCTGACACACGTCCGCACGATCTTAGTTTATCGGATCTAAATAAAACTAACTGGACACAGCTTTATATCATTAACGGCACCCAAGAAAAAAAACACAATAAAACCGCCAGTGTTGAATTTGTGGCTTATTACTCAGAAAACTCGGTCTTTAAAAAACTACACGAGCTTAGTCAATTTATAAAAACAGATAATAAATGGTTTTATGTTGATGGTAAGATTGTTGATAACTCTAATTATCAACCGGGTCGAAATTCGCCGTGTTACTGTGGCAGTGATAAAAAATATAAACAGTGTTGCATGACGTAAAGTAATTTACTCAAATAACCATTCAACTAAATAATAAATATATTGGCCTTCAGACGATTTTGAAGGACCAATAACTCTTGCAGCATAATGCATATTATCCGGATCACTTTGTGCGATAGCGGCTACTTTTGAATCTTTAACTTCAACACAACCTTTAGGAAATCGCCGTCGACTACGCCTTGGGACATAAACCACGGCATAGTGTTCTTGTGATACTTTTGATTGTGGATCAAGTGGTACATAACCGCGCATAATAAATGGGTAATTCCTTGTCGATTTTGCTAGTCTATTTTTACAGGCCTTTTTGCTAGACCTATTTTACTAAAATTATTTAACCTGAACTCGGGAAAAGCCACCGGCTACGGAAGGGGTGTAGCCCATCCAAGACTCGCAAAACACGCCATCCCTGGCTTGCTCGACTGCCGCGTCCCTGCGGCAAACGGTCTTGAATAGGCTACACCCCTTCCATATGGCCTAGGCCACTTTCTCTTGCTACGCAATTCACCTTGTCCTCACATTTGTGCTCGCATAGCATTTTTG
>VAPL010371183.1_pt1 | contig 14550 bp, 13 predicted proteins | sample 3395061 | NCBI WGS metagenome assembly VAPL01 (sample SAMN08290444, study PRJNA428436) | hydrothermal vent metagenome | isolation source: Deep-sea hydrothermal vent chimney 2 | place: Pacific Ocean: Juan De Fuca Ridge | depth 2182 m m | reverse complement strand
TGGCCTATGCCGAGACTCACGGCATCCCGGTGGAGCAGAAGCGCGGCAAGAAATCACCCTATTCCATGGATGCCAACCTGCTGCACATCTCTTACGAAGGCGACATCCTCGAAGACCCCTGGGCCGCGCCCGAGGAAGACATGTGGCGCTGGACCGTGTCGCCACAGGACGCCCCTGATCAGCCTGCCATCATCGAGCTGACCTATGAGCGCGGTGACATCGTTGCCATCGACGGTGAGCGCATGACCCCGGCGCGGGTGATGGAGTCTTTGAATGAGCTGGCCGGCAGCCACGGCATCGGCCGTGACGACATCGTCGAGAACCGCTTTGTCGGCATGAAGTCGCGCGGCTGCTACGAGACCCCCGCCGGGACGGTGATGCTCAAGGGCCACCGTGCCATGGAGTCGCTGACTCTGGACCGTGAGGCGACGCACCTCAAGGACGAGCTGATGCCACGTTACGCCAAGCTGGTTTACAACGGCTTTTGGTGGAGTCCGGAGCGCGAAATGCTGCAGGCCATGGTCGATGCCTCACAGAAGACGGTGAATGGCCGCGTGCGCCTGAAGCTGTATAAGGGTAATGTCATTGTCGAGGGCCGTGAATCCGATAGCGATAGTCTGTTCGATGCCAGTATCGCCACTTTCGAAGACGACGAGGGAGCTTACAACCAGCAGGATGCGGAGGGTTTCATCAAGCTCAATGCCCTGCGTCTGCGTATTGCGGCGGTGCGAAGGGCAAAATAATCCGTCGCACCGTGCTTGGATGAAACCTGGCTGGCAGGGTTTCTGTTGCGCTGGCCGGAAACTGTGGCTATATTCCGGGGCGGACTCTAAACCTGTGGTTTCACTTTCGTGAGCTGTGACCAGAGAATTTTCTGATAATCCTAAATTAATCCGTTGAATCGTAGCGAGAGCGACTAGGGCGCTGAAGGTAAAAGACTTTTTAGGGTTTTTTGAATGATAGCGTATCACCCATATGGTGAGTTCAAAAAATCCTAAAAAGTCTTTTAGATTCTGTGCCATAGGTGTTCGCAGTAGATTCAACGGATCAATTTAGGATAATCCCTGCATTAGGTGGTTTGATTGCAATCCCGACTCAATCTCGTTAAGGGAATCAATCAAAAGGACTTGTCGGATTTCGCTGCGGCCTCCGGGGAGGGCGTCGTCGCCCTCGACCCCGCTGGCTGCCTGCTGGACATGAATCTGGAGGCCGAGCGCATCCTGGGCTGGACGGCAGCCGAGCTGAAAGGCAAGGACTTCTTCGCCGAAACCCATCTCAAATTTACCGACATCCGTACCCTGGGATCCGCGCCGTGCCCGGCGCTGAACAGCGTCAACTGTTCGCATCTCAATATCAACACCCGCCTGCAGCACCGCAACGGCACGTCGCTGGATGTGAGCTTTATGCTCTCTCCCTTGTTCGACGCCGGTCGTGTGGTGGGCAAGTTGTTCATTTTCCGTGAGCAGGGCAATGCGCAGAGTGGTACCGGCACGGAGGCGGTGCTGGTGGCCTCGTCGGCCAGCCTCATCGTCAGGCTGGACGCCGACGGACAGGTGCAGTTCTGCAACCATCCCGGCGACTGGCTGTTTGGCGACGAGCCCACCGCCGATTTTATTCCTGAAGCCATTGTCACTTTGCTACGTGAGTGTCCGAACCAGCTGGATCAGCAGACCCTGCTCGACCGCCGCTGGAGCAAGCATGGGGAGCGGGAAGTTTGTGTGTCGTGGTCCGTCTCGGTGCTGCGTGATGCCAATGGTGCCGTGAGTGGCGCGGTGTGTGTCGGCACCGATTGTACCGACCACGATCTCTATGAAAAAACCCAGCGCCAGCAACGCCGCATGACACAGGCGGTGTTTGAGCATATCAATGACGGTGTGATTGCGGTGGATGTTGAGGGGCGGGTGGAATACCTCAACCCGGTGGCCGAGAATCTTACCGGCTGGTCATTTGATGAAGCCGAGGGGCTGCCGCTGAAAGATATTTATCACGTGGTCGATGAGAAAAGCCTTGAGGCCAAGGAGGACCCGGTGGCGCGTTGTCTGCGTGACCGTTCCTGCGACCAGGAGCAGAGCACCGGCATGTTGTTGCGACGGGGTGGCCTGGAGTTCTGTATCCAGGACACGGCAATGCCGGTGCGTGACATCCACGGTGACATTAATGGCGCGGTGGTAGTGTTCAGTGATATCTCCGAGCTGCGTGGGCTGGAACGCTGGGTGGAGTATGAGGCCAGTCATGATAGCCTGACCGGCCTCTTCAACCGGCGTCAGTTCGAGACGCATCTGCAGGTGGCGCTGGACAGCGTACGTGATGACGACCGCCAGCATGCCCTGTTTTATCTCGATCTGGATCACTTTCAAGTGATCAACGACAGCTATGGCCATGTGGCGGGTGATCAGCTGTTGAAGGAACTATCACGGGAACTCAAAACCAAGCTGGTGGAGGGTGCCTGCCTGGCGCGTCTGGGCGACGATGAATTTGGCATTCTGCTTGAAAATATATCCACCGAGGCGGCCCGGCGGCAGGCGCGCGAAATGTGCAAGTTGGTGCGTGACTACCGTTTCCTCTGGGAAGACAGGCCCTTCGAGATTGGCGCCAGCATCGGTCTGGTGCCTGTTACCCCGTGCTGGCGCGATGTGGGGGAACTTATGCGGATGGCGGATTCCGCCTGCTATGTGGCCCGGGAGCGGGGTGGCAACCGCGTGCATGTCTATCAGGCGGGTGATGCGGCGCTGGCGCAGCGCAAGGGTGAGATGCAATGGATACCGATTGTGCGTCAGGCCTTGCTTGAGGATAATTTTCGCCTCTATTGTCAGAATATCGTGCCGCTGGCCGGGGATGCCAACGCCCCAGCGCATTTCGAGATCCTGCTGCGACTGGTGGACGAGGAGGGTGATATCGTGCGCCCGGCGGCCTTTATCGCTGCCGCCGAGCGCTATCACCTGATGCCGGAAATCGACCGTTGGGTGATCGCCAATACCCTGCGCCTGCTCGGTGAGCGGCGCCAGCGAGGCGATGAAAACTGCCTGTTTTCCATCAACATTTCCGGCCAGTCACTGGACGACGAGGACTTCCTCGGTTTCGTGGTCGACCAGTTGCACGCCAGCGATGTGCCGCCGGAGAGTATCTGCTTTGAGATCACGGAGACCGCTGCGGCATCGAATCTGGTGATTGCGCAGCGCTTTATTGCCATTCTGCGCGGCATGGGTTGCCGTTTTGCGTTGGATGATTTCGGTCGGGGAATTTCATCCTTCGCCTATCTGAAAAACCTCAAGGTGGACTACCTCAAGATAGACGGCATGTTCGTCAAGGACTTGGCCGAAGACGAGATTGGCCATGCCATGGTGGAGTCCATCAACAATATCGGCCACACCATGGGTGTACAGACCATAGCCGAGTTCGTCGAAACCCAGGCGGTGCTGGAGAAGCTGGTTGTGCTGGGTGTGGATCATGTACAGGGCTACCAGCTGGGACGGCCTCGTCCCCTGGCGCCTATGTTCCGTACCCCTGCGTAAGCGACTGCCGTCGCGTAGGAGCGGGCCATGCCCGCGATTAGCCGTCGATTCGATGCAACGGCGCAAAGGTTTTTCTGCGCGATTTTTGTGTCTTTTGTGGTTGTCACTAAAGACTGCCGGTCAATCGCGGGCATGGCCCGCTCCTACTTATTTTGAAGGGCTTTGGCCGCTTGGGAACTGTTTCAGCAGCCGCTGCAGGAGTTTATCGGTGGTCTGCGTTGGCCCGATGTCGGGCCGCAACTCGCGCAGCTGGGTGGTCTCCAGCCCCTTATAGCCGCAGGGGTTGATGCGTGAGAAGGGCTCCAAATCCATGTCCACGTTGAGGCTGAGGCCGTGGTAGCTGCAACCGCGACGCACACGCAGGCCGAGGGCGGCGATCTTTTTGCCGTCTACGTAGATACCGGGTGCATCCGCGCGGCGCTGGCCGGCGATGTCGTAGTCGCCCAGCAGGTCAATCACCACCTGCTCCATACGTCGCACCATTTCCTTCACGCCCAGTCCGCGGCGTTTCAGATCCAACAGTAAATAGGCGATGAGCTGGCCGGGGCCGTGATAGGTCACTTGGCCGCCACGGTCGCACTTCACGATCGGGATGTCGCCGGGGGAGAGCAGGTGTTCACGTTTGCCGTTGAGGCCAAGGGTGAAGACGGGCGGGTGTTCGAGCAGCCAGATTTCGTCCGCGGTGTCGGCGCTGCGCCGGGCGGTGAAGTCCTGCATCTCGCGCCACACGGTTTCATAGTCACGCAGGCCGAGGTGATGGATGAGAGGTGGGTTCATCGCTTGGCTACAGGGCCATCAGCACCTGTTCACAGGCGGTGAGGTCCGTATAGATGGCGTCCAGCTGGGCCTGGCTGGTAGCGCGTACGGTGATGGTCACGGAGATGTATTTGCCGTTGCTGCTGGGGCGAGTCTTCAGTGCCGTAGCTTCGGTATCAGGGGCATGTTTGCACACGATCTCCATCACCGCGGCGTGCAGAGTCTCGGAGGCCAGGCCCATGGTCTTGACGGGGAAGTCGCAGGGGAATTCGATGGCGCTGTCCTGGGGATTTTTGGGTGTGTTCATGGGTGGATATTTGGGGTGTGAAGGGGATATTTCAAGTCGCTGTTGGTGGGTGGATGGTCCGCGAATGCACGCTAATAAACGCGAGTCATTTTGTCGTTATCAGTTCACTATAGTGGCATGTGGCGCAGAGTATACGGGGTATTGGGGCTCCGCGTTGTTGTGCGCACGGCGCACACTACACGTGCTCGTAGTGTGTGCTGTGAGTACGATGCTGCCTGTGGTGAACAGCCACATTAATTTTCAATAAAATCCCAAGAAAAATTTGCGTCTATTGGCGTGCATTTGCGGACGTAAGCACGCGCCGTCTCAGCCATCCTGTAGGTGCGCCTTGTTGGCCTGATACAGGGCGTACATGCGCTTGAATACGGGGCCGGGTTTGCCCTCACCCACGGGTTCACCGTCCAGCGTCGTTACCGGCAGAATTTCCTTGGTGGAGCTGGTGACCCAGATCTCGCGGGCGCGGGCGAGGTCTTCGCGGCGAATATCGGCCTCGCAGTGGGCGATGCCCTGGGCCTCGGCCAGCTCCAGGATAACGTCGCGGGTAATCCCCGGCAGCAGACGCGGCCCCTTGGGCGGTGTGACCAGCACGCTGCCGGGCTTTTCGTCAAACACCGCGAACAGATTGCTGGCGGCACCCTCGGTGGCGTAGCCGTCGCGGATCAGGATGGCCTCGGCGGCGTCGGCATCCAACGCCGTCTGCCGTAGCAGAATGTTGGGCAGCAGGCTGATGGCCTTGATGTGGCAGCGCGCCCAGCGGATGTCGTCGAGGGTGATGGCATTGATGCCCTGCTCGAGGGTCTCGACCGCCGGTGGGCGCAGCGGGTTGCTCATGGCAAACACCGTGGGCGTTGGATTTTCCGGCAGGGCGTGGTCGCGCGCCGCCGGGCCGCGGGTGATCTGCAGGTACAGAGACTGGTCGCCGCCGCCGTTTTCGTTGATTAGCCCCTGGATCAGCGCCGTCCATTCCGCGCGTGTGTGCGGGTTGGGGATGCGTACCTCATTGAGGCTGTTTTCCAGCCGCCGCAGGTGTTCGCTCAGGCGAAAGGGGCGACTGCCGAATACCGGGATCATCTCGTAGACGCCGTCGCCAAAGATAAAGCCACGGTCGAGCACCGGCACGCAGGCATCTTCTGCGGGCAGGTTTTGGCCGTTCAGGTGGACGATGGACATGGGTGCGTCCACAGCTCTACTCGAACATCAGCTTGACTTCGTCCACCAGATTGCCGAACAGGCCGCCCTTGGCGATAGCGGTGAGTGACACCAGATCACGCTGCGCATATTCCTTGTCGGCAAGGCTGATGTTGACGGTGCCGAAGGGCTGGCCCTTGCGTGCCGGGGCGGTGATGCGGTTGTCGATGCTCATGTTGGCCTTGAGTTTTTTGTATTGGCCCTTGGGGATGGTGATGTAGAGGTCTTCGGCCAGGCCCAGTGGCAATTCTTCCTGCTCGCCTTTCCAGATGCGCGCGGTGGTCAGCGGCTCGTTGGCGGCGTACAGGCGATGGGTCTCGAAAAAGCGAAAACCGTAGGTGAGCAGCTTCTGGCTCTCTTCGGTGCGCGCCTCGTCGCTGCGGGTGCCGAGGATCACGGAGATAAGGCGCATGTCATCGCGTAGCATGGAGGCGACCAGACAATAGCCGGCGGCTTCGGTGTGGCCGGTCTTGATGCCGTCGACGTATTTATTGCGCCACAGCAACTTGTTGCGGTTGTACTGTTTGATGTTGTTGAAGGTGAATTCCTTCTGCGCATACAGCTTGTAGTTTTCGGGGAAGTCGCGGATCAGGGCCTGTGCCAGCTTGGCCAGATCGCGCGGGGTGGTGTAGTGGTCCTTGTGCGGCAGGCCGGTGGCGTTGACGAAGTGACTGTTTTCCATGCCCAGTTTGGCGGCGTGCTGGTTCATCAGCGAGGCGAAGGCCTCTTCGCTGCCGGCCACGTGTTCGGCCAGTGCCACCGTGGCGTCATTGCCGGACTGGATGATCACGCCCGTGAGCAGGTCTTCGACGCTGACCTTTTTGCCCACCTCCACGAACATGCGTGAGCCGGGCATGCGCCAGGCCTTTTTGCTGATGATGACTTCATCGTCGAGAGTGATATTGCCCTGTGCCAGTTCGTGGTCGATGACATAGGCGCTGAGCATCTTGGTCAGGCTGGCCGGTTCCAGGCGCTTGTCGGCATTCTTTTCCGCCAGCACCTGGCCGCTGTGAAAGTCGATCAGCAGATAGCCCTTGGCCTTGATCTTGGGTACCGCGGGAATCAGCGTGGCGCTGCTGGCGGTGGCGGTGAGGGAAACAAGAAACAGGCAGATGATGAGGAGTACGAGGCGATGCATGGTAGTGGTGATCTTCACGGTTGTTAATGACGTTGTTGATAAGATTGTGGGACGGGAAAATGGCCGCCAGAATAGCCGTTTTCGGGTGGAATGACTACCGTCGGCGCCGATTCCGCCGCCTATTCCTTGACGACATGCGCGTTGTCAATGCCATGTGGTGAGAGCTGCAGGGCGAGTTGCCGGGCGTCCTGTTCCGAGCGCAGCGGGCCGATGCGTACGCGGTAGATCTGCTGCTGACTGTTGATAAACGCGCTCTTTTCAGTCAGGCCGGTCAGGCGTACCAACATGAGTTCGGCGTTGAGGCGGTCGTTGAAGGCGCCTACTTGCAGGTAGATCTGTCCCTTGGCAGTCTTGCCGCCGGCACCAGTCAGGGTCATGGCAGGCTTGGGCAGGTCGATAGCGCGCACATTCACGCGGGCGGTGCCGGTGTTGTACACCCCCAGCTTTTTCGCGGCCACATAGGAGAGGTCGATGATGCGGCCGTCGATGAAGGGACCGCGATCGTTGACGCGCAGGATGGCCTTGCGGCCATTATCCAGGTTGGTGACCTCCACATAGGAAGGAATGGGCAGGGTCTTGTGCGCGGCGGTCATGGCGTACATGTCGTAGGGTTCGCCGCTGGAGGTGCGTCGGCCGTGGAATTTGGTGCCGTACCACGAGGCCTGGCCGCGCTGTTGATAGCCGCTGTGATCGTCGAGCACGTAATAGGTCTTGCCGGCCACCTGATAGGAGCTTGGGTTGCCATACTTGCTGTAAGGTTCGACCTTCGGCACGGCGTCGGCAATGCCGCTGGCATCGACGTGACGATCAGGTGCGCCATCTTGTATGTCCAGGGAGCCGCAGGCACTGAGCAGCAGTGTGATGGCAAGACCGGGCAGTAGGCGGGGCATTTGCCATCGCAGAAGCGGCCTCCAGGCTGCGCTAGACCCGCGTTGGCGTGCATAACTGCAATCGCGGCCTGAGGGGCCGCACCTACGGTGGATTAGGCACATGCTAGCCACTACCATCACGCTCTGCGCTGATGGCCTGCCCCAGCTGATACACCGCCATGGCATATAGCGGGCTGTGGTTGTAGCGGGTGATGGTGTAGAAATTATTCAGCCCCAGCCAGTAGTCGGGCCGACCGACCTTCTTTTCGAAGGCGATGAGTGCGGCGGGGGCCTCGGGGGGCAGCGGGGTCAGTGCGGTGACGCCCTGCTGGCGGAATTCCTTCACTGTGGTGTGCGGCTTGATGCCGGCCTTGAGCAGGCGCGTGATGCGGTTGCTGCCGACCATGGCGTAGCTGCCTACGGGCTTACCCGGTTGCCACTTGTGGCGCTTGAAGTAGTTGGCCACGCTGCCGATGGCATCCGTGGTGTTGTTCCACAGGTCACGCTTGCCGTCGCCGTCGAAGTCCACCGCGTAGTGGCGGTAGCTGCTGGAGATGAATTGCGCCTTGCCCATGGCGCCGGCGTAGGAGCCCTTGATGGTGAGTGGGTCGAGGGATTCCTCGCGTGCCAGCAGCAGGTATTGCTCCAATTCGCTGCGGAAGAATTTGGCGCGCTTGGGGTAGGCGAAGGCCAGGGTGCTGAGAGAATCCATCACCCGCCAGCCGCCCTTGTGGCGGCCATAGCGTGTTTCCACACCGATAATGGCGACGATGATCTCTGGCGGTACACCATAGGTCTCCTCGGCGCGTTTCAGGTCGGCCTCGTTCTCGTTCCAGAATTTTACGCCTTCGCTGATGCGTGTCTTGGTGACGAAGATGGGACGGTACTGATGCCAGGGCTTGCCTTCCGCCGGGCGGGTGATGGCGTCGATGATCTTCTGCTTCATGCGCACCTGTTCGAAGATGGCAGTCAGCTCGTCGCGGTCGAAGCCGTGTTTGGCGGCCATTTCGTCGATGAAGGACTGTACCTCGGTGCGCTGGGTGGGAATCTCTTCATCGAGGACGGCGGCAACAGTGGTGCCGGCCGTGAGCAGGCTGGTGGCCAGTGCGATGGAGTGCAGGATGGTACGTAATGGTTGTTTTGGCATGGGATGTCGTTTGGCTCCTGGCCCGTGTCTTGGTGTCATTTCAAATACCTGTCACAACCGCCGTGGCGGCTCCTGGGTTTCTGCTTCAGCCGTCCATTTCAGCATTGCCATGAGCGGATGCATCGTTTCATTTCATCATTGTCGATAACGCGACCGTTTCGTACATCCTCTAATCCACGCTCGATCATGCGCCCGAAAGCGAGCTTTCGCATGATTTCCAGTATTTTTTCTCTTGCGCCTGCCATCTGGGGACTCCTGTAACCAATATTTACCGGGGCAACAGTTTGCGATGGGTATGGATCGACATGAGGATACCGAAAGCCGCCATCAGGGTCACCATCGAGGTGCCGCCGTAGCTTACCAGCGGCAGGGGGAGGCCGACTACCGGTAGTAACCCGGTGACCATGCCGATATTGACGAATATATAGATGAAAAAGGTCATTACCAAGCTGCCGGCCAGTAGGCGGGTGAAGGTGTCCTGTGCCTGCACGGCAATCAGCAGGCCGCGCATGATGATGAACAGATAGATGGCCAGCAGTACGAGGATGCCGAACAGGCCGAATTCCTCGGCATAGGCGGCGAAGATGAAGTCGGTGGAGCGTTCCGGTAGGAAGTTGAGCTGAGACTGGGTACCGTTGAGCCAGCCCTTGCCGTAGAGGCCGCCGGAGCCGATGGCGATCTTCGACTGGATGATGTGGTAGCCGGCGCCCAGTGGGTCTTGTTCCGGGTTGAGGAAGGTGAGTACACGTTGGCGCTGATAGTCGTGCATGAAGTGCCATAGCACCGGTGCGAGGGCGGCGCCGATGGCGGTGAAGCCGGTCACCAGCCGCCACGGGATACCGGCGAACAGCAGCACGAAGATACCGGCGCTGGCCACCAGTACGGCGGTACCCAGGTCCGGCTGGCGAGCGATCAGCAGGGTCGGCACGATAATGATCAGGCCGGCGATGGCGAGGCGTTTTGCCGTCGGTGGCAGCGGATGGTCGCTGAGATACCAGGCCACCATCATCGGCATGGCCAGCTTCATCACCTCTGAGGGCTGAAAACGGAACACGCCCAGATCCAGCCAGCGCTGCGCGCCCTTGCCGATTTCACCGGCCACCAGTACCGCCACCAGCAGGCCGAGGCCGATAGCGAAGATCCACGGTGCCCAGCGTTTCAGCGGTGCCGGGTTGAGCTGGGCGAGGGCAAACATCACCGTGAAGCCCACCCCCAGGCGCACCACCTGGCGCCACACCAAATCGATGTTTTGACCGCTGGCGCTGTACAGTATGAACAGGCTGATGCCAGATAGAAGCAGCAAGCCGAGCAGCAGCGGGGGATCGATGTGCAGGCTCTGCGCCAGGCTGCTGCGGCGTTGGCCGAGGTCGTGGACGGGGGTATTGAGCAGGCTCATGGCGTCTCTCCGTCATGTTTAGGGTGGAGATGCCCTTTATCCAGTAGCCAGGCATCCATCACCTTGCGTGCGATGGGTGCGGCCACGGCGCCGCCGCTGCCGCCGTTCTCGACGATCACGGCGACGGCAATTTTCGGCTCATGTGCCGGTGCAAAGGCGATGAACAGGGCATGGTCGCGCAGGCGTTTCTGGATATCCTCTTCCACGTATTCCTCGTCCTGTTTGATGCCGAATACCTGCGCGGTGCCGGTTTTGCCGGCAATTTCGTAAGGGGCATCGTGGCCGATGCGCCGTGCGGTGCCGCGATGACTGTGCACCACGTCGGTCATGGCCTTGATGATGTAGTGCCAGTTGGCGTGGTCTTCCACCGGCACGGCGATGTTGGGAACCACCGGAAAATCCACTACATCACCCGTATCCGGGTCTTCCGTGGCGGCGACGATGCGCGGCCGCAGGTGTTGGCCGTAGGTGGAGAGGGTGGCGGTGGCGGAGGCCAGGGCCAGTGGCGTAACCAGATTGAAGCCCTGGCCGATGCCGGTGATCAGGGTCTCGCCGGGATACCAGGGCTCGCGCTTGGCGCGGCGTTTCCACTCCCGCGAGGGCACCAGTCCGGCCAGTTCACCGCTGGTGTCGATGCCGGTAAGGTCGTTGAGACCGAAGGGCTCGAGGAAGCTGGAGAGGCGATCAATGCCGAGGGTTAGTGCCAGATCGTAGTAATACACGTCGCAGGATTCCACCAGCGAGCGGTTCAGGGCCACCGGGCCGTGGCCGCCCTTCTTCCAGTCACGGTACTTGTGGTCGTCGCCGTCCAGCATGTACCAGCCGGGGCAGTAGATGCTGGCGCTGGGGTCAACCACGCCGTATTCCAGCCCGGCCAGGCCGATGAAGGGTTTGAGGGTGGAGCCGGGTGGATAACGGCCGCGCAGCACACGGTTGAACAGTGGCTGATCCAGGGAGTCGCGCAGGGCGTGGTAGGTCTTGCTGTCGATGCCGCCGACGAACAGGTTGGGATCGAAGCCGGGCATGCTGGCCAGTACCAGCACGCTGCCGTCGCGCGGGTCGATGGCCACTACCGCGCCGCGTTCCTCGCCCAGGGCCTGCTCGGCGATGCGCTGCATGTCGGCGTCGAGGGTCAAGTGCAGGTTGAGGCCGGGCACCGGTGGAGTCTGTTCCAGCACGCGCAGGGTGCGGCCCTGGGCATTGGTTTCCACCTGCTGTACGCCCACCTCACCGTGCAGGATGTCTTCGTAGAATTTCTCCACGCCGGTCTTGCCGATGAAGTCGGTGCCTTCGTAGTTACTGGCGTTGATGCTCTGCAGTTCACGCTCGTTGATGCGGCCGACGTAGCCGAGGGCGTGCACCGCGAGGTCGCCCTGCGGGTAGTGGCGATAGAGGCGCGCGGCAATGTCGACGCCGGGGAAGCGGTGACGGTTGACGGCGAAGCGCGCCACCTCTTCGTCAGACAGGCGCGTGCGCAGGGTGATGGGCTTAAAGCGGCGACTGCTTTTGTAGCGTTTGCGGAAACGTTGTTCGTCGTCCTCGGTGATGGTAATGAGCTGGCGCAGCTGCTCGATGGTGGCATTGATGTCATCCACCTGCTCGGGGACGATCTGCAGGCTGTAGCTGGGCAGGTTCTGCGCCAACAGTACGCCGTTGCGGTCGAAGATCAGGCCGCGGGTGGGGGGCAGGGCGGCAATATGCACTCGGTTATTGTCTGACAGCACGGCGTAGGTGTCATGCTCGATGACCTGCAGGTTTACCAGCCGTGTCAGCAGCATCAACATCAGCACGATGGTGAAGGCCAGCGCGGTGACAGCCCGGTGGGTGAACAGCCGGGTCTCGCGGAAGTGGTCTTTGAGGGTGGTGGGTTTGGCCATGGCTCGCTCGCGTCACTTGCTGCGAAGGCTGGGTGATGGTTGCTGCGTGGTATGGGTGCGGAGGTTCATGATGATGTTCGACCGCTCAACGCACCCGATATTCGCGCCGCAAATGGCGCAGTATGAAATACACCAATGGCCAGGCAAACAGGCTGCTGAGGGCCGACAGCCAGTAGGCCAAGGTCTCGATGGACTGGCCGAGGATGCCCTTGATCCACAGTGCCAGCATCAGGTGCAGGGCGACCAGTAGCATCACGCTGACTGACTGCTGCCAGAGGGGGAACACGCGGATGCGTTGGTGCAGGCGCAGGGCGAGATAGGCGACGATGGCCAGGATCAGGGCGTTTTGGCCCAGTAGTGCGCCATTGGCCACATCCAGCAACAGACCGGCCAGCCAGCCGATGATCACGCCCACGCGCTCGGGGATGGCGATGCACCAGTACACCAGCACCAGCACCAGCCAGTCCGGGCGCAGGGGCTCGGCCCAGTCCGGCAGGGCCAGCATGTGCAGGGCCAGGGCGACGATGAAGCTGAGGACGATGACGCCGCCACCACGGTGTTGGCCGATGCTCATGGTGCCGTGGTGTCCTGTGTCGCCGCCGGGGTTTCATCGGCATTATCACTTTGCCGCTGGCGTCCCGTGGGCCATACCAGCAACACTTCGCGTGATCGCTCCAGCTTGGCGGTGGGAACGGCGTGGATCACCGCATAGGGCTGGGTCGGGTTCTTCTCGACCTTGCTGACCACCGCCACCGGGTAGTCCGGCGGGAAGCGTCCGCCGAGGCCGGAGCTGACCAGCAGGTCGCCCTCGACGATATCGGTGCTGATGGGCAGGTAGGGGATGGTGAGCCGGTCTGGCGCGCCGGTGCCCACGGCGATGGCACGCAGGCCGTTGCGATTGATCTGCACCGGGGTGGCGTGGTTGGCGTCGGTAATCAGCATGGCGGTGGAGGATAGCGGGCCGAGATGCACGATCTGCCCCATTACGCCATCGGCCTCGATCAGCGGCTGGCCCAAGTAGATGCCGTCGCGGCTGCCCTTGTTGATGACAATCTGGCGCGTGAAGGGCTCCAGGTCCACCGCCAGCAGTTCGCCGATGAGCACCTGTTCGCCGACCTTCTTCGAGGATTGCAGCAGTTCGCGCAGGCGCAGATTCTCGGCCTTGATGGCGTTGAGCTTCAGCAGCTTGGCCTTGAACAGGGTGTGCTGCATCTTCAGGCGGCCGTTTTCCTCCAGCAGGGTCTCGCGCGAGGACAGGTTTTCACCGATCCAGCTGGAGGCCGACACCGGCAGGTTGACCAGATATTGCAGGGGGTAGACCAGGACGGAGATGCCGCCGCGCAGGCCCTCGAGATAATTCTGCCGGTGGTCCACCGCCATCAGCGCCGCGGAGACGAAGACCAGTATCACCAGCCGGGTGGTGATGGAGGGGCCCTGGATAAATAGCGGTTTTATGTTACTGCTCTCCCGGATCGGGACACGGTCATATTCTGACCTGGATCCTGCAATCTGAAGTCTTATTCAGAAGCAAAGACGTCGGTGCCGGTCTCGTCGATCATCTCCAGCGCACGGCCACCGCCCCGGGCGACGCAGGTGAGGGGATCCTCGGCGATCAGCACCGGCAGGCCGGTTTCTTCCATCAGCAGGCGGTCGAAGTCGCGCAACAGCGCGCCACCGCCGGTGAGCACCATGCCGCGCTCGGCGACGTCCGCGCCCAGTTCCGGCGGGGTTTGTTCCAGTGCGGTCTTGACGGCGCTGACGATGCCGGACAGGGGTTCCTGCAAGGCCTCGAGGATTTCGTTGCTGTTAAGGGTGAAGCTGCGTGGGATGCCCTCGGCCAGATTGCGGCCACGCACCTCGATTTCCAGTACCTCGTCGCCGGGATAGGCGCTGCCGATTTCTTCCTTGATGCGCTCGGCGGTGGACTCGCCAATCAAGGTGCCGTAGTTGCGCCGCACGTAATTGATGATGGCCTCGTCGAAACGGTCGCCGCCGATGCGCACGGAGGAGGAATAGACGATGCCGGTGAGGGAAATCACGGCCACCTCGGTGGTGCCGCCGCCGATGTCCAGCACCATGGAACCGCTGGCCTCATTGACCGGCAGGCCGGCGCCGATGGCCGCCGCCATGGGTTCCTCGATCAGGTACACCTCGCGCGCACCGGCGCCGGCGGCGGATTCGCGGATCGCGCGGCGTTCCACCTGGGTGGAGCCGCAGGGTACGCACACCAGCACTCGCGGGCTGGGGTGGAAAAACTTGAACTTGTCCTGATGCACCTTGTGGATGAAGTGCTGGAGCATCTTCTCGGTGACGGTGAAGTCGGCGATGACGCCGTCCTTCAGCGGACGGATGGCCTGGAT
>VAPL010691238.1_pt1 | contig 14553 bp, 10 predicted proteins | sample 3395061 | NCBI WGS metagenome assembly VAPL01 (sample SAMN08290444, study PRJNA428436) | hydrothermal vent metagenome | isolation source: Deep-sea hydrothermal vent chimney 2 | place: Pacific Ocean: Juan De Fuca Ridge | depth 2182 m m | reverse complement strand
GAAATCAAATTGACCAGAATTTGGCGAAAACGCATCTCATCCAGATATAAGTGTTCAGGTATTTCAGATTGAATTTCAACACTTAATTTGAGCTGCTTATCTTCGGCTAATGGTTCGAAAATACTGAATAATTTATCAAATACTGTACTCAGATTGGTTGCAATTGGATTGATGGAAAGACTATCAACCTCAATTTGTGAGTGGTCGAGAAGATTCTCAACCAGAGACAATAAATGCTGGGCACCCCTCTCAACGCTACCCAGATAGTTGATTGAAACCGGGTCAAGGCCGTTTAGTTTCTTCAAGCGGGACGAATAGCCCAGAATTGATGTCAGCGGGGTTCGAAACTCATGGGACATGGTCGCTATAAACTGACTTTTCAAACGATTCGCCTGCTCAGCCTGGCGCCGTTTGGCCTCAATTTCTTTTTCCAAACGTTGCAGGTTTTTTATCAATCTGCTTTGCTCAATTTGCATTAATGCAAGTTCATTGCCCTTCTGTTGCACAACAGTATGATTAATTCTCTGCTCAGTCGCATCCAGCATGACCAGGGTCATTTCATTAGCATCGGTCAATAGTTTTACATGCACTGCGCGTGCATTGGGAGTTTCTATAAAACGTAATTGAATCGAATCTTGCGCTTTCAGGCCAACCAGAAACAATAGAGAATCCCTGCAGTCCTCTCCCATCTCAATATTGTCATAGCCATAGTACGCACGATCACCTGACCATGATTTGACCATAAAGTTATTATCAAGCGTCAGGCACAACGGGCGTGTGCAATCGTCGATACATTGCTCAATAACACGCTGAGCACTGGCTGAAAATGCGTTCATGGGATTATCAGTAATTTAGCTAATTGCTGAAAAGCATTTTCTACATTCTCACCAGTTTTCGCACTGGTTTTATAGACATGCAATCCTGCATCCTGCAGCTCAGTGATGTCTGCGCCATCAACTTCCCATTCAGACAGCAAATCAACTTTATTAATAGCTACAACCACTGCACATTCGCCGACTGTATCATGCACTGCACGCTTCAGTTTCATGATGCTGTTCAGTGTGTTTTTGCGACAACCATCCGCAACCAAAAGCACTCCAGCTGTACCGCGTAAATAACTGTCATCCACGGTTGCGGAGAGATCACTCCCAGCGATATCCCAGATCACCAGTTTGACTGTTTGCTGTGCAGACAACTCAACAAGCTTGCTGTCTATTTTTACACCAACTGTGGTCAGGTATTTGTCAGAAAAAGTCTGCCTGACAAAACGCGCAGTCAAGCTGGTTTTTCCAATAGCAAATTCACCCAACAAACAGACTTTTTTTGTTAACAATTCAATTACACCATGGATAAATAATGATTACTGACTTGACGCCAGCAACTATTTCAATTTAATTTCAGTGACTCTTAATTAGTTCAAACTATTGGCACATTTTCAAATTTTATGTCGGTATTAGCAATGTATTATTGTAACTGCTCAGCGTAATCAGTAACTGCTTAGATTGCCTTCTATTTTGTCCAAGAGCAAGGCGAAAGTGCGGAGTTTACAGATGTAAATGAGCACTTTCAACGAAGCGATTGGACAAAATAGAGGGTAAGCTGAGTTGTTACGCTTTCAATTTGTCAATATTTAACAACTACTCCGAATTCAACAACTTAACCTGTAAATCCACTCTTCTTAATGAAACATCAGACTGATGACCGTCTATCACCGTCTGCCCCGCAGCAACAACGATAGAGGTTGAAGTCACCCCTGACTTTATCAACTGTTGTTTTATGACTTCAGCTCGCTTGAGTTTAAGTGGTTGGTTGTGATCATCACTTCCTGTACCATCGGTATAGCCCTTTACCACGAACCTGGCATCGACTTTTAATGTATCAAGCAGTATTAGCAACCGGCCGATCTTACGTAATGGTTCTTGCATACGAGTTTGCTGTACAGCATTAAAAGTAATGCCTTGGCTAAAATAGAATGATACGCCATCTAGTTCCTGCTGCAGAGCGACAGCTTTTAACCATTCATTAGCCTGTAGTGGATGACGCTGATCATCGGTAGTCAATTTGAGTACAGGCCGCAACTCTGCGCTTTTTTGCTTGAGGCTGTTAATCCAGGCTTGCGGCGCAATTCCACTAACAAGCAAGGTATTGTTATCCAACCGTAATTGAACTGTTTGTGGTGCCTGCAATTGTTGGCGAATCTGTATCAATCGTGAAGCATTATCCACGGTGACCTGATCCAAATTAAGTGTATTGAAACCGGAAACACGATTGCGCATTTTGTCTGCGAAATTCAACCACTCACTGGTGGCTGTGCCAGACACCAAAAGCAGCTGACCCTGTGCAGACAAAGAAACTGTCTTGGGGATATCTAATAGTTGAGCAGCACGTTTTAATGCCAGTGGTGAATCAAGCGACTGATACAAAGCCATTTGAAATTGCAACTCATCACTGGCAAAGCCATGTTTCTCTGCGAGTGTATCCAACGTTGACGCCAGTGGGTCACGCAATCCTTTAACCAGTATCGTATCTGCAATTGTTTCAGTGCCAATAACAACCATTCCGGGCATGGATTTTAATTCAGTCAACAAAGCATTGGTACGGCGTTGCTCATCATATTCATGCCAGAACCAATAAGCACTCAGCAATACGATGCCCAGCAATAACCAGGTAAGCTTGCTATTCAGCCAATGACGCTTTTCAGAAGGGGATTCTGATTCTCTACTTTGATGTGTGAGACAAGTTTCTAATAATTCCTGAAACTGAGGGTGCTGGCTACGATCGCCTGAAAATTCCTCTATCTCAGTACCATACAGCGAGTGAAATTGCTCCAATACAGATTGTAAAGTGGCGCGATTGGTTTTTGGTGCTAAGCCACGATTAACACAAGCTAATATTGCTTTGGGTCCGTCAACCATCCACAAAGTGCGATCTCCAAATTCAACAGTCTGTAAACTGTCATTCGCCTCTGTAGAAAAAGAATCACGACTAAAATCACGGATTACGGTGAGCATTGCAGAAATCGCATCACTATCGCGTTCTACAATATCTGGATGGCTAACATGCTCAATCAGCAAACCGCTGCCTTGCTGAATTAGAAACACTTCCTCGACACGATAGATTAATGAATGTTTAAGAACAATATCTGAAAACGGAACACCGCTACGTTTTGCTTCCCATCGCCAACGCAGTGATTTGAATGACATACTTTGTTCAATCATTTGATTGGTTGATTGAACAAAGCTTTTCAAGGTCTCACGAATTGATTTGCGAATCGCCGGCCCCATCACCGGAAACAGGGAATCAGCAAACTGTTGGGGCTTGTGCTCAACAATGCTGCGGATACATTGGTCCACCGGATCATTCAGTGCTGCAACAAGATCTTGTTTATCGGTAGCTGCAATTTTGATTGATTCGGCAAGAATTTCAGCCGTATCAGCGATACGTTGTTGCGGGTCCAACAAATGTTTGCGCAACTCCTCAATACTATGCAATTCCTTATCAAACAACAGTTGTTTGAGTTGTTCCAACTCATCCTCTTGCTGCATGAGCTGTGCAGATTGTATTTTGGCAGCCATTGACTAAATCTGTTTGTTAGCCATGCTTGAGCTGGTTTGAAATTTCTGAGAGTAAATCCGCCAATTTCTGGCGTTTGATTGTTTGTGCGTCCAGACGTGTTGCCTGGTCATTCAGTGATTGATTGAATTGTTCCCGCAACGTTTGAATCTGTGAACCCAGGCTCTGGGTTTGCTGATCAAGCAACATCTTCACATCTGCAATGTTTTGTGTTGAACTGCCTTCAATCTTTTGTAACTGATCATTCATCTGCTGAAAGCTCTGTTGTAGCGTGTCTTTGATTGTATCTAATGCTGCAATACGTTCTTTTCGCTCTCGTTCCAGGGTTCTCTCTGTTTTTCCAATGCGCTGATTGAGCGAGGTTTCCAATGCTATCAATCGCACACTCATCTCATCCATTGATTTTCTGGATTCACTGATAATCATCGCTTCCAGTTTTTGAAAATGATGATCGTAACTATCCATTTGTGAACCAAATAACAGATCACGAATCTTATCAACAGTACCAGTATTCTCTGCAGTTATTTCAACTTTATTTGTGGTTCCCATCATCTACCCATCGCCCACCCATTAACGTGTCGCCAAAGCCAAAATAGCCCCAGCCAGTTAACAGGATTGTTCACTAAGGAGCGAGAATTTAATATCTTCCGGATTTTGATTTGTCTTTTTGTCCGTCTTCTGCGTTGCAAAACAGTTACATAGCTCACAATGCGCATATTTCTGTGCCTTGAAGACAAACAGTGGTTTGACAACAAGGCCTGCGCCAGTTGTCGAAATTATTCCGTGCGCGTTCCTAAACAATCATCTCATCTACACTCGCTGATATGATATCAGACAATATCAAGCATTTTTGCAGAAGACATCATTTTATTTAACATTATCTCAATAACTGTAATATTTTATGAGCATGCGCGAAATAATTTCAGAACTGGCTTAAATTATTGCTTAGCTTCAAGGCGCATAAACAGCGTATAGTGAGCCATGTAACTGTCTTATACAACGTCGAGGATGAGAAAAAGATAAGTCAGTTGTCGAAGTTAATTCCATGTATGCTACCAACTAAAACTCAGTAACATTATACAATCTTCACGTGTTTTCTAATGAACCAATGATTCCCATATACTAATAATTAGTGTATTTGTTACAATTGTTAGCTATAAAACATGTGATATCCACTACCAAGCAGAATTAAATGCACATAGCCTTATTAGAAGATGACCCCGATCAATCAGCAGTGATGGAAGAATGGTTGCTGCATAGTCATCACCAATGTGACTGCTTTGACAACGGTCGAGCGTTTATCAAGACAGTCAAGTGGAACACTTACGATTTATTGATCCTGGACTGGCTGGTTCCCGATATGAACGGAGTTGAAGTCCTGAAATGGGTGCGTGAGAATCTAGACTGGCGCATTCCTGTCCTCTTCACAACCCAGAAGGACACAGAAGAAGACATTGTTCACGGACTAAACCAAGGCGCTGATGATTACATGGTAAAACCAATTAAACACAGGGAATTGCTGGCCAGAATTGACGCATTGGGACGCCGCTCTCTGAATAGTGAAGACACTGACTCCATCATCCAGGTTGAACCGTTTCGAATTGATCGCAACACAAGACAAATACACAAAAACAACGAAACCATTCCTACAACTAACATTGAGTTTGATCTTGCCCTGTTCATGTTTCAAAATCACGGACGCGTATTATCCAGAGGCTATATCCTGGAAAATGTCTGGGGTCGAAATGCTGACGTTACTAGCCGCACAGTTGACACTCATGTTAGTCGTATCAGAAAGAAATTGGGAATCTCACCAGAAAACAATTGGCAACTAGTGCCTATATACCAGCACGGGTACCGCTTGGAAAAGCTCGACTAGAAGGCTGTCAATGTGATATTGACGGGTATAGGGAGTTGAGAAGTGGGCAGCCTCCTAGTTAATTCTTCCTGAACGTATTCGCAAACAGCGTTTCGTCAATGTCATCCTTAAACATGTCATTCCAGTGTGTTTTCATGATGTTCAATGCTGATTCAAGTTCAATAACGCAATATTCTCCTTTGCTATCCTGTTTTAGCAGATCAAGTTGCTCCAGTTTCGCTACACCATCTGTAATTTCAAAATCAGTTTTCTCAGCACCATGGCTTGCCAGATAATGTTCTATACGCTTGTCGATTTCAGCACGAACACAAGCTCCCTGGGTGAGCAATATATAATAGGTAAGTAAAGTTTCTTTGCATTCTTCAGCTTCTGCAAGGCTGATCAGGTAAGAAATTGCTCCTGAATTGTTGTCCAGATTATAGTAATAAAGACTTTGTGCCAGTTTGGCCATGTATTTGGTACGTTGGGTGAACACTTTGAGAATCTGTCGCCAGATCAAACCTGCAAAACCAAAAACAGCCATTCCAATAGCAATCGGATCTGCGGTTGCTGCTATTTTAGTCACAGTTGCTGAAATACCACCAATAGTTCCACCGCTGCCGGTAATACCAATTTTCAGTTTATCAAATAAGCGCATGCGGATGTGAATATTGGGGAACAGCATTTCCAGGTCAGAATGTGGAATATCCTTAAACAGTTTGATGACGATGGCGCCTTGTTCCTTTCCGCCAATGGTTAAGGAGTCGGATTCCCACAAGTGCTTTTTAGCTGTGCGATCAAGGTTATCACTCAGTTTTGGTTTCAGTAATAACATCATTCTTCTGTATACGGGTGTTTCAACACGTTGTTTTGATAACCATAGCTTTTTCCAGTCTCGCTGATAGGTAACACGTGTTGCCTTGCCCCGATAGAATAATACGATCTCTTCAAAATCATCAAAATTTACCGAAACTTCTACACCGTAAGGCGACGTTTTTTCCATTGCTCGACTCAGCTCATCGTGAGACAGTGGAACATAGTTGGCTTTCTCCAATACATAACGCATCAATCCAACAAAGCGTCGCGTTGCTGCACTCGAGTCAAACTGCTCTGCTGCTCGTGCAGTTGATGTTTCCTGATCAGGGTTAAACGGTTGATAACAACGTTTTAGAAAACGAAAGTGAGCATGGAATTGTGCGTGAAATAAGGCAAGCAAGCGGTTGCAAAATTCTGCAAACTGCTCGCGTTCAGACTCAGATGCCCAAACGGAAGAGTCGATTAATTGCGGTACCAGTTCTTCAAGCGCAATCGGAATGAAATGTTCCAGGCTATCATCCTGGATAAAGGTATGATTGTTCAGATGAGTTTGCTTCACAAGTTATTGTTGAGTGCTAATCAGAATGTTAATAATGGACACAATATTTTACGTTAGCCAATAACGCTTATACAGCGATAAATGTCATACTATAGAGATAATGGAACGTGTAAGAAATAATTTCAACAACTGGCACAGGATTTTTGTTTGTCTTCAAGGTGCAGCAATAGGCGCATAGTGAACTATGTAACTGTTGCTGCAACGCCGAAGACGGACAATCCTGTGCCAATTGTAGAAGTTATTCCATGCAAGCACCTAATCTGACAAAGGAATGTTTGTCACAATCAGGGGTTTTTTTTGTAATTTGCTAGGAGGCTGTCCGAGAATAGAAGCCGTAGCGAGGGAAAGCGGTTTTGAGTCCATTTTTTTGATTCAATGAGGCGAATACTTGTTGTATTTAACGAATTTAATCGAAAAAATGGGCCAAAATCCGCTTTTCCGCAGTAGGCTTTCTATTCTCGGACAGTCTCCTGGCTGCGGTACGGTTTTGAGATCAATGAATAGATTTATACAATTTCAAGTAAACCAGATTTTTCGATGTTGCATGATTATGTTATTAATGCTGCCACAGGCTGATGCTGTTCCGATCGGTATGGATGATCAATTAGTTGAATTCGATGATTTATTGAATTCTAAGGAGCTATCTGTTTATTCACGTGATTTTTTTGGTTCTGTGGTTTCTGCAGTGCATGCTGGTGATCGCAAGAAAGCAAAGTTGTTGGTTAAACGCATTCTATCGGCATACCCTGAGCATCCTATTGCCTGGGAGTTTGATGGTACTCTCAAACTATTGGACGGTGATTTCAAGGGTGCTGAGCGATCACTGATCAAATCATTGACGTATATGCCGGAACGGGCAATCACCAGAGCTAAAATGGGAGTCGTGCGTCTGGCCCAGAATAATCACGATGAGGCTAGGCGACTATTCCAGGAAACCCTGTCTCAAGACCCTGATAACTGGATTGCAAATCGCTATCTTGCGCGCTTGGCCGATGCAGCGGGAAACTTTCAGCAGGCGATCGAGCATTACCGCAGTATTGTGAAACCCAGTGCTGGTGAATTTTCATTAATACATGCTGCTTATGCCCGTGATCTTGCGCGGCTTAAACGATATGACGAAATGGTTGAATTACTTGAACCATTGACAATCAATACAACAAATCCTGAACGCTCCCTATTGTTGGCAGAAGCCTATATGAGTCAAGGCAACATCAAGGCAGCAAGGCAACACCTGAAGAAAGCGAAGCAAATTTCGGTCGATGACCCACGTATTCAACTACTGTCTGCTATTGAGCAACGCCTGACGGGTCAAGCGCAACAGTCAGCAGAGCAGCTTAAACAGTTGATTGCCAAAAACAGTACAAACTCCTTGTTTTACTATCACTATGGCTTGGCATTGCTAAAACAGGATCAATCAGACCAGGCATTAAGTGCATTCGGTAGTGCTGTTGTCTATAGCCCTGAATCCAGCTCACTAAGAGTGATGTTAGCCAGGGAATTTGAAGCATTGAAGCAACCTGATAGAGTGATTAAAACACTTGAACCATTGGTTAAGACACAAGCTAAGAAAGATGTCGTATACATTCTTGTACAAGCCTATGCCGATTCTGGGAAATGGCGGAAAGCGTTGATACATGCAGAAAATTTGATTGAGAGATTTCCAGAATTTGTTCCAGCTCACTTGCTTAAAATTGAATTATTGAGAGGTTTAAATCGATTGAAGGATGCAGAACACTACGCATTGAACACGGCTAGTCAATTTTCTGATTCAACAGAGGCGTTGAAGGCTTATGTGCGGATACTTTTCCAAAACAACAAACAACAGCAAGCACTCGGAAAATTGAATCTGATTGTAGAGAAAAAACCTGATAACCGAGTCTTAGCCTTCATGTTAGCAAACCAGTATCAAGCAGCAAATAACTCTGAGAAAGCTGAAAAAATCTATCGAAAATTGTTAAAAGCAACACCCAACAATGTCGGCTTACTGAATAACCTTGCAGTTGTGTTATCCCAACAAACCGGCAAGCTTGATGAAGCGTTGGCGTTATCACAACAAGCACAACGGCTGGCTCCATATAATCCAGCGATTAATGATTCACTTGGCTGGATACTCCATCTGGCCAATCGTCATAGCCAAGCTCAGGAGATACTCAATTTAGTAGTCAAGCAGCAACCGGAGATGATAGAAGCACAATGTCATCTCGGCTTGGTGATGCATCAACAGGGTAATAAAGATGCTGGTTTGCTTAAAAAGTGTTTACAACCAGGTCTGGATAATCGTTTACATGAATTAGCCAAGCAAGCACTTGATGTGTAAGGGTTTTTGTGGTTTTTATGGACAAGAAAATACAGCAGATTGTTGATTTACTAAAACAAGGTCATTGCCAACAATCGGCTGAGTTATACCACAAACAGTTTAACCAGCTGGATGCACAAGATCAGCAATGGCTTGATAGTTTATTTGGACTAGCATTGTTGTCAGGGCAGAATCAATTGCTCCAATCTGTGTTTTCTGACTCAGCAGTCATTGACGATTATGCAGTGGCTAAACTTGCACTGGAAGCTTATAGCCAGAACCAGGATGCTCAAGTAGTTCAGCAGTTGCTACGCAAATTGTCCTATGACTCTCCATACAAAGACTTGCGGTTAATTGTGTCGACTTTGCTCGATATAGACAATTCACCTGAGAGTTTAAATAAGCTTGGCGCGATTGCAAAAACCTCACCGTATTCTCAAATTGCTGAACTCATACGTTTAGCAGTTGATCATTCAACAGACGATCTTGAGCCAGCAGGCTTAAGTTCAGAAGAACAGCAATTAATCATGGTATTACGCGGTCACACTACACAGCCAGACCAATTATTACCCAATGATTCAACGCCTCAACAACTATTTAAGTGGTTAATGGCAGATCCAATTGCACTTGATTTTACGACTCAACAAAGCATGTCTTTAGATCTGTTGGTTAATTATCCAGAAGGTTTGGACATCTATCAGGAAAGATTTGGAAATCTGGCAGATTTTGATGTATTACGCTTGCAAGCGTTAGCAAACGAACAAAGCGGTGATTGGGGCAGTGCAGCGCGGTTGTGGGATGATTGTTTGCAAACTGTCGATTCGCAACAAGCTGAACATCGCGAAGCAATGCGACAACTGATAGAGCAGCGAGTCAACCAATGTAATGATCAGAGTGGATACGATAATCCACAGCAACAGGCCTCAATACTTGAACAGCGTTTACAGTACAATCCCGATGACAACGAAACTTGCCTTAAATTGCTTGCTCATTATCGTATTGCCGGTGACGACCAAGCCTACAAACAGTTAGTGAAGCAGGCAATTACACAATTTCCACAGCATCCAGAAATAGTTGCAGCTGCGGTTGAAAACGCCACTGAAACAGTAGAATTTGAGGAAGCCGCCAGACTTGCACGGACTCTGTTGGACAATGACGCACTTAATCAAGACACACGGCGATTGTTAATCCAAGCGTATTTGAGTTGCGCCGATAAACTAGCATTGCGCGGACAAAGTTATGCCACGCAAACCATACTCGATCAGACAGAAGCACTGGAACGACCAAAGCCCAGTGGAGTGGTAGCCTTGCATCGGGCGCTCATGCATTATGTGGTTGGCGAGGAATTCAAAGCCGAACAACAAGTTGAACTGGGGTGTACTCAACTAGGTAGTTATCTTAACGGCTACATACAAATGGCTGCTGAAACTGCCAGGCTGGGATTCAAAAAAAAGTACACCAAACAATATCTCAAACTAATCCGTAGTCTGGTTGGCTATCAACCAGATGCTGAGGAAATAGTCTCATTAATACAGTTATTAGCTAACTACACCAAGGACTCCAGAATTGATAGCAATGAATTGTTATCTGCACTAAGCCCTTTTCTGCAGCGATCACTTGAGAGTGATTTCAGCAATGATCAGCTACGATTGATCTGCACAACACTGGAACAGATCAATGCCTATGAAGATCTGCACCAGGTAGCACTGAATGCATCTCAGCGTAATGACCAAGCTGATGCTGAGTTTGAATATTACCGAATTGTAGGAATTACTCGCGGCAATCCTGCGCAGATCAATACTGAGGATAGTGTTGTACTGGAACAATTGCTTGATCGACTGGTTGAGGAAAATCCACAATTGAGAGCACGCATTACAGAGTTCCTGAATGCTAATGTGTTAACTGGTTCTGCAACAGAACAAATCGATGCTGACTATGGTCTATCTCCAAATAATACTGAGATAAGCGTTGACGGAATTTACTCCACAATCAAACGTTTGTTTAATCAATAACTCAGGCGGATAATCGTATGCTGAACCCCTATCAAATACTTGGTGTTACAGAATCAGCAAGCGATGAAGAAATCCGTACAGCTTATTTAACCCAATTGCGTAAAAACCCGTCAGATTCGAATCAACAACAATTCCAGCAGATTCAGCAAGCTTACGATCAAATTAAAGATAGTGATACGCGACTGCGCTATCGTTTGTTTCATGTTGAAACCATTACATCGGAAATAATCGCACAATTCATACAGCCAGATCCAGATGACCATCGCAATAGACGCGTTGATTTGCAGACACTTCAGGACGTATTTAAGATGGTTGTTGCGCAAGCAAGTTCGCCAACATCTCCAGCGAATAATCAGTAATGAGTGACTGCTGAAGTATCTTCCATTTGGGCTAGTTGCACAATCTCTGTCACTGCCATTAAGAACGTGCACGAAATAACTTGAACATTCTGGCTTGTCTTTTTGCTCCTGACGAAACCATCTCAATCGTTGCGTAGACCAAGTAAATGAGCGCTTTCAACGCAGCTATTGGATAAAATAAAAGGTAAGGTAACTCGTAATAAATAACCCACCACCTTGCTTGTCTTTTTGTCGGTCTTCCGCGTTACAACTCCGGTTACACAGTCAGCTATGCGCCCTGCGTTGTGCCTTGAAGACAAACAGTGATTTTGACAAAACAAGAGCCTGCGCAATCTGGTGGCTTATTTATTGCGAGTTACCTAAGCTGAGCAAGTTACCTTTTTAATTGGGTGAAAACGGGTGGTAAAATGGGTAGACTACTGATATGAAGGTCAATATCCCATTAAATCACGCCACCCTGAATCTTGTCACAGATATAGATGAATTCAAAGGCGCGTGGGCGGCTTACCAGAAAATTTCACCAGATACATTAGCCTTAATGCGTCATGTTGCAACCATTGCAAGTGTTGGCTCTTCCACTCGAATCGAAGGAGTAAAGTTATCTGATGCTGAAATAGAGGCTTTGCTTGCTGGACTTTCAACTGAATCGTTCGCCTCACGTGACGAGGAGGAAGTGGCAGGATATGCTGAAGCTGTTAATCTCGTCTTTGATGCGTATGAAACGATTCCGATTAGCGAAAATTATATCTGCCAGTTACATCAGGTCTTATTGAAGTTCAGCAGTAAAGATCTTCGTCATCGAGGAAACTATAAAAAACATCCGAACCATGTAGAAGCATTCGATGAAGACGGGCGTTCCCTTGGGGTGATTTTTGAAACCGCATCGGCTTTTGATACACCACTTAAAATGCGTGAACTGGTCGAATGGTTGCAAACAACACTTGATAATAAATCGTTGCATCCGCTATTAACAATTGCCGCTTTTGTAGTCATGTTTTTGGCTATTCACCCGTTTCAGGATGGCAATGGGCGATTATCACGGGTGTTGACGTTGTTATTATTGCTTAAATCAGGTTATCACTATGTGCCTTATAGCTCGATTGAACAAATCATTGAAAATAATAAAGAAACCTATTATCGCGCACTTCGCTTAACCCAAAAAACCTTGGCAAATGAACAACCTGATTGGTTGCCGTGGTTGAGCTTCTTTTTGAAAACCTTGCTTAAGCAAAAACAACGTTTGGAAGTACGGTTGCAGCAGGAGCAATTTTTAGTTAAACAAGCTCTATCCGCGCTGGAAGAGCAGATGATGGCTATCTTTAAAAATCGTGGAAAAGCGACGATTGCCGAGCTTGTTATATTGACAAGTTCAAGCCGGAACACATTAAAATCGAGCTTAAAAAAGCTGGTAAATCTACAATTGATTGAATTGCACGGCAAAGGGCGCGGAGCATTTTACAGTCAAACAGTTAAGCGTTGAGAAAAAAGAAATGAGGACGACCGTAGAATGTAGAAGTTTTGAGGGTTTTGTTATGTTTTAATTCTGGTTTATGAATACCTGATTCGTTATTAAGTCAACCAAGTAGGAGGAGATTTAGCTGCGATTTGAACGGGTCGCGGCTAAACCCCTCCTGCAATCTAATGAAAACAAAATAATGGGGTTCTTGATGATATAGAACACCCAAATAATAAGGCATGTTCTAAGGAATAAGGATTTATTATTAATATTGATAATTACGCTTGCTTGGCTCCATCTGTTGAATCTGAAAATTAAGTGTTCCTTAAAACTATTATTTTAAGTTGTAAAGCAACCAAGAAATATTTGGACGATAACAAACGTTAAACTTGATAAGTACGAAGAAGAAATTTTAACTGCCTATGAAGCGGATGACTTTATGTCTGTAATGATGTCAGAGCGAAAAGACGAAATTAAAAAATTGCTGAAAATTCATTCAAGAAAGATCAATGAATTAATATTCGTATATCAAATAATTTATTGAATTCGGTCTTTAATTGCCTGTAAATAATGATAAATTACTAAAATAAGAGGTGAAGAAAATGAAGAAAAGTTTATTTAGTCAAACAGTAATGTTACTTGTCTTTTTGGGTGCTGTGAATTTTTTTACTTCGCCGAGAGCAAATGCTGAACCTATCTATTTAAGTAATCAGAACATCACTGTAGCTGTAGGATCAGGGGTGTCTGCAGGTACATTCAATAATACGTTTAGTGGTGGAAATACAATTGAAAAGGTAATTGACACCCTCTCTGCTGATGCGGAAGAATTTCACAATCAAACTACCCATATTTGGTTTACAGCAGACCAAGTAGGAGGCGGGTTAGAATTGCTGTTCGACTTTGGTCAGGAATTCGACATCACAACCTTGCATTTCTGGAATTTTACTGGTGAAAGTTTCGATGTAGATAATATCGACTTCACATTTTTTAATAGTGCCAATGACCAAGTAGGAGCAGTGTCTGTCACGCCTGCACTAGGGAGTAGTCCAGGGATCCAGGCTGAAGATATTTTTCTAGCAGCACCATTAAATGTTCAATTCGTAACTGCATTCTTAACCGGAAGCAATCGTGAGGTTGATTTCCAAAACATCGGTTTTACTGCAGAACTATCTATTGAATGTGCTGAAGGTCAAATTAAACCTATTCTTGATATTGATGGAAATTGTATAGTAGATGCGCTTACTGATGGATTGTTAACTATTCGTTATATGTTTGGTTTAATGGAAAATTCTTTAATTGATGGAGCTGTAGCATCAAATTGTACACGTTGTAGTGCAGAGGAAATTATATTTTATCTTGATAATTTATCTCGTTGAAATTTGAGAAGTGCCAAAAATATGAGGTCAGAGGAATAAATTATCTGCATAGTTAAATTTTAACTTAGATATAGGTGTTATGATTTTTACTGGTATGTTAAGTGTACTTAAATAATTGGGGTGTCAGAGTAATATTAATTCAGTATTCTATGGTACTCCCCATTGTCCAGCCCAAATTTTTAAAATATTAAGATAGAAGCTTTTCCCTGTTTACGATTAAAAAAATTGTTATTATTGCGCCGCAGGCG
>VAPL010335649.1_pt1 | contig 14562 bp, 14 predicted proteins | sample 3395061 | NCBI WGS metagenome assembly VAPL01 (sample SAMN08290444, study PRJNA428436) | hydrothermal vent metagenome | isolation source: Deep-sea hydrothermal vent chimney 2 | place: Pacific Ocean: Juan De Fuca Ridge | depth 2182 m m | reverse complement strand
CGTGTGGAAAATTGACAACGCTGCAAAAGTTTAGCCTGTTATTGATTTTTTCTTGTTGGTGCGACTTTTGTTTGGCGGATAATTTTTTTTATGATGGATGGCAGGCGAATCCGAGCGGTATTGGATTGCAAGTTGCGCATAAGGCATTGTCATTTCCCAAAGGGTTTCCCTATGCTGATGCTGTGATCACAACCATTGATGCCTATCTATTTGATTATCGCTATGACGGGTTTCATGGGGGTGTCTTGGTTGGACGAAGTTTTGTGGATTTAACCGGGCGCGGCGAGTTAGGAGATGATGTATTATCGGGTTATTTGGCCGGCATAACGTTTCGAACTGGTCGATGGATGACTGATAGTACCAAGATAGGTTTAGATATTCGTTACTATTATCAGCAAGTTTTTGGTGATGAGGTGCAGTATACTCCTGAGCTCGTATGGCATGGCTGGAATGTACGCCTAGGAGCGCTAAGTAAAATATTAGATAATTTTAGTGTTTATTACGGTGTAAATAGTCACTGTCTCTTGGGATATCATCAAGCTGGCACAATGACTTCACGGATTTCCACATGCTATGATCCGTCTTTTTTTGGGGGCTTGGACATTTGGGTGGATCATGGAGGTAATTTGGGTGTTGAAGGACAGTTTGGTGAAATTCGTAAAATCGCCGTGTATTTTCAACGCAGGTACTAGGAGGTTGTCCGGGAATGGACAGCGCAATAACTTTTTTGTTTGACCTATTGTTTGATTTTAAGCGTACAATGATTTTTTATGTGGCTACTGAATATTAGGCGGCCTAATATTTGATTTCGTTTGGTCTTTGATTCCATAAGATTTTTTCTTCAGTTAGCAACATAAGTTGTATTAGCTGCTTCAGAAAAGCCGTTGTGATAGTTAAGTGAGTGAAATGGTATCTGATTCAAATATTCTGCAGTTTTTCCAATGGATATAAAATTTTTTTAGGTTAAGCTTTAGCCAAGAGAATTTCTGCTTGTGCGACGGATACGAATTCAGTCAGAATGTTAGAGGTTTTAGCGAATAGGGCTTGAAAGGTTATTTTGTGTTTTTTATGAGTGAATTATGCGGAGTACATATCTCCAGTATCAATAAACACACCTACCAAAGCGGAGAATCAATGTGGCAACAACTGAAGTGACTGGGGATCGCCGTGCAGAATCGCACAAAGCGATACAAAGATTAGTCGATCACCGGACTGAAATGTTAGCACTTTACGGTGAACTAGCCGCTCATCGGCCTTTTAAAGAATATCCTCCCTTGAATGAGTTATTACAGAAATTTTGTCAATCATTGATCGATTATACGGCGGATGCTCATTTAAGACTCTATCGCTTTATCGATAGTAAAAATGAGCGTCGTGCAACGATGCTTGATGCAGCTAAGTGTGTTTATCCAAAAATTGCTGAGTCAACGGATAAAATTCTTGATTTTAATGACTTGTATGATTCTTTAGAACAAGAGAATGATTTGGATAAATTGGAAAGAGAACTTTCTCGATTGGGGGAAATGCTAGCGGATCGTATTGAGCTTGAAGATCAATTGATTGAAGTATTATGTGCGCCAAGAGAAGAATGAGTGCGGTGTAAAACTGATTGATATTTTACATTAGCAAGTTTTGTGGTGACTGGGTGGTCGCTGAAATATGCACTTTATTCGCTGTCTGTTGAATAAGGTGCATTTCGGACGTGACATTTTTCGACTTATAAACCTAGCTGCCTGAGCAACCTGCGAACGATTTTGGGCTCGAACGGTTTATCACAAATGGCAGAAATGCCTGAGTTTTCGACGGCAGCTAACCGATTTTTATTGGTTTCACTGGTCACCATCATGACCGGGATGCTCGATTGGTGACTTTTGTTGCGTATATAGCAAATCAAATCTTTTCCATCCATTTCAGGCATATTGTAGTCAGTAATAATTAGGTCAAATAAGTGCTCATCAAGGCATTTGATGGCTTGTTTACCATTTTTTGCTTCAGTGAATTTATCCAGACCGATTGTCTGCAAAATGCTCTTTATAGAGCTTCTGGCCGTTCTGCTATCATCGACAATAAGCGTGGATAATTCTTCAATTTTCGCATTGTTGATGGATGGGTCTTCGGGTTCGAGGAAATCCAAGGTAGTGACTAACGCATTTTCCAGCTGAGTGATTTGAAATGGCTTGGGTAAAATGGCGATCACGCCAGCTTGGCGTATTGGATCTAAATAGCGAAAGCTTGTTTCATTGGATATTAGCATGAATGGAATACTTTTTAGTCCATTATGCGCGCGCATTTTTTGTACCAATTCAGTGCCTGTACTGTCAGGTAAATACATACTACTTATCACTAGGTCAGGCTGTAATGTTGGCATTGATTCAAGCGCTTGTTTTCCCGTTGTTATCAGATCAACATTATTGACGCCAAGATGTTGCAAATGATCTTTGATTACACTCTGTTGAGTTTTAGAGGGTTCAACTAACAGTATCAATAAATTACGTATGGAAGTTGGCATAGTTTTTTACGATGCAATTGAGCCGTTATTTTACTAGTTTCTGTGTTATCGAAATGTAGGCCTCAATACTTGAGGCTAAAAATAAAATCGGTGTCTCACGGAAAAGTTGTCGTATGCCCGTTCCTTGAATTTAAATGACTCGGTCGTTGCCACCGTCGATGGGAATTTGGGCGGCTGTTGTTTTCGCAAATGATGGACCGCAGACGGTGCTGACTAATTGGGCGACATCATCACTTTGAATTTCTGTTTGCAAAATATTTTTGGTTTTGTAGGCGGCGATGCTCATTCCGTAATGTTTTGCTCGGGCTGTCAGCACTTCTTCCGTCCAAATTTTAGTGTCGAATACGGCGTCGGGGTGAATCATATTTACTCGAATGTTATCTTTGCCCCATTCAAGGGCAGTGACTCGGCCAAGCTGATTTAATGCAGCTTTGGATGCAGAATAGGCGGCCGCACCGGGGCCGGGAGCGGCCACATTTTTTGAACCAATGATAACAACCCTTCCTCCTGAAGGGGATAATGAGAGAAATGGATGGCCTTCTCGTAATAGTGTGACATTAGCATCCAGGTTAACTGACATGGTTGATTGCCAATGATTGAGCTTCATTTTATGGATGGGGGTGCTTGCTGGAAATACCCCGGCACAAAGAATCATCATGTCTAATCCGCCAAATTTAGCAATCGTTTGTTGCAAAGCCTGTTGAACATGCATTTCGTTAGTAACATCACAAGTGATACCAAAATAGGCGGGATGTTGAAAAGATTGCTCTACACTCGGATCAATATCAATGGCTGTGACGGCGGCACCTTGATCAAGTAGCGTTTTCACGGTGGCTTTTCCAATACCTGATGCGGCACCGGTGACGCAAGCAATTTCGCCTGCAAACAGAGGAGGGGCAGGATGACGGCGTAATTTAGCTTGTTCGAGGTCCCAGTATTCCATATCAAATAGGTCTTTTTCAGGGAGTGCTTGATAACCACCTAATCGTGATGCCCGTAAAATGATATCAATAGTATGGTGATAAATATCTTGGACAATCATGGCTTCTTTGATGGTTTGGCCGACGGTGAGCATACCAAACGCGGGATCTAAAATAACCCGAGGCATGCAATCGAGCATTGTTTTGGGTGCTTGGGCATTTGGTGCATGCCGCTCAAAGTAAGCGGTATATTGTTCTGCATATTGGGCTAGGTTGTCACCAAGCATGGGGCGTTGTTTAGTGCGAATAATGTGATCAGGCGTGGCTGGACCTTGTTGGGATAAATGACTGACGTCGTGGTGATTGGCAAATGCATGCGCTTTGGGATGCGTGCTTTGACTTAAAATAATGGGTTTTTTTAGGGAGAGAGAAATGCGCTGGCGTAGTTGGGCAATTGGCTGGCTAGTGGGTTTGAGCTTGGTCGTTGCTGTGTTCGATAGTCTCCAAGCCTTTTGTGATTCCAAGTAGTGTTCGGCTTTGTTAACTAATGCAATCATGCGTTCATAGGATTGTTTGGCTGTCTCACCGAAACTGAAGAGGCCATGGTTCATTAATATCATACCAACTGTGCCAGCGGATGTTTCTCGTTGGAATGTTTCAGCGCATAGCCGAGCTAAGTCAAAACCAGGCATTATATATGGAATAATGACGACAGAGTTGCCGTAGATGTGTTGAATCTTGTCGAACCCCGATGGCGTATTGGTGATGGTGACAATGGCGTCGGCGTGGGTATGATCAACATATTTGTATGGCAAAATGGCGTGTAAAATAGCTTCCACAGAAGGGGCGGGGGCATTGGCGGTAATGCAGTGGGTTTTTAATTCATTGACCATTTGTGGGTCACTGAGTTTTTCTAATTTGGCTAACGCTAATAAGTGATCCATTTTGACGGGGCTAAAACCCGCCGGTTCAATGGTTTTTAGATCCCAGCCACTGCCTTTGACATATAAGATAAGCTCATCATTGCCAAGTACGTTTGTTTGCTTTATTTTGACGGAAGTATTGCCGCCGCCATGTAAAACTAATGCGTCATTCTGGCCGAGTAAACGAGAGCTATAGACACGCAATGCGAGTTCGTCTTGAAATTGTTGTGCATCTTGGTCATCCCATAAACTTTCCATAACGATAAATGTACGCTCCTAATATCGTGGTGGTAAATATTTCACCGGTGGCTGAAGGTGTTCGTGGTCTATTATCCTCAAAAACTCATGCCACCGATAGTGTATGTTTAGTCGGCGTGTTAATAAAAAGTTGTTTGACTCATTGGGTAGGTTTTGTTGCGACATGAGATGACTGATTTTTGAGGGGTGTTGAGTGAAGGAATGTTTGATGGCATATCTAGCACGTTTTAGGTGAGGTGTTTGAGTTGAAAGGCGAGAGGACACAGTACGCCCTCTCGCCAATCTTCTCCCCCCCCTAGGAGCCCATCTGGTTATTCGATGGATCAGATTTCTTAAAAGGTAAAATTAGCGCTTTCTCAATCTTAACCTTTTTAGGCTGTTCCGATGATGTGACATCGGTCAAGCTTTGCAATACATCGTAATGCTTAGAAACTGATGCCCACATCATATCATAGATACGTATAGCAGCGTCCAGTGGATTCTTATATTTTTTTCTTTCCATATCAATACGCCACTGTAATTTATTAATTCGTGCTTGGGTTTCTTTGTCAGGAAGCGTCGCGATGTATTGGTCAATCACTTCTTTGCGTTTTTTTTCGAAAGCTTCCGGGTCTTTTTTGGCGAGATCGCTCCAGTATTGAAAGCTTAAATTTATCGTTTTATCGTTCATTGTGATGGCTCCCCTGGGTGATGCTTGATATTTTGATTGGTTAACCGCAAAGTATAGATAAGTACTAGTTAATTCTTGCTTATAGGCAAGTTGTATATTTTTTGTGGGATGTACTTCTAATTTGACATGAATCGCGAGTAGTTTCAAGCCTAACTAAATTATAATGCGGTTTTTTGTGAAGAGACATTTGGGTGTATAGGCTAAAATTTATATCCATTGCTAGAGAGATTTTTCTGATATGTCCATAAATTTTGCACGGGTGAGGAGGGTGCTCAGCATCGCATAAAAGTGACTTTATGACAATGCTGATTAATTGTCATGCCATTGTCAAGTTAATGAGGTTTTTCATTAACGACAGCATTGATTGCATTCATCGCGGCACCCTTATGAATGGGCGCGTTCATTGATTCCAGCACGGCTTCCAAGGCGTTGACACAATAGATGACGTTCTTCAGCTGGCATGCATAGCCCATCAGGCCAATGCGCCAAACTTTTCCAGCCAGCGAGCCGAGTCCTGCGCCGATCTCTAGCTGATAGTCATTGAGTAAAATTTGCCTTACTTGCGCCTCATTTACCCGCTGAGGAACATAAATGGTATTTAACTGAGGGAGGCGATGAGCTGGGGCAACCAGAAAATTCAAGCCCATTGCTTCGAGGCCGGCTTTTAGTGCGCGGTGATGAAATGCATGACGTTCCCATGCCTTTTCTAAGCCTTCTTCTTTAAGAATGAGCAACGCTTCATGCAATCCGTATAAAGCATTGATCGGTGCGGTATGATGGTAGGCGCGTTTGGTGTTGCCACCCCAGTAATCCATGACCAGGTTGAGATCTAAAAACCAACTTTGTACTTTGTGGGTTCGTTGTTTTATACGCGCTACTGCTCGAGGGCTAAAGCTAATGGGGGAGAGTCCTGGGGTGCAAGATAGGCACTTTTGGGTGCCAGAATAGGTCGCATCGATTTCCCATTCATCGACTTTTAATGGAATGCCACCTAACGAGGTAACAGTATCGACGATGGTGAGGCAATCGTATCGATGAGCAATGTCTACTAGCGTTTTGACATCGGCTTGTACACCGGTGGATGTTTCAGCGTGAACGAAGGCGACCACTTTTGCGTCTGGACAATTTTTTAATGCGTCTTCCAGTACATTGGGGTCGATGGCTTCGCCCCATGGGATCTCTATCATGTGGGGAATGGCGCCGAGTCGAACCACATTTTCACGCATGCGCCCACCAAAAACGCCATTTTGGCAGATGATTACTTTCTCATCAGGTTCTACGAGATTGACAAAGCAAGTTTCCATACCGGCAGAGCCTGGAGCGGAAACGGGAATGGTGAGTTGATTTTTTGTTTGAAAAGCATATTGGAGTAATTGTTTCATTTCATCCATCATGCCGACAAAGGCCGGATCAAGATGGCCGATGGTGGGTTGCCCCATGGCGGTTAGCACTCTTGGATTTACATCGGATGGGCCGGGTCCCATCAGTGTGCGGGTTGGTGGTATAAATGATCGCTCAGTCATTTTATTTTGATGTCTCTTTAATTTATCTGGAGTTTGCCGAGTTTGACGACAAAGGCGGTAAGTTTAAAGTCAATGTGGATTGTCTGCAAGTGGGGGGAGTCAGCGGGTTGGCGTTGGGGTTGATTGATTGACTTTTTAATCTAGCGCTTTAATGTAGGTGAACATAATTATTTTAACAAAATTTGCGAAGCCTATTTTTTGCCCTTCAAGGCACGGCGAAGGGCGTGAAATAGGCGAGTCAATGTTAAAATAATTTTGATTGCCTGTTTAGCTGAGATCCCCCCAAAGAAATTGCAAAACGCTTAATGTGCTTAGTGCTGCTGTTTCGGTGCGGAGGGTGCGAGGACCAAGTTTAATGGGTTGAAAGCCATAATCTTGTGCGGCGTTGATTTCAGTGTTAGAGAAACCGCCTTCAGGACCGACTAATAGAGCGATTTTTGGATGAATGGGAGGTGGAGTACGGTGCAAATTTTTTGAGTTATGTGGGTGAAGTATAAATTTGCAGGCTATGTCTTGATTATTTTTAAGCCAAATTTCTAGTTTTTCTGTGTCAGCTATTTGCGGTGGTTTATTTCTGCCGCATTGCTCGCAGGCGGAGTAGCTAATTTTTTTCCAATGTTCAATTTTTTTTCGGATACGTTCTGGATCAGGTTTTATCGCACAGTATTCTGTATAAATGGGGGTGATTTTGTTGGCGCCAAGCTCGGTTGATTTTTGTATTGCAATATCCATACGGTCTCCACGTGAAAGGGCTTGGCCTAAATGGATATACAAAGGTGACTCGCGGTCGATGGCGTGAAACTTTTTCAGTTGAATATAAACTTTTCTTTTGGATAAACTTGAGATATTTCCATCATATTGACCTCCCGTTCCATTAAATAAAATTAACGGATCACCTATTTTTAAGCGTAATACCTTCAATAGATGGATTGCCGCTGGTTCTGGCAAGTCAATGATATGTCCTTCGGCCAGGGGTAGCGGAATATATATTCTAGCTAGGCGCATAGTGTCGATGGAGTTCGTGAGGGCGATGACGTTTGTCTCTGTATATCTATACCGATGAGTTTTTCCCAAACTCGGCATCGCTCAGTGTCATTATTGTTTATCAGTTAATACCTACATTTCGTGGGTGGAATATGTGGGAATCGCGGGGAGCATTGTATTTCACGTGGGTTTTCCTGAGGATGATAAATACTGGCTGTATTATCAACGAAAGAAAAATCAATGTGAGATCAAGCATCAAGCGAGATCATATGCGCGGATACGAAATGTAGGTTAAAATTGATCGACCGCTTTTTTCATTAGAAAAATATAATGTTTTTTAAAGAAAAAAGTTTTTTGGTGTTAGTCATTCAGCAAGAACCTAGGCGCTGAGTGATCAACCTTGGGCTTGGTTGGTTAAGTATTGATGAATGAAGCTTAGCTATGACTGTTGGTTAGTATCATTGAGGCGGGGTTCAACGCTTCATTGACTCAAAAAATGCGTTATTTTTTTTCGTTTCTTTGAGTTTGTCGAGTAGAAATTCCATGCCACTCACTTCATCCATAGGATGCAGTAACTTACGTAGTATCCACATTTTTTGCAATTCTTCAGGGGATGTTAATAGTTCTTCCCGGCGAGTGCCCGAACGGTTAATATTAATCGCTGGATAAATTCGTTTTTCGGCAACTTTGCGATCTAAGTGCAATTCCATATTGCCCGTTCCTTTAAATTCTTCAAAAATCACTTCATCCATGCGAGAGCCCGTTTCAACGAGGGCGGTGGCTAAAATGGTGAGGCTACCGCCCTCTTCGACATTTCGAGCCGCGCCAAAAAAGCGTTTTGGGCGCTGTAACGCATTGGCATCGACACCCCCTGTAAGCACTTTCCCGGAGGAGGGAATAACGGTGTTGTAAGCACGGGCTAAACGGGTAATTGAGTCAAGCAAGATGACAACGTCTTTTTTATGCTCAACTAGCCGTTTTGCTTTTTCAATGACCATTTCTGCCACTTGTACATGACGGCTGGCGGGTTCATCAAAGGTGCTAGAAACCACTTCGCCCCGAACGGAACGTGCCATTTCGGTGACTTCTTCGGGTCGCTCATCAATAAGCAAGACAATTAATGTGCATTCTGGGTGGTTATGGGCAATGGATTGGGCAATATTCTGTAGCATGACTGTTTTGCCGGCTTTTGGCGGAGAGACGATGAGGCCGCGCTGTCCCTTTCCGATGGGGGAAACCAGTTCAATAATGCGTGCGGTGAGATCTTCAGTGCTGCCGTTACCGACTTCCATCTGTAGTCGTTTTCTAGCAAATAGTGGGATCAGGTTTTCGAAAAGGACTTTATTTTTTGCGTTTTCAGGGCTCTCAAAGTTAATTTCGTTGACTTTAAGTAATGCAAAATACCGCTCACCTTCTTTGGGGGGGCGGATTTTGCCCGCGACCGTGTCACCGGTTCGTAGGCTAAATCGTCGAATTTGGCTCGGTGATACGTAGATGTCGTCAGGTCCGGCCAGGTAAGAGCTATCTGATGATCGCAAAAAGCCAAAGCCATCTTGAAGGATTTCTAATACGCCATCACCAGAAATATCTTCACCTTTTTTGGCATGCGCTTTCAGGATAGCAAAAATGATATCTTGTTTACGGGAACGTGCCATACCTTCGATGTTCATTTCTTGGGCAATTTCAAGGACTTCAGCCGCAGATTTTGTCTTTAGTTCTGTTAGATTCATAAGGTTTTACTTTTGATTAGAGAATTGACGAAGAGTGATTTTTAAAACTGGCTTTTTGAAGAATTAGGATAAGCGCTAACGAACCAGGTACCGCAGAGTTTCAATGCGCTCTAAGCTTTATTGGGTATATAAAAACAGGTTAACTATGTGATCAAAAACATTGATGTTGTTATTTTTCCATGCAAATAATATTTCGGGTATTACAGCTAAGTCTATAAATTGCTATCAATGAAAGCGGTTAACTGTGACTTGGATACTGCGCCTACTTTGGTAGCTTCTACATTGCCATTTTTAAATAACATTAATGTAGGGATACCACGGATACCATATTTAGGCGGAGTTGTTGGATTATCGTCAATATTAAGTTTTGCGACTTTTATTTTTCCTTCGTATTCACTGGAAATTTCGTCGAGGATGGGGGCGATCATTTTGCAGGGGCCACACCAGTCAGCCCAATAGTCTACCAGTACAGGTCCTTCAGCATTAAGTACTTCATCTTCAAATGTATCATCGGTAAGGTAGACAATTCTGTCACTCACGTTTTATGCCTCCAAGTTTCAGTGTGAGTCGATTAAGATATGCGCAAGTTGTGCGTATACTTTCAAACTATACAATATAGAGCTAGTCAAATATTATGCCAGCTAAATGACGTCAAGACGGGTTTCGTTACTGACGACCAGATGATCAGTCATTAGCGGGTAATTAATAAAGAGTATGTAGTGAATTTACATGCAAGTTCAATAAAACGCAAATCTTTATGATGATCTTTCCGCATTAATATTATTGTGGCGCTAAAACAGTGTATTTTTCAAGTTTTCAATTGGAAAATACACATAGGGTACAAGTCGTACGATTATTGATCGAAAATCTAGTAGAGATTTTAGGTAGCAAGGTGCCCATTGCTTGTTGTGTTAGTTAGCGGTTGGGTTTACTGTGAGAGCCGTTGCTTCACTCGCCAATGCCTCATGACTAAAATTTTTTCACCTCCTTTGCGATCTGCACATACTGGACAGCTTAAGTGTGCGAGCAGCAGGCTTTTGGGTTTTCTTCCGAGATCAATCAGTTGTGTTTGTTGTGCCCGCACGGTCGTGTGAATTGTTCCCATCGTACCATAATGTAATGTTGCATGGATATGGTACGGTGAGGGTAAAAACTGGATATGATGAGAGGGTGAGTCTGCTGCCTTGAGCAAACGTAACATGTAACCCTTAAACAGGCTGGTTTTGGTCATCGCAAAATTAGGCCATAATTCTTCTACGCCGAGTGCATTGATACTATGCGTTTGCTTGGCAACGGCAAGGTCATAGGCGAATGGCATAAAAAAAAAGCATGACATAGGGAGGCGATGAACGCAGTATCCACCGAGGTCTATTGCCGTATCAGACCAATCGGGATAGATGTCAGGACAAAGGCATTGCTCTGCTGTCGTTTCATTCATGGTGTTTTTTTGATTTTTCGGTACGTTAAAAAAACGTTAGCGAAAAAGATCCAAAATCCCATGCCCATGATGTTGGCAGCGATAGCAATGGTGGGTGTGTAATACTGGTGAACTTCTTCCATCTGCTCTGGAGCGGTTAATAGCAAGTGACCTTCCCAAAAGCCGAAAACAAGCAATGTGGTATAAAAGCAGGCAAGCCCAATGGTGGTCCACCAATAGGAATGTTCTAATAGCTTATAGGAATATAATCTTTGTCCAGATATGCGGGGAAGCAAGTAATAGGCGGCAGACATGAGAAATATAACAACCCCGCCGATTACATTAATATGCGCATGGGCAAGCGGATCGATCATATGCCCAGGGCCGCCATATGGACTGCCAATGGAATCTAGGTAGGCTCGAATAGGTTTGATGACTTGTAATACGCCATGTATCGTGCCGATAAAGAAAAAACCGGCAGAGGTCACAATGAATTTTAGGAGGCGTTTTTCTTCGTTTTGATACTCCAACATACTAAATGCACTCTCAAGATTGGTATTTTAAGATAAATTGGACTTGATTTGCCAAATGATTCGCTTCTGTCTGGTGACGCTTGTTGTTCTAAATGCCTGATCGTCATCGTTGAATTGCTAAGCATGTTACCGCAGGCAGGGGGAATAGGGCAAGATCAGCTAAGGGAAGCCATGAGGTTTCAATGCTTTGTCGCTTTACATAAATCATATTGCTTGAGGCGCGGTTGATTTTCGCTTATAATTCCGGCCATTTTGTTAATTATGGCATTTTAGGGGAATACTGATGAAATCCGAGATTCACCCAAATTATAGTGAAATTTCAGTCACTTGTAGTTGTGGAAATGCGTTTCAAACGCGCTCTACGTTGGATAAAGAGCTGCATATTGATGTCTGTTCTGAATGCCACCCTTTTTACACAGGCAAACAAAAAATTCTTGATACAGCGGGTCGGGTTGACAAATTCCGTCAAAAGTACGGCATTAAATAGCTGATTTTTAACGTATTTCGTTGGCTGTTGAACACGAAATATGTTCAGATTATTAGTCAAGGCATTGTGCGTCTTTGCAATGTAGGACTGGCTGTTATTTCTTTCTTTGGCTTTGCGAATGCAAGCGAATGTCCAGCGGATCGAATCGATGAGCGTGTCACTGTTCGGTATGTTGTTGACGGTGACACTTTATGGCTTAATGATGGCCGAAAAGTGCGCATGGCGGGTGTAAATGCACCGGAAACAGCCCATCACTCTCAGCCTGCTGAGCCATTTGCAAGTAAATCACTTCGTGCTTTAAAGCGGTTTTTAAAAAACTCACCAACAATAAGTTTACGGTTTGAGCGGGTTCGCAAGGATCGTTATCAACGCTTGTTAGCGCATGTGTTTACCGAAAGCGGTATGAATGTGCAAGCTTTTCTTCTTCAGAGAGGATTAGCTGCGCAAATTACCATACCGCCTAATACCTGGCAGGCGGAATGTTATGCAACGCTGGAAAGGAAAGCGATATCGAAGCGATTGAATATGTGGTCTCACCCACGGTTTATGCCGTGGGAGGTGAGTGACATCAAGCTTCCTCTCCATGGTTTTTACCGTATCTCTGGTGTTATCAGTGCGGTTAGTCACAGCCGATCATCCATTTGGTTGCAGCTCACCAATCAATTTTCTTTACGTATCATGCGCAAAGACTTACCGTATTTTCATCCGGTTGATATCAATAAGCTGAAAAATAAGCGAGTCATCGCAAAAGGGTGGTTATTCCCTTATAAGAAGAGATCGAATATGTTGGTTAGGCATTTCCGATCCTTGGACGTGATCAATTGAGCTTAACAAGCGGTTTGCTTTAGGGTGATTCTTCATCGGTTTGTACACGAGTTTAGTGTTTATTTCAGTATTTAACGAATACGCTAGGGATGATTTTTATGTCAGATTTTAAAGAGCAGGCGCTTGAATATCACGCCGGTGATACGCCGGGTAAGTTAGCTATTCAATTGACTAAGCCTTGTGTAACACAGCTTGACTTGTCATTGGCTTATACGCCAGGTGTGGCTGAACCGGTGCGTGCCATTGCCACTGATGAGACGGCGGCGTATCGTTATACGGCGAAAGGAAATTTGGTTGGTGTTATTACCGATGGTAGCGCTGTGTTAGGGTTAGGTAACGTAGGTGCGCTTGCTAGCAAGCCTGTGATGGAAGGCAAAGCGGTCTTGTTTAAGTGTTTTGCGAATATTGACGTGTTTGATATTGAGATTGATGCGCAGTCGACAGCATCATTTATTGAGGCAGTGGCGGCCATTGCTCCGACCTTTGGTGGCATCAATCTGGAAGATATTGCAGCCCCACAATGTTTTGAAATTGAAAGTATTCTGCAGCAACGTTTGAATATCCCAGTATTTCATGATGATCAGCATGGCACCGCGATTATTATTGCTGCCGGGTTATTGAATGCCGTTGAATTACAGCAAAAGCAATTAACAGACATTAAAGTCGTGTGTCTTGGTGCGGGAGCGGCGGGTATTGCTTCCATGCGACTGTTAATTGATCTGGGAGTGAAGCCGGATAATATTTTTTTAGTGGATAGAAAAGGGGTGATTCACACGGATCGAGATGATCTAAACGAATATAAAAAAGCGCTTGCTGTGCAGACGAGTGCTCGCACTTTGGCTGATGCTGTGGATGGGGCTGATGTATTTATTGGTGTTTCTGGTCCGGATTTATTGTCTCCTGCAATGTTGAAGACGATGGCAGCTAAACCTATCGTCTTTGCGCTATCTAATCCTGATCCTGAGATCAAACCGGCATTAGCCATGAGTGTGCGAAGTGATTTGATTATGGCGACTGGTCGGAGCGACTACCCGAATCAAGTGAATAATGTGTTGGGGTTTCCCTTTATTTTTCGGGGAGCGTTGGATGTACGGGCAACCTGTATCAATCGAGAAATGGAAATTGCGGCGACGCATGCCTTGAGTGGCTTAGCAAAAAAACCGGTCCCTCAATCAATTTTAGACGCTTACGGAGTGTCCAGTATGGAATTTGGGCCAGATTATATTATTCCAAAGCCATTGGATAAGCGATTGGTTGATTTTGTCGCATCAGCGGTGGCTAAAGCTGCCGTGGACAGCGCTGTGGCTTTAATGCCTTATCCATCTCATTATCCGAAAATTTAATTCATCAAAAAAGTTAGCTATCTTATTCTGCCAGCAATGCTTTTAATTGTTCGATTGAAGCGCGCTCTAGTGTTTGTTGGGAGCGCTTTGCGGCTTGTCTGAGATTTTTTTCTGGAAAAACCATTAGATCGATGGTTGTTTCGCCCGCGATAAAACTAAAAACAGGAATATGTATTTTTTTTGTTTCGTTAATGCTAATGAACCGGTCACTGAGATGGTGAGGAATATGGCTTTCAATGAGTTTTATATTGATTTCTTCTGCTGCTGGGGCGAACACATGAATGCTAATGGATGAATGGGCATGGGCTGTACCGTTGAGTATAGGTCCGACTAAACGAGGCGTATAGTCCTTAAAGAATTCCATTGCCTGCAAGGCGGCTTTACGCAAGCGATATATGATTGCTGAGTGTGTGTTACCGTAAAAAATACGCTGGTAAGAT
>VAPL010120110.1_pt1 | contig 14563 bp, 14 predicted proteins | sample 3395061 | NCBI WGS metagenome assembly VAPL01 (sample SAMN08290444, study PRJNA428436) | hydrothermal vent metagenome | isolation source: Deep-sea hydrothermal vent chimney 2 | place: Pacific Ocean: Juan De Fuca Ridge | depth 2182 m m | reverse complement strand
TGTTAGCCATGATATTTTTACACTTGATTAGGGCTATTTTTAAAATTTGAGTTTTAACAACAGACATTAGCCTTATGCAAGATTCGTATGACTCAAATAACAATGAACAAAATACCGTAAACCTCACAAAAGTGACCACTCACTTACATAATTTAAATCAACCGCATGTATAAAACACTGATGAACTCCATATGGGATAGCGTTCGTTTATTCCAAAATCATATTGTAGCCTTGGCGAGCATTACCTTACCATTTATTATTTTCCTTGAAATTTTTGAGGTTTATTTCATTGAAAGCACGCTGATGACACCGTTTATGTTCGATGATTTATCACCATTGTTACTCGCTCACTTAACAATCAAGCCATTTTACAGCATTGCTGTTATCTTTTATATTGCAGCGGTGATTAATAATCAACCAATATCGATAACGCAATCATGGCTTATGGGCATTAAATTTTGGCCTGTGTATTTTGTTGTTAGTCTCATTATGAATATTCTCATTGGTACGGGCTTATTATTTTATGCCATTCCGGGTATCTTTTTGTTTATACGCTTTTCATTCACCGAGTTTTATTTATTGCTTGATAAACAATCACCACTAGCAGCAATTAAATCCAGCTTTACCAATACTCGACAATACTTCTTACAATTAAGCGGGGGGTTTATAATCTTGGCTGTTATCATTTTTTATAGCCACGCCATGATAAATACCGTATTTGATATTCAACCGCCTGAAATGAATTTTGAATTGTTAACAGAAATATTAAAAACTGAATCACCGGTGAAAGTACAGACCTTATCGCAAGAAAACCTTTTAATTAAATTTCCACCATTTTCATTATTAAGATCAATTGTTGGAATTATTTTTAATTTTATCATTATTATATTTACAATATTTGCATTTCGAGTGTACTGTATATCAAAACAACAAAGCTAATATTCTACAAAAAATAGCGCTTGATAATAAACTTGTAGTTTTAATGAGTCTATTTGTAGGCCATTTCGCATGTCAATAAACTGAAATGCTTTTGGTCCTTGTTGTAACAATACGCTAATATCACTCGATAACGATGTTGCTAATTTAGTGACTTTTTTTAAACCACTTCTAACCTTTAAGCTATTTATTTTAGAAACATTCATTTTATAGTCGCCTTTTAATAAACCTCGGTAAACTCGGATTAATAATGCCATATCGCGGCCTAATCTATCAGCAGCCGATAAAATGGAACTTGCGTTATTTTGCTGAACATCAAGTGACTTTAAATTGCTGGATATTCTTTCAAGTATAAATAATTGGCGGGTAATAAAATAAATATGTGTGTTAGATGAATTACTCTTAAAAAGTAGATCGTTTATTTCAGTATTTAAAGTCAATATCTTTGGTATATTTTTTTGCATTGACTTTAACGATTTATAATAATTAATTAACTCTTTTTTTGACTTTAAAATAATCCCCAGTTTTTTTCGATAGGCTTTTTCAGCCTGCTTAAACTTTTTTTTATTAAACTTTAAATCATTATTTACAATAAATTCGGAAATAATTTGAAATCGGTGTTCTATTTGATTTGTATATTTTTGAAGTTTTGAAAAATAACGTTTATCTTTATTCTGGTTATTTGATAAATAATAATTAACATCCATTAATTCATTAGACTGTTCAAACAGTGTTTTTTGGAATTCGATAACAACTTCATTTTTAGTGGAATCAGCACTAAACAACGAAATCGTAAAAACAATGACAAGAAAAATAAAAAAAACTGTAATTCCCAATGTGAGCCAGCTCGGACTTTTATTAGCAAATTTGTCCCACTGCTTAACCGCTTGCTCGTATTCATACGACATCCCTAAATTTCCCCCTAATATCTAAATTTAGTAACTACTGTGATATTAACTAACTGGTGCTTCAAACCATAAAAATAGACCTTCTTTTACTATAGAACATCTAGCAAAATGCGAACATTAAATGTCTTTATTCTTATATAAACCATTGAGTAAACAGCAGTTCTTATCTATTTTTTTATTTAACCTAAGCTACGCATAAGCAGATCAAGTTAGTTACAAAAACTACTTTGGCTTTATTAAACACTATAATAGCCTAACACCACAGTTTTTATTTAGTAGTATTTAACAGTAATCAAAATATTAACAGTTTAAATTCGTAATAATCGATACAAGCTTGAATCAACGTTATTACTCGACTGATGAATAACAAGCTTGGCACCAAACGGCATTAAATCGGTGTTAAGTGTGCTTTGATAGATTATTTTGCGAAATTCTAAATATGAAATTCGTAAATCGAAATTTAAAAATTGGTGTAGGGCAGGTAGAGTAAATACCAAACATTTTGTATTTTTTTCTAAATACAATTCGTTATTAAAGGCGTGAATTAAATCGAAAGTAGCCGCATCATCGTTGAGAATTTTAATAAAAAAATTTAATACCGTTTTTTGCATATAACGTTATCAATCATGAACTAAACATTTTAATGATATTCGCAAGTAACATAAAGACCAAAACCACAACGAGTACTTTTCGAATAAACTGTTGCCCCCCTTTAATCGCATAATGTGCGCCAAGCCAAGCACCAATAGCATTTGCAATTAACATTGGAATTGCCACCACCCAAACAACTTTTCCCGCCATTAAAAATGCAATCGCAGCACCAATATTAGTGCTTAAATTTAGCGGTTTGGTTATTGCGGTAGCGTGTAGATAATCAATATTTAAAAACCGATGCAACACAATTGCCATATAGCTGCCGGTTCCCGGTCCGAGTATGCCATCGTAAAACCCAATCGGACTTGTCACTGCAATTGTTTTAACAGCACTGGTATTTATAGCCGCTAATTCAGTTTCGGTTTTAGATTGCAGGGTAAAAAATAATGCAATTGGAATGCAAATAATGATCATCCATTCCAAAATCCAAGTTGGGGTTTTTAATGCCATAACACCACCAAAATAGGACGCAATCAGGCAGGGCAAAATAGCAACAAAAACCACCCGCCAAATTATTTTTTTGTGTTTCTGGTATCGGAAAATGGCAACTAGGGTACCGAACATTGAAATTATTTTATTACTCGCTAAGGCAAACACCGGAGGTAAACCGCTGAGTAATAAAATTGGAATTTGAATCATGCCACCACCACCGGCAATGGCATCAACATAACCGGCAACAAGTGCCGTGCTAATAAAAATTAAAAACCAAACCAAAGTGATATCGGGGAGACTGTCCACTTTACTATTTGAACCTCAGGAGCTGCATAATAAGAAGGGTGGGTGAAAGCACCATTGATATTATCAAATACTATTATCTTGATACAAACCTGAAATTATTTGGTTTACAGCACTGCAACAAAAAATTTTAAACATCGAGGTTTGAAACATTAAGTGCATTTCTTTCAATAAATTCTCGACGGGGTTCAACTTGATCGCCCATTAAGGTTGTAAACACTTCATCAGCAGCAATTGCATCTTCAATTTTTACTTGCAGTAAGTGGCGCGTTTCATAACTCATGGTGGTTTCAGCTAATTGATCTGGGTTCATTTCCCCAAGACCTTTATAACGCTGGATATGCTGTCCTTTAGCCGCATCTTTAATTAGCCATTCAATGGCTTCTTTAAAACTGGCCACCGGAACTTCTTTATCACCACGCTTGGCATAGGCACCAGGTTCGATCAAACCAGAGAGCTGGCTGGCTAATGTCTGAATTGATTTATACTCACCGGAATCAAAGAAATCATTTGAGTATTCGTAATTAGTACTGACTCCATGTTTAGTAACAACAACCGTCACTGTCCAATCAACTTGATCGCCATCTTTGACTTCGATGAATTCAAATTTTTCGCCGGAGGTCGTGGTGGCATTTAATTGCTCCACCAAGTTGCTAAACCATTCGTTAATTTCAGGCTTGGTTGATGCGGTAATTAGCTGCGCCATATTCAGCAGCTTCAATAATATAATTTCATGATAACGACGCGCCAATCGTTTGATGGTCGCTTTAACTTGTACGTATTGATTTGATAATGTTTCTAATGCCGCGCCCGTTAAAGCAGGAGCTTGTTCATTAACATACAACTCAGCACCAACCATTGCGAGTTGTAAAAGATGTTGATTTAGTTCGGCGTCATCTTTAACGTAACGTTCTTGTTTGCCCTTTTTAACTTTATAAAGTGGTGGCTGAGCAATATAGATATGACCACGTTCAACAATCTCGGACATTTGACGATAGAAAAAAGTTAATAACAATGTTCGAATGTGTGAGCCATCAACATCCGCATCGGTCATAATAATAATTCGATGATACCGTAATTTATCCGGATTAAATTCTTCGCGGCCAATGCCACAACCCAGCGCTGTTATTAAGGTGCCGACTTCGGCTGATGATAACATTTTATCAAATCGCGCTTTTTCAACATTTAATATTTTACCTTTCAACGGTAATATTGCTTGAAACTTTCTATCTCGACCTTGCTTGGCCGATCCGCCAGCGGAGTCCCCTTCCACTAAAAACAGTTCGGACAATGCGGGATCTTTTTCTTGGCAATCTGCTAATTTACCGGGTAGACCGGCAACATCAAGCGCACCTTTACGACGCGTCATCTCTCGTGCTTTTCGAGCAGCTTCTCGTGCACGTGCAGCTTCAACCATTTTACCGGCTATCGCTTTTGCGTCTTGTGGCGACTCGGCCAGATAATCTGCAAACTTTTCACCAACCACAGACTCAACCGCACCTTTCACTTCGAGTGAAACGAGTTTGTCTTTGGTTTGTGATGAGAATTTTGGATCAGGAACTTTGACGGATAGTATCGCGGTTAAACCTTCGCGAGCATCATCACCGGTTGGACTTACTTTAGCTTTTTTAGCAATGGTTGATTTTTCAATATAGCTATTCAGTGTTCGCGTTAGCGCTCCCCGAAAACCGGCTAAATGCGAACCACCATCGCGTTGGGGAATATTGTTGGTAAAACAATAAATATTTTCCTGATAGGAATCATTCCACTGCATTGCCACTTCAACGCGCATATCGTCTTTTTCCATGTCGATATAAAATACTTCTGGATGCAACGGGGTTTTCTTTCGATTTAGATGTTTTACAAAAGCGCGAATACCACCTTCATATTCAAACACATCACTTTTATCATCACGCTGATCCGTCAGGGTGATTCGAACGCCGGAGTTTAAAAATGATAATTCACGTAATCGTTTTGTTAAAATATCGTAGTGATAGGTGGTTTCTGCAAATATCGTTTTGCTAGGTAAAAATTTAACTTTGGTTCCAGACTCTTCGGTGTCGCCAATTATTTTCAAATCAGACTGTGGATCACCATTGTGATATTCTTGTTGGTAAATTTTACCGCCACGGCGAATGGTTAACATTAAACGTTCTGATAACGCATTCACTACTGAGATGCCGACCCCATGCAAACCACCAGAAACTTTATAGGAATTGTCGTCAAATTTACCACCAGCATGCAATACCGTCATAATCACTTCGGCTGCTGATTTGCCTTCTTCGTGTTGTTCGGTCGGAATTCCTCGACCATTATCTTGTACCGTGATACTGCCATCGGAATGAATCTTGATATCGATACTGGAGCAGTGACCGGCCAGCGCTTCGTCTATTGAATTATCAACGACCTCAAACACCATGTGGTGTAATCCGGTGCCATCGTCAGTATCGCCGATATACATGCCCGGACGTTTTCGAACAGCATCTAAACCTTTTAAAACTTTAATACTGGAGGAATCGTAATTATTGTCGGCCATATATTTCTTCTTTTGATTTGATGAAAAATAGATTATTCGATTTATAATCAATGCTAAACAGGTCAATCAGTGTACCACTATCTGTTGCGATAAGTGCAATATTCATGGACTTTTTAGATCATTTTTATTGAATAAACGTGATCGTAAATGAGTACTAAATCAAGCCTGAGTGGCTCACAAAGATAGTCTGCAATACAACACTAAAACATAAACAATAGGCTTGTAAAAAATTTTCTCTACTCCGGTTATCCGAAAACGTATTTCCTCTGGCAACGCCGCTGTTGTTTTTTATGCTGTTAGTAAGAGAAGGTAATCTGATTTTATCTTCAGTAAACTGTTCGTGCATCTGATGCTTATTTACGTACTTTTATTATTATTTTATGAAAGGGCATCAGCAGTAACCGTACCGTGTTTCACGTGAAACATTTTAATATTAGAATCTGAATCAATATTCAATAAATTGGGATCGGTCAATGTAATAAAGCATTGTGCTTGAGTGTCGAATAATAATTTTATAAACAACTGTCGATGTTCTGTATCCAATTCGGCTGCCAAATCATCCACCAGAATAATACACTGTTGTTGTTTTTCACGAAGCAGTAATGCTTGTGATAATAATAATATTGTCACTAGCATTTTTTGTTGCCCGCGCGAAAAGCAATGTTGAACCGGTGTACCTTGATAGCTAAATTTTATATCTGCCCGATGGGGGCCCGAACCGGTATAGCGTTTTTCTTTGTCATTATTAAAGCCATCGGCTAGTGCCGTTGCAAAATCCAAGTCTTTAGACCAACCACTGTGATAACGAATATCTGGAACAAAACCGAGCAGAGTGTGTGCGGTTGTTTCATAATACACTTGCAGTCGAGCCAAGTAGTTTTGTCGCATCAGGTTGATTTGTTCTGCGTATTTAATCAGTTCTTTATCCCACACTTTAATCAAGCTATCAGTTTGTTCTTGGCGCAGTGCAGCATTCCGTTGCCGGAGTATTTTATGGTAATCCTGCCAGAGTGATAAAAAGTGGTGTTCCACGTGAAACACACCCATATCAAGAAACTGCCTCCGAAACTTTGGACCTTCAGAAACAAGCCGGTGTAATTCCGGATGTAAACTGACAACGGGCAGTAGCTTTGTTAATTCAGACGATTGTTTTAGTGATTGCCCTTGTATCCGAACAGTGGTGCTTGTTTTGGTTTTTTCGATTCCAATCGGAATGATTGCCTGGCCATCGTTTAATTGACCAAAGACGGTTAATCCGGATTTTGTGTATTGGATAATTTGTTTTATATGGTGCGTTCGAAACGAGCGGGCTGTACCAAGAATGGATATCGATTCCAACAGACTGGTTTTACCACTGGCATTGGCACCATAAAATACATTTAAACCAGAGCAGGGTTCGATATCAATGTCAGTTAAATTACGAACATTGAGTATGCGTAATTGTTTTAAACTCATGAATGACGGTTATTGCAAATTGTAGTTTATAACCGCATTGGCATAATCACATATTTGCAATCAGAATCGGAGCCCGTTTGTAATAAGCAGCTACTATTGGAATCCAATAAATTCATATTGACGGTATCATTTTCAATGGCGTTTAACGCGTCGAGGAAATAGCTAACATTAAAACCAATATCAAGTGCTTCGCCAGAATAGGCAATTTCCATTTCTTCTTCGGCTTCGTCTTGTTCAGGATTATGGACGGTTGCTTTTAAAAGATTGTCTGCCAAGGTTAGACGCATACCGCGGTATTTTTCATTTGATAATACCGAGGCACGTTGCAGGGCTGAATGTAATTCCACTCGATCAAAATTAATTGAGATATCAAGATTTTTAGGAATGACTTTTTCGTAATCTGGAAATTTACCGTCGATTAATTTTGATGTGAATGTAAAACTGGGCAAAGTGGCTTTAAAATGGTTTTTGCTAAATTGCAGTTCTATTTCATTATCCGTATTACTTAGCAAGCGTGTTAGTTCTGTCACGCCTTTACGTGGAATGATAACTTGTAGCGATTCTGATATCGCAATGTTGGCAGCGATATCACACAGTGCTAAACGATGACCGTCTGTTGCGACCGCTCTTAAATTATCATTATTTAATTCAAGCAATAAGCCATTCAAATAATAACGCACATCTTGTTGTGCCATTGAGAATTGAGTTTTATCCAATAGGTGTTTTAAGTTGGATTGTGTTACGTGGCATGTGAAAGGATCTTTTAGTGATTCTAAACTCGGAAATTCATCAGCATTGAGTGTTGCTAAGACAAACCGACTTCGACCAGAACGAATTTCAGCACGCTCTTTTTCAATATTGATTTTAATGATTGCATTGTCCGGTAGCGTTTTCACAATATCCAAAAATTTTCTGGCAGGTAATGTGATATCTCCCGTATCAGTAATGTGTTCACCTTGAGGTAAATTAATCTTGGTGACCATTTCAACTTCGAGATCAGTCCCCGTCAACGTTAAAGTGTCTGTTGCAAACTGAATTAAAATATTGGACAAGATAGGGAGTGTTTGTCGTCGCTCGATAACACTGCATACCGACTGAAGTGGTCCTAGTAATATTTCTCTGCTAATGGATACTTTCATTTTTTATTCCTGATATTTTGAGTTTTATCCAAACTATCTATTAATATTATTATTTATATATCTAATTATTATTATTATTATTAGTGATCCAGTTTTCTGTGGATAAGCAATATTTCATTATAATAATCAAATAGTTAAAGCACTTTAAAGTTTTAGGATAGATGCCAATGTAATGTTGTATTGGCTGTGTGCAGAATGTGGATAACTGTGCTTTTGTTATCAAGTGTAAATTAACACACATTTTATCCACAAACTTATTAGTATCTTATCCCCAGCTTATTATCGTCATTCTCCTATCCAGTTTAGTCCGTTTTTAGGTGCTCAAGGTACGAATTAAATTGGATTGATCTTCTTTAATTTTAATATCGGTTTCGGCTAATTCTGCAATTTTACGACAGCCATGTAAAATCGTGGTGTGATCCCGACCACCAAAAGCATCACCGATTTCTGGCAAACTGTGGTTGGTTAATTCTTTGCACAGTGACATTGCCATTTGCCTCGGTCGAGCAATGGAGCGGTTGCGTCTTTTTGATAATAAATCCGCAACACGAATTTTATAATATTCGGCAACTGTCTTTTGAATGTTTTCGATGGTGACTAATTTATCTTGTAATGCCAATAAATCACGCAGTGCATCTTTTGCCAGTTCGAGTGTTATCGGTTGGCCGGTGAATTGTGCGTTGGCACTGACTCGACGTAACGCGCCTTCGAGTTCTCGAATATTGGAACGAATACATTTTGCAATTAAAAATGCCACTTCGTTGGGTAACTCAATTTTGGCTTGTTCGGCTTTGCTCATTAAAATAGCAACGCGCGTTTCAAGTTCGGGTGCTTCAATAGCAACGGTGAGCCCCCAACCAAAACGTGATTTTAAACGTTCTTCCAAACCATCCACTTCTTTTGGATAACGATCGGATGTTAGGATGACTTGTTTTTGGCCTTCTAATAAAGCATTAAAAGTATGAAAAAATTCTTCTTGGGATCGTTCTTTGTTGGCAAAGAATTGAATATCATCAATTAGCAGTGCATCAACGGAGCGATAGTAACGTTTAAATTCATTAATGGTATTATGTTGCAAGGCTTTTACCATATCTTGCACAAAACGTTCCGAATGCAAATAGACAACATTGGCATTGGGATCGTTTTGTAAAATCATATTACCCACGGCGTGCATTAAATGTGTCTTACCTAAACCCACACCACCATAAATAAATAACGGGTTATAAGCATCACCGGGATTTTCGCCAACCTGAATGGAGGCGGCTTTACCAAGTTGGTTGGATTTTCCTTCGACAAAACTATCAAATAAAAATTTTGGATTTAAATTACCGTTATTTTTAATTTGACTGATTTTTGATTTTGAGGTGGAATTTCGTACCGGCTTGAGACTTTGGTCTTTGGTTAATTTAGCATGGTTTGCTTGGGTATCAACACTGCCGATTTGAATGGTGACATGGTCAATAATGTCGCCATCATGGTCTAATAAGGACACAATTTCGCTTATTCGGTTGATAAAGCGATCATTTATCCAATCTAACACGAACTGATTAGGAGCTAATAAACATAATTTTTGATTATTTTGAACTGCATGCAACGGACGGATCCATGTATTGAACTGTTGCGGGGTCAATTCACCCTCTAAACGATCGAGACATTTATCCCAAACGCTGGTCATGATGCGATTCTCCTAACATTTTGATATTATTACTTTTATGTATGTTTTTTATGATTGTATGCTGGGATTATCGCCGAGCAGCTAACAATATTACTCTGGCTTGAAGAAGTTATCCACAAGCAAATGCGCTATTTTAAAAATTTATTAAATTACATGAATTGTGACTGTTTTATAACACGCCGAAATTGTTTGAAAACAGTAAAATAATCAATAGATCAGTTGACATAGGCCCCTGATCCACAGTATCTTTCCCGGCTCTTTAGAGTGATTTAATTGGCGCTTAACTTGCCTAATTTGCTCTTGAATTAGCGGCATTTTTTAAAATAAAATAAGCAGCTAAGAACTTAATTTAATATCATAAAGTGGTTTAAGAATATGAAAAGAACATTTCAACCAAGTACATTAAAACGTAAACGTGCCCATGGTTTTCGTGCCCGCATGAAAACAATCGGTGGTCGTAAAGTCATTAAAGCGCGTCGTGCTCGTGGACGTAAGCGGTTAAGCGCATAATTGCTGCTTAAACGTATTTTGTAGAATTCTAAAAATTCGCTTTTAAATAGCAAATTTTTAGAATTTAACTTTAGCCATTAGTCGGTTTAACAACGCAACGGCTTTTAAGTCTTTTGAATAATTACTAGCAAACCTCATGTTTGTGCAGTTTGATTATCAACAGCCACTTCAAAATCTAGCAAAATTTAAAACCCAGAACTCCTTCAATCCAAGGATCCCAAAAATGCTAAGGACTTCAAAAATGTTTGCAACATTTTTGCATGAACAATATCATTAAAACGCTATCCGAGCGATTTACCCGTTCCATACGACTGACCAACGCAGCAGATTACGCGACTGTTTTTGAACGAGCATGTAAGCAAAGCAGTCAACATTTCACTTTATTATGTCGAAAAAATAATCAGGAATTTGCTAGACTCGGGCTGGCAATTGCGAAGAAACAACTTCGTCTGGCGGTATCCCGAAATCGTATCAAACGTTTGGTACGCGAGAGCTTTCGACACAACCAAGAATTATTAACGGGTTTGGATATTGTGGTGTTAACACGCAGCTCGGTATTAAAATGCTCGAATAATGAGATTCAGACACAACTGGAACAACAATGGCAAAAATTGGTGCTGCGATGCAAAAAATCCTGCTGAGTTTGATAAAGTTTTATAAATATTTTATTTCGCCGGTATTGGGTTCCAATTGCCGTTATGAGCCAAGTTGCTCAGAATATACACATCAAGCGATTTCTGCCTTTGGAATAATAAAAGGCAGTTGGATTGGAATTAAACGCATTTTACGCTGTCATCCATGGCATGAAGGCGGTTATGATCCGATACCGGATAATCATCATAAATTAACTGACACAACTAAGAAGTAATCATTAATTATGGAACAACAACGAATTTTATTATTTGCGAGTTTATTTTTTGTAGGCTATTTATTATGGGTTGCCTGGCAGGATCAGTTTCATCCAAAAGCACCGGTGGTGGCTTCATCACCAGTAACAACGGTGATTCAAGGCAAAGCTAAATTGCCAAACAATGAAAATAGTCAGCTACCCGCAGGAAGTGATGGCAATAGCCAGTTACCTAAAACACCCACTATCCCGGGTGCCGCAACGGCAGATAGTTCGATGGCTACTGTCGCAAATGGTTCGGTATTACAGTCGGGTAATCGAATTAATGTCAAAACAGATACTTTTAATATCGACATTGATTTGCTCGAAGGTGATATTCGCAATGTTGATTTGTTGAAATACCCGGTTGAATTGGGAAAACCGAATGAACCAATCCGATTATTAAGTGATTCAGGCAATTTATTGTTTGTAGCACAATCGGGTTTTATGAGTTTGCCGGAATCGAAAACAACGGCATTACAAACGGTGCCTTCAGCGAGCTCGCCTTATACAACAGCGAGTACGAGTTACGATATGGGTTCAGACAATCAACTGACGGTTGATCTGAATTGGACCAGCCCAGAAGGCGTAAAAATAATTAAACGTTATGAATTTCAACGTGACAGTTATGTGATAAAAGTAAAACACATTGTTAATAATCAATCCGGCCAAGATTGGCAGGGCGTGTTACGGCATCGTTTGTTGCGCGGTGAACCAACAGAAAGTAACTCGATGTTAACCGGAACGTATTCGTATACCGGTGGTGTTATTTACAGTGATGAAGAACGTTACGAAAAATACGATTTTGGTGATATGGCGGATAAAGATTTATCACGTGATGTTACCGGCGGTTGGATCGCGATGATTCAACATTACTTCTTGGGGGCATGGGTTCCTGATAGCAAACTCGCACAACATTATTATTCTACTAATTTAGGCCAAGGACGTTATTACTTAGGCATGAATTCAGGCTGGGTAAAAGTGGCTAAAAATTCCGAACAACAAATTGAATCGCAATTGTATTTAGGGCCAAAAATTCAACCTGTTTTAGAAGAGATATCACCCGGATTAGAATTAACCGTTGATTATACTTTCTTAACCGTGATTGCCAAGCCGTTGTATTTGGCATTGAATTATATTCATAGCTGGGTAGGCAATTGGGGTTGGGCAATTATATTCTTAACCATCTTAATTAAAGCAGTGTTTTATAAGTTATCTGAAACGCAATACCGTTCGATGGCAAATATGAAACGCGTGCAACCACGCATGGCAGCACTAAAAGAACGTTTTGATGGTGATCGTAAAGGCTATCAAAAAGCCATGATGGATTTATACAAAAAAGAAAAATTTAATCCAATGGGCGGTTGCTTGCCGATGCTGGTGCAAATACCGGTATTTATTGCATTATATTGGGTGCTGTTAGAAAGTGTGGAAATGCGCCAAGCACCGTTTATGTTGTGGATTGAAGATCTCTCCACCAAAGATCCGTATTTTGTATTGCCAGTCATTATGGGTTTAACAATGTTTATCCAACAAAAATTAAACCCAACCATGGTGGATCCCATTCAAGCAAAAGTAATGATGATGTTGCCATTTATCTTCACCATCTTTTTTGCATTCTTTCCATCTGGTTTGGTTTTGTATTGGGTTGTTAATAATTCACTATCGATTTTACAACAGCAATACATTACTAAAATTGTTCTTGAAAAAGGCGGTAGTGGCAAATCAAACAATAAGAAAAAATGATTGCAACGGATACCGACACCATTGTGGCATTGGCGACACCGCCAGGTCGAGGTGGTGTTGGTATCATTCGACTATCGGGTTCACAGGTTCCCCATTTTATCCCATTATTACTGAGTTTAACGCCAAAACCACGTGAAGCACTATTGTGTGATTTTATTGACGAGCAACAACGTGCAATAGATTCGGGTTTGGCATTGTATTTTCCTGCACCACATTCATTTACTGGTGAACATGTTTTGGAGTTGCAAGGCCACGGTGGTCCGGTGGTGCTTGATATGTTATTGCAGCGAGTCATACAATTGGGCGCGCGCCATGCCACTGCCGGTGAATTTTCACAACGTGCATTTTTAAATGATAAATTGGATTTAGCGCAGGCCGAAGCCATTGCCGATTTGATCGATGCCGGATCACGCCAAGCAGTGCAAGCGGCACAACGTTCATTACAAGGTGATTTTTCAAAAGCAATTCATAGCTTGGTTGAGTCATTAATTCATTTAAGAATGTACGTTGAATCGGCCATTGATTTTCCAGAAGAAGAAATTGATTTTTTATCCGATGGCAAGGTATTAACCGATGCCAAAAAAATTGAGCAGGATTGTCTTGCCATTTTACAAAATGCACAACGTGGCTGTTTATTACAAGAAGGCATGCAAGTGGTGTTGGCCGGTTGTCCGAATGCCGGCAAATCGAGTTTGCTTAATGCGTTGGCTGGACGTGATAGTGCCATTGTTACTGAAATTGCCGGAACCACGCGTGATGTTTTGCGTGAATCGATTCAGCTTGATGGCATGCCATTGCATTTAATTGATACTGCGGGTTTGCGCGATAGTGATGATCTAGTTGAGCAAGAAGGCATTCGCCGTGCTTGGCTGGAGATTCAGCAAGCCGATCAAATTTTGATGTTAGTAGATGCTAACACCGGATTAACCGAGCATGATCAACAGCTTATCGATCAGTTCCCTGAAAATTTGGATATTTGTTTTGTTTATAATAAAATTGATACCACATCACACCAAGCCAAATTACACTCGAATAACAAGCAAGTTACGGATATTTATCTTTCTGCAAAAACCGGAGAAGGTATTGAGCTGTTGGAACAGTATTTAAAACACAAAATGAACTTCGTGCAAGTGGAAAACAGCCAGTATTCAGCACGGCGCAGACACATTAATGCTTTGGAAAGTGGCTTAGCATTTATTCAACAGGGTATAAAACAATTAACAACATCGCAGGCGGGAGAATTATTAGCTGAAGATCTTCGTCTGGCACAAAATGATTTATCAGAAATTACCGGAGAATTTAGTAATGATGATTTACTTGGAGAAATATTCTCAAGTTTTTGCATTGGGAAGTAAAGCATTGATGAGCACTGATAGTAAGCAC
>VAPL010903841.1_pt1 | contig 14564 bp, 14 predicted proteins | sample 3395061 | NCBI WGS metagenome assembly VAPL01 (sample SAMN08290444, study PRJNA428436) | hydrothermal vent metagenome | isolation source: Deep-sea hydrothermal vent chimney 2 | place: Pacific Ocean: Juan De Fuca Ridge | depth 2182 m m | reverse complement strand
CTGGCCGATGTGACTCTGGTCAACGTCAATTTTTCATTGTCGCCGTCCATCATATCGGGACAGGTGGACGCGGTTATCGGCGCCTTCCGTAATTTTGAACTAAACCAGATGGACCTGCTTGGCCGGCCGGGTCGGGCCTTTTATCCGGAAGAATACGGCGTGCCGCCCTATGACGAGTTGATTTTGGTCGCCAACAGGGATTCCCTGAACGATGATCGCCTGCGCCGTCTGGTCGATGCGCTGGCAAAGGCCACCCGATACATAGTCAATCACCCGAAAGAAAGCTGGCGGCTGTTCGCCGCCGCCCGCAACGATCTGGACGATGAACTGAACAAACTGGCCTGGCGCGACACCGTGGCCCGTTTCGCCCTGCGCCCGGCGGCGCTGGACCGGGCCCGCTACGAGCGCTTCGCAAAATTCTTGCAGGCGCGTGGGTTGATCGATTCCGTTCCGGCGCTGGAAAGCTATGCCGTTGAACTTCCGTAGGGCGATCCGCGGTTCCGGGGCAGGCTATCGCGCCGGCAAACAAGGGTCTGTTAGCGCCGCGTGATGTTCGCTATGTTCTGGCATCCGAAGCATCGAAAGAGTCCCAGAGCATGTCCGAACGTATCCTGATTATTGATTTTGGGTCTCAGGTGACCCAATTGATCGCCAGGCGGGTCCGTGAAAGCGGCGTTTATTCCGAAGTTCATCCGTTCAACGCGGTAAACATTGAGAGCATCAGAAAGTTTAACCCCAAGGGTGTTATTCTGTCCGGCGGCCCGGCCTCGGTCACCGGCATCGACACCCCGCGCCCGCCCGACGGCCTGTTCCATATGGGGCTGCCGGTGCTTGGCATCTGTTACGGCCAGATGGCCATGGCCGAGGCGCTGGGCGGCAGGGTTGTATCGTCCGACCACCGCGAATTCGGTCGCGCCTTTGTCGATATCGGCGAAGACTGCGAACTGTTCCACGGGGTTTGGGGCCTGGGCTCGAAGGAACAGGTATGGATGAGCCACGGCGACCGCATTGACAGCCCGCCGCCGGGCTTCCGCACCGTCGCTTCTTCGGAGGGGGCGCCATTTGCCGCCATCGCCGATGATGAACGGAAATTCTACGGCCTGATGTTTCATCCGGAAGTGGCGCACACCCCACACGGCGCCAGATTACTGGAAAATTTCACGCACCGGATCTGCGGCTGCGCCGGTGACTGGACCATGGCCGGTTTCCGCGAGCAGGAAATAGCCAAGGTCCGTGAACGGGTCGGGACAGGCAAGGTTATCTGCGGCTTGTCCGGCGGAGTCGATTCATCGGTGGTCGCGGTATTGCTGCACGAGGCGATCGGCGAACAGTTGCAATGCGTGTTCGTCGATACCGGCTTCATGCGCAAGGGCGAGGCCGGGGAAGTCATCGCCATGTTCGGCGAACATTACAATATACCGCTGGTCCACCGCGATGCTTCCGAATTGTTTATCGGCAAACTGGAAGGCGTCGTCGACCCGGAAAAGAAGCGCAAGATCATCGGCGCCACCTTCATCGACGTATTCGAGGAAGAAGCCACGAACATCGGCGGCGCCGACTTCCTGGCGCAGGGGACGCTTTACCCCGACGTTATCGAATCGGTGTCGTTCACCGGCGGCCCCAGCGTCACCATAAAATCGCACCACAATGTCGGCGGCCTGCCGGAACGGATGAACATGAAGCTGGTCGAACCGTTGCGCGAATTGTTCAAGGATGAAGTGCGGGCGCTGGGCCGCGAACTGGGTTTGCCCGAAACATTCGTCGGCCGGCACCCGTTTCCGGGGCCGGGCCTGGCCATTCGCCTGCCCGGCGGGGTAACCCGCGAGAAGCTGGAAATTTTACGCAATGCCGACGCCGTCTACCGCGAGGAGATCGCGACCGCCGGGCTGTATGACGCCATCTGGCAGGCCTTCGCCGTGTTGCTGCCGGTGCAGAGCGTCGGCGTGATGGGCGACGCCCGGACTTACGACTATGTCTGCGCCCTGCGCGCCGTTACTTCGACCGACGGCATGACGGCCGATTACTACCACTTCGACCACGACTTCCTGAGCCGCGTTTCGAACCGCATAATCAACGAAGTCAAGGGCATCAACCGGGTGGTTTACGACATCACCAGCAAGCCGCCGGGAACCATCGAGTGGGAATGACTTCAAGGCTCCACGGAATACCCGCCGGCGGCAAATTGCGGACCGTAGACCCGAACGGCCCGCCGGGGTTAACGGCGGACCGGCGATAGGATCATCCGGCTTGCAGGGCGGCCTTCTTCTTCCTTCTGCGCCCAATCACCCCCAGCCCGGCCAGCCCCGACAGGAACAGCGGCAGCGAGGCGGGCAGAGGAACCACACTTACACTGGCGGCGAACGGGCCGGTGAAGGTAACCGACGGGTCTTCAGGGCTAAACAGTTCAAAACTGATCAATCCGACATCCGCAAAAGTGAATCCCAGATTTTTTGAGAAGTCGTTAAAATTGACGAACAACGCCCCCAGGGTAAGAACATCGTTGCCATCCATAGGCGGCCCATCATCTGGATTTGGAGCAAAAGACGTCATATAATCAGCTGTCGGGGTTATTTCTCCTTCAGGCCCCTGAGCGAAAATCCCCAGTTTGAATGACGACCACTGTAAAATGTCATTACCCGGATTGAACGCGTTAAGTGTTATGCCGCCGATGGAAAGGCCGGTATTAACGTCTCCGTTGGTCAGATCAAAGCCGCGCCCGCCGTCGTCAACGTTCATAAAGTAACGTATTCCAGCGTCGAAGGTCTGGTCCGCAGAGACTGAAAGCTTTCCGCCACCGATAGCCACGACGTTGCCCGGACCCGTCCTGACCTCACGCGTTCCCAGGATGTTGCCAGGGTCTGTTTGCGCAGTGCCTGGAAAGCCCGGTAAGTTAAGCCCCACCGTCGTGAAATTATCGATTATAATATCAGACGACATCGTCGCGGCATTCGCCGGCGCTACCTGCGCCGACCACAACAGGGACGCAAACGCCACCGCGAAGATCGATTTACCCGGTTTAAAATACATAACTGCCCACTCACTAAAAAGATTACCGGACTATGAAGCCAAGAATCGCTCCCTTTCCGAATAGCATACAATCGCACATTAACCTGACAAGTACCTGACGGCCACCAAATTTTTTCTGCGGCCACGCCGCAAGTAATGGAAATGCGCGATACGGAACGACACCGCCTGCAGCGCCTGTCCGGGCTAATGCCGGGTGGTGTTTTCGGGTATTTCGTCGCTGAGCAGGTGTTCGACCGCTTCGGTCACCTTCAGCCACAAAACACGGCCTTCGCGGTCGCCCTTGCGTTCCAGTTCATCGGCCTTCAGCGCCGCCCCGTTAAGCGCCATATCGCCGTATTTTTCGACCAGCAGGCTGGCGCATTTCCAGATTTCGGTGTTCGATGTCATGTCGGCTCCCGCTGTCAACGGCGCTTGATAATTTCGGTAATGCTGACGCCAAGACGGTCTTCGATAATGACTATCTCGCCCTTGGCGATCAGGTTGTTTTCGGCCCGCAGGTCGATTTCCTCGCCGACCAGCCTTTCCAGTTCGACAACGGCGCCACGGCCCAGTTTGAGAATCTGGCTGATCGGCATGAGGGCGGTCCCCAATACCGCCGTTACATCGACGGTTATATCATAGACCGCGCCGCCCAGGTCCCTGCCGGAACCGCCGTCTTCGCCGGTGAACTGCTGCTCGTCGTTATCTTCGGCCATTTGGTTACCTGATTCATATCCGGGCGCCGGGGGTCGATACTACATTGCCGCCACCCGGCGGTCCACCTAGTGCAGACGGGTTTCAGCCGACATTTCCCGATCGCTCATGCCATCGACCAGCATTACCAGCCGTTTCCATGTTCTGTAGCCGTCCAGATCGCCCATGTCGAGCAATTCTCCGGCCCGCATATTGGCGATGATGACGGCATCCCTGCCATGCCGGCGCAACAACCTGCCGGCCATTTTGTAGACATCCGCAGTGGTTAATTCCCCATTGTCGCCGCAATTATCCATTACGCCGCTTAACCCGCGCCAACACGAATTTTACGGCTTCCTTCGCCGCTGCATTTATACCAGCGTTCTTCCTGGTCCCAGGCGCCCCGCCTGGCCTGGCCGGAAGTCTCGTAGCGCCCCACGACCCTGCCGCCGGCCCGGGTGTCAATCACCAGCCACGACCTGCCGCAAAGATCAAACCTGACTTGATAGCGCATGGCGACCGCTCCCTTGATCCTGCCGAAACAGCCAGCTTACGAGCTTGATACCGACCGGAAAGACTATAACCGGGCTTCCATAACAAATGGTAAATGGCGCCGGCAAACCCGGCGCCGGCCCATCGGGATATTGGCCGAGGCACCGAATCGGCGCTTTTGTTTGTAACAGTCAACCGATACCGCTATAACTGGCCGGTCATGGAAGACTGCCCTTCGCAACCGGTCGGATGTGTATTTTTCGGTAGCAACAACAGTGAGGATAAACGTGTACGTATCAGTTCGAGACAACAACGTCGATCAGGCCCTGAAAGCCCTGAAGAAGAAAATGCAGCGCGAAGGCATGTGGCGGGAAATGAAACGCCGGCGGTCCTATGAAAAACCTTCAGAACAACGAGTTCGCAAGCGCGCCGAGGCCATCAGCCGGGCCCGCAAGCTTGAACGCAAGCGCCTTCAGATCGAGGGGTTTTAGCCGCCGCTGTCATGCCGGGACGGCAACGGGCGATCGGCGGTCCGGGCCGCCTTGATTGCACCCTTGCGACTGTTTTTACCATTTCCCAGGCGGCAGGTTTTACCATTTCCTAGGCGGCAGGAATGGCGCATGCGATGGACATTCTAGTATTAATCCTGGGCGGAGCGGCCCTTTTAATCTGCCTGGGAATCGTGGCTTGCGCCATCAGTCCCGGTCGGCGATGGATTCGTTTCGTCTATGGCCTGTCGTCCGCCGTTTGCGCCGTCCTTTTGGCCGGCGCCACTTTCGCCCTGTTTTCCGGCGCCGCGCCTTCGACCGTGCTGCTGCCGATCGGCCTGCCGTGGATCGGCTCTCATTTCCGCCTTGACGCGTTGGCCGCGTTTTTCCTTATCGTGGTCAATCTTGGCGGCGCCGTGGCCGGGTTTTACGCTATCGGTTACGGCTTGCACGAAAAGCAGCCAAGGCGCGTATTGCCGTTCTTTCCGGCTTTTCTGGCCGCCATGAACCTGGTCGTCATCGCCGACGATGCCTTTACCTTCCTGGTGTCGTGGGAATTCATGTCCCTGACCTCGTGGGCGCTTGTCATGTCCAACCACCGCGACCCGGATTCGGCAAAGGCCGGGCTGCTGTATCTGGTGATGGCCGGATTCGGCGTCCTGATGCTGCTGTTCGCCTTCGGCATTCTGGCCGGACCGGAAGGCGGGTATGCCTTCGACGCCATCCGCGAGCGCGACTTGCCGGTATGGGCCGGGGCGGCGGTGCTATCCCTGACGCTTCTTGGGGCCGGTTCGAAAGCGGGATTGTTCCCCCTGCATGTCTGGCTTCCACTGGCCCATCCCGCCGCGCCAAGCCATGTATCTTCACTGATGAGCGGCGTCATGACCAAGGTCGCCGTCTACGGTTTCATTCGCATAATCTTCGACCTGGCGGGCAGCGAACTGGCCTGGTGGTGGTCCCTGCCGGTTCTGATTATTGGCGGCGGAACCTCGTTTATTGGCGTTCTTTACGCGCTTATGCAACATGACCTGAAACGGCTTTTGGCATATCACACGGTCGAAAACATCGGCATTATTTTTATCGGCCTGGGACTGGCGCTGGCCTTTCACGCCAACGGGCTTGAGGCCAGCGCCGCCGTGGCGATGACCGCCGCATTACTGCATGTCTTCAACCATTCCCTGTTCAAAAGTCTTTTGTTTCTGGGCTCGGGAGCCGTGGTTCAGGCGACGGGCGAGCGGGATATCGACCGTCTTGGCGGACTTATCCATCGCATGCCGGTAACGGCGATTATGTTCCTGACCGGTTCCGTGGCCATTTCGGCATTGCCGCCGTTCAACGGTTTCGTATCGGAATGGCTGACCTTCCAATCCATTCTGGCCAGCCCCGAACTGCCCCAGATGTTCCTGAAGTTCCTGGTGCCCGCCGTCGGCGCGGTGCTGGCCTTGTCGGCGGCCCTGGCCGCGACCTGTTTCGTCAAGGCGTTCGGCGTAACCTTCCTTGGCCGGGCCAGGACGCCGCAAGCCGGGGCCGCCCGCGAAACCGATATGTTCTCGCTGTCGGCGATGGCGGTGCTGGCCGTTCTTTGCCTGGTTATCGGGGTCTTGCCGACATTTGCCGTGACCTGGATCGGGCCGGTTACCCAGGAACTGGTCGCCGCCGTATTGCCGGCCCAGGGCGGCGGTCCGGCGCCGCTGTCGCTGATCCCCTTCTCGTCGGCCAAAAGCTCCTACAACGGTTTCACCATCATGGTCTTTTTGCTCGTCTCCGGGTCGCTGACCGCCTGGTTTATTCACCGTTACGCTTCCAGGGCGGTGCGGCGGGGACCGGCCTGGGATTGTGGAACGCCCGCCGAATCGCCGGCAAGCCAGTACACTTCAAGCAGTTTCAGCCAACCGATCCGCCGGGTTTTTGGAAGTGTCGTGTTGCGGGCCCGCGAGGAAGTGGAAATGCCGCCGCCCGGTGATATCCGGGCGGCCCGGATAACGGTGAAAATCACGGACCCGGCCTGGGCCTTGATTTTTACGCCGCTGGCCAGGTTCCTGGAAATCGCCACCGGGCGTTTGAACTTTCTCCAGTTCCTGACCATCCGCCGTTATTTGTCCATGATGTTCGCCACGTTGATTATCCTGTTGATCGTGGTGGCAGTATGGAATTGACCGTCGGTATCTTCATGCAGGGCATTCAGATGGGTCTCGTGCTGCTGGTCGCGCCCCTGGTAACGGGGATTGTGCGCAAGCTGAAAGCGCGCCTCCTTCGCCGCCGTGGCGCTTCCGTCTTGCAGCCCTATTATGAACTTTACCGTCTGTCGCAAAAAGAGGCGCTGATGGCGGAGAACGCATCCTGGCTATATAGAACCGTTCCCTATGTGGTATTCGCCACGGTGTGGGTGGCGGCGGCGCTGGTGCCGACGTTCGCGACCGGCCTTCTGTTTAGCTGGGTCGCCGATTTGCTGGCCATAGTCGCCCTGCTGGGAACGGCCCGATTCGCCCTGGCCCTGGCCGGAATGGATGTCGGCACCAGCTTCGGCGGCATCGGGTCGTCTCGCGAGATGATGATCGCCTCCCTTGCGGAACCGGCGATGTTGATGATCGTCTTCACCGTCGCCCTGCTCGCCCAGACCACACAACTTTCTTCCATCGCCGATTATATCGCGACCAACCCCACCGGATTGCGGGTATCGCTGGGGCTTATATTCGTCGCCCTGGTTATCGTCTCCCTGGCCGAGAACGGTCGCATCCCGATCGACAATCCTTCGACCCATCTGGAACTGACCATGGTGCATGAAGCCATGATCCTGGAATATTCCGGTCGCCATCTGGCCCTGATTGAATTGACCGCGTCGCTCAAGCTGGTGCTTTACCTGTCGCTTTTCGGCTGTATTTTCGCACCCTTCGGCATCGCCTCGGCCAATGCCTCCTTCGCCGATTTCGGCATCGGATTCATGGCCTACCTGGGAAAACTGGCCATCGGCGCGGGCCTTTTGGCCCTGGGTGAAACGGCGGTCGCCAAGATGCGGGTTTTCCGGGTCGCCGAATTTCTCGGCGGCGCCCTGATTCTGGCGCTTCTGGCCACGGTGCTGCTGTTCGTCTCGCGGGGGATATGACGATGAACATAAGTTCCGACATATCGCACTTTCTGGCCGGCGCGGTCCTGGTGATAAGTTTTGTCCTGCTCTATCAGGAACGCATGTTCGGCCTTTTGAAGGTCTTCGCGTTACAGGCCATGGTGCTGTCGGCGGCGGTGGCCTGGCAGGCCTATACCCAGCAGGCCCCGCATCTGTATGTGACCTCGGCGATAGCCCTTGTGGTGAAAGGCGGGATCATCCCGTGGGCCCTGTATCGTATTGTGCCAAAGCTTGGCATTTACCGGAATATCGAAGAGGTCGTCGGGGTCGGCATGACCATGCTGGCCGGCGTCGGCCTGACGGTTCTGGCGATAATGGTTATTTTTCCGGTGACGGCGGGGGCCGCCGGCATCGTGCGGGAAGATCTGGCTTTCGCCTTTTCGGTTATTCTGCTGGGGCTGCTGATGATGGTCACGCGGCGCAACGCGGTCAGCCAGATAATCGGCTTTATGTCGCTGGAAAACGGTTTGATTCTGGCCGCCGCCGGCGCGAAGGGCATGCCCCTTGTGGTCGAGATCAGCGTCGCCTTTTCGGTGCTGATCGCCTTCCTGGTTTTCGGTGTTTTTCTGTTCCGGATTCGCGAGCGTTTCGACACTATCGACGTGGATAATCTCAGTCGTTTCAGGGGAGACCGGGAATGAACGAGATTGGCCTGAAATTCGTCCTGCTGACCCCGGTCGTGGCGATTGTCCTGCTCGTGCTGATGCCGGGCCATAGGTTGCGGGCGTTGCTGAACGTGGCGGCGTCCCTGATATCCTTTGTGGCGGCCTGTTCGCTGTTTTTTATTCGACCGGAAAACAGCGATCTGTTCCTGATTGATGACTTCAATATCTATCTGATCGCCCTGAACACGTTCATCGGATTTACCACAAGCATATTCAGCGCTTCATACATCAAGCACGAATTGCGGATAGGCAACCTGACGCCCGCCTATCTGCGTTTCTACCACGCCATGTATCAGGCGATGCTGGGCGCCATGAGCCTGGCCCTGGTCAGCAATAATGTGGGGCTGATGTGGGTCGGGGTGGAAGTGGCGACGCTGAGCACGGTGGTGATGGTCGGCATCTATCGTACGCACGCGGCGATCGAGGCGGCATGGAAGTATTTCATCCTTGGCAGCGTCGGTATCGCGTTGGCCTTTTTCGGCACGATCCTTATCTATCTGGCGGCGGAGCAGGTGATCGGCGAGGGAATGCCGGCCCTGACCTGGACAAGGCTGGCGGCCAATGCGGCGGATTTCGACCCCGCCTTGCTAAGCCTGTCGTTCGTGTTTTTGCTTATCGGCTATGGCACCAAGATTGGCCTGGCCCCGTTGCACGCATGGCTTCCGGATGCCCACGCGGAAGGGCCGACGCCGATTTCGGCGGTTCTTTCCGGATTGCTCCTGAACGTCGCCCTTTATGCCGTCCTGAGGTTCAAGATGATTATCGCCGGTAATTCCGAGGCCCTGTCGCCCGGACCGGTGATGATGGCGATGGGGCTGATGTCTCTGGTTTTCGCCGCGTTCATGTTGTATCGGCGAAGCGATATCAAAAGATTGTTCGCCTATTCATCCATCGAGCATATGGGGATCATAACCTTCGCCTTCGGCATGGGCGGGCCGCTGGCCAATTTTGCCGGGCTACTGCACATGACCATGCACAGCCTGACCAAATCGGCCATCTTCTTCGCCATCGGCCATGTGACACAAACCAAGGGAACCCATAAACTGGCGAAAATCAGGGGGCTAAGCGAAAGCCATCCGGTGTTGGCCTGGGGGCTTGGACTGGGAGTAATCGCCATTGCCGGGGTGCCGCCTTTCGGGGTATTCACAAGCGAATTTATTATCATCACCACCACGTTCGCGCGGCAACCGGTGCTGGCAATTATCCTGGCTTTCGGTCTGCTGGTGGCGTTCGGCGCCCTGATTATGCGCCTTCAGGAGGTTTTGTTCGGCGCCCCGTCCGCCCATTCGGAGCCGGTCCAGGCGACATCCATTCCATTGTTCACACATCTTGCCCTGGTTTTGCTGGCCGGTATCTACCTGCCGCCGACATTGGTGACGTGGTTCGAACAAGTGGCCAGACTGCTAGGGTAGGATTACCGCCATGACGATGACGACACTCCTTGAAAAAATGGCCGCCGGAAAGACCATGCCGGAACACCGGCCATGGCCGCGCTTCGAAGTTGACGAGACGATATGGGCGGATGTCGTATCGAATTTGGGCAATGGCCTGGACCTGATGGGCCTGTGGGCAGATGTGCGGCAAGTGCACATGGCGCTTCATGAACCTGCTTCCGGAACGCTTGCCGTCGGTTCCCTGGCGGTACGGAAAAATGAATACCCATCGGTTTCGCGAACCCACCCCCCGGCCATGCGGCTGGAACGGACGATCCATGACCTGTTCGGTCACATGCCGCTGGGATTGCCCGACACGCGGCCCTGGCTGGACCATGGCAATTGGTCTGATAGTGGCCAGCCGGCAAAGCCCTATAAATTTCTACCGGTGGAAGGAGAGGGCCTGCACGAGATTCCGGTCGGCCCGGTCCACGCCGGGATTATCGAGCCCGGACACTTCCGTTTCACCGCCAACGGCGAAGCCGTGGTTCGTTTGGAAGAACGCCTGGGCTACGTTCACAAGGGCATCGAAAAGCTGCTTGAAGGGAAGGATATCGAAAGCGGCGCGAAGTTATGCGCCAGGGTATCGGGCGACAGCACGGTCGCCTATTCCATCGCCTACGCCCGCGCCGTGGAAGCGGCCACGGAAACCGAACCGCCGGTCCGGGCTCATTGGCTGCGCGCCCTGATGGCGGAACTGGAACGACTGGCCAATCACTTCGGCGATATCGGGGCCATTTGCAACGACGCGGCGTTCGCCCTGATGCATGCCCATACGGGGATTCTGCGAGAGGATGTGCTGCAGGCGTCGGAGGCTTGTTTCGGGCACCGTCTGATGATGGACAGGGTCGTCCCCGGCGGGGTCGCCGCAGACCTTTCGAAGGACGGCGCGGACACCATCGGCCGATTGATTGAATCGCTTTCCCGGCGCTTCGAGAAACTTGCCGACGGTTATGACAACACGGCGTCATTAAAAGACCGGGCCTGGGGAACCGGTATTCTGACACCCGATCTAGCCCGGCAATACGCCGTCGGCGGCGTTATTGGGCGGGCGTCGAAACGCACCTTCGATAGCCGCAAGGCGTTCCCGTACCCGCCGTATGACCAGCTTGAATTCACCGTACCGATGGTAAATGCCGGGGACGTCAACGCCCGGGTCTGGATCCGTATCGAAGAAGTCAGGCAAAGCCTGTCCCTGGTCGGGCAAATTCTTGCCGCCATGCCGGCGGGGGATTTCAGACGGGACCCGCCCGCGCAATTGGCGACGGAACGGGAAGGCATGGGCCTGGTCGAAGGTTTTCGGGGGGACATCCTGGTCTGGCTGCGGCTGGCGGCGGACGGGCTGATTATCCGCTGTCATCCGCGCGACCCGTCGTGGTTTCAGTGGCCGCTGCTGGAAGCCGTTATCGAAAACAACATTGTCGCCGATTTCCCGCTCTGCAATAAATCGTTCAATTGCTCATATTCCGGACATGACCTGTAATGCGCAGTCTGCTTTTCAAATCCCTGTTCCAGCGCCCGGTCACCCTGGACGCACCGCCGGCAAGCGATGAAGCCCTGGCCGAACTGGCGCAAAATGTCGATGATGAAGCGCGGCGTATTCTTGGCCGGTCGCTGGCTATTCGCGCGGTGGACGCGGGCTCATGCAATGGCTGTGAACTGGAAATTCACGCCTTGAACAACGCCGTTTATGATCTGGAACGTTTCGGCATCAAGTTCGTCGCCTCGCCAAGGCACGCGGATGTCCTGCTTGTTACCGGTGTTGTGAGCAAAAACATGGAGGTCGCGTTGCAGCGCACGCACGCGGCGATGCCGTCGCCGAAGTGGGTAGTGGCGGTTGGCGAGTGCGCCTGTACCGGCGGATTGTTCGCGGACAGTTACGCCTGCATCGGCGCGGTCGACAAGGTTATGGATGTCAATTTGCACATTCCCGGTTGCCCGCCATCCCCGGACACCATGCTAAGGGGGTTGATCGCCCTTCTTGCAGAACACGTTTAACTTGAGGTCCGCCGCCGGGGCTTATACCATTCCCGGCCCGGCCACCATCACCAGCTTGCGCATTCAAATGAATCGCGCGGAATAGTCATGCAATCAACCAATCATTCCGAATACGGCGACCCGGCCGCAAGCGGGCGTTCCGGCTGGCGGACAATCGTTACGCTGCTGCCTTATCTGTGGCCGCGCGACGCCATGGAATTACGCCTTCGGGTGGCCGTCGCATTAATATTTCTGGTGCTGGCGAAGATTGCCACGGTGGCCGTCCCGGTGCTGCTGAAATATGCCGTCGATGCCCTTAGCGCGCCTTCCGGCGAGATCGACCCGGCGACCGCCGTCGTCGCCGTGCCGGTCGGATTGCTGATTGGTTACGGCGCCATCCGGGTAGCATCGCTGACCTTCAAGGAATTGCAGGGTGCGGTGTTCGCCAAGGTCGCCGAACGGGCCATCCGCAACGCCGGGGTCAAGACCTTCCGCCATATTCATGATCTGGCGCTACGATTCCATCTCGACCGGCGCACCGGCGGTTTGAGCCGGGCCATCGAGCGGGGCGCCAAGGGTATCGAATACGTGTTGCGCATGATGCTGTTCAACATCGTACCGACGATGATCGAAATCGCCATGGTCTGCGCCCTGTTATGGGGCATGTTCAATGAATGGTTCGCCCTGGTGACCATCGCCACCATCGCCGCTTATATCCTGTGGACACTGGTCATCACCGAATGGCGGATCAAGTTTCGCCGCGACATGAACGACAGCGACAGCGAGGCCCATTCCAAGGCCATAGACAGCCTGCTGAACTATGAAACGGTGAAATATTTCGGCAACGAAGAGCACGAAACCAGGCGCTTTGACAAGGCCATGGAAAGCTACGAGAAAGCCGCCGTCACATCGAAAACGACGCTATCGATCCTAAACGTCGGCCAGGGCGCGATCATCGCTTCGGGGGCCACCATTATTATGATAATGGCCGGCTACGGCGTTACCGGCGGGGCCATGACGGTAGGCGATTTTGTGCTGGTCAACACCTACATGCTGCAACTTTATATCCCGCTCGGTTTCCTGGGCTCCAGTTACCGCGAGATCAAACATTCGCTGATCGACATGGAACAGATGTTCGGACTGCTGGATCAGCGACCCGAGATTGTCGATCTACCGGATTGCCGGCCCCTTGCCGTCACCGGCGGCGAGGTTGAATTTCGCAACATTTCATTTTCCTATGATCCGGCGCGACCGATTTTGCGTGATATTTCGTTCAAGGTTGGCGCCGGTCGTACGGTCGCCATCGTCGGCCCCAGCGGCGCCGGCAAATCGACAATTTCCCGGCTGTTGTTCCGTTTTTATGATCCCTTAAGCGGTCGGATATTGATCGATGGCCAGGAAATTCGCGACGTTACGCAGGCAAGCTGGCGGGCCGCCATCGGCGTCGTACCGCAGGATACGGTGCTGTTCAACGACACCATCTATTACAACATCGCCTATGGCCGCCCGCAAGCCAGCCGGCAGGAAATAGAACAGGCCGCCAGACTGGCCGCCATCCATGATTTCATCGCCGCCCTGCCCGAGGGTTATCAGAGCATGGTCGGCGAGCGCGGCTTGAAATTGTCGGGCGGCGAAAAGCAGCGGGTCGCCATCGCCCGGACGATCCTCAAGCAACCGGAAATTTTCCTGTTCGACGAAGCCACCTCGTCGCTTGATTCCCATACCGAAAAAGACATCCAGGACTCTCTTCGCCAGGTTTCCTCGGGCCGCACCACACTGGTCATCGCTCATCGCCTGTCGACCGTGGTCGACGCCGATGAAATTATCGTCCTGGAAGCGGGGCGCATCGCCGAGCGCGGCGATCACGCCGGTCTGATGAAATTGAACGGTCGCTACGCCGCCATGTGGGCGCGCCAGCAAGAGGCCGCCCAGGCCCGCGAAATTCTTGAACACGCACAGGAAGACAAGAAGCCCGTAGAATGAGGAATCATCGACACGGCCCGGTAACAGCAAATTTGCCCTATCCGCTGTCTCGCATAATCCAGCCACCGCCCAGCATCCGGTCCCCATCATAAAATACGCAGGCCTGACCCGGCGCGATGGCCCGTTGAATGGAATTACGGCGACAGTATACTAAACTATAGATTGTTAATTAGTAAACTGTCCCCGTAATCCGTAATCAAGAAATTTGGTGATGCAAAACCGGCAAGTCAGGCCATACATACGGTCGATATGAATGACGTAGATTCCATGACTATTAAACGGCTGGTACCGCCGCAAAGAGGGAAGTGGCGAATTTTGCCTCCGGGAATTGAGGACGCCGAAAAAGACGATTGACTGTATGAAATCAGTTAGACTAACGATCTAAACAATCAAACATAATTCATCTTCCAGTAATCTTGTTACCCTCCTACCATCACCTTGACTTATGTAGAAGATAATGGCGAAGAAACCACAGGATAAAAAGGCCCATCACGTTGTTCCGGTCACGTACTTAAAACGCTTTGCCGACAAAAGCGGTAAGGTGTTTGGCTATCGGATGGATAATCCTGACAAGCCGTTACACCACCCTCCAAAAGCCTTAGGTGTATTAGTTCCGACTTGATCTGACATCTCTCCCTTGAACGGGTGAGGGTTACCGGTTTTGATAGCGGTGCAAACCGTAACCATCAAAACCTTTAAGGAG
>VAPL011215696.1_pt1 | contig 14568 bp, 13 predicted proteins | sample 3395061 | NCBI WGS metagenome assembly VAPL01 (sample SAMN08290444, study PRJNA428436) | hydrothermal vent metagenome | isolation source: Deep-sea hydrothermal vent chimney 2 | place: Pacific Ocean: Juan De Fuca Ridge | depth 2182 m m | reverse complement strand
TAGGCCATGCCGCTAATACAGTTTGTGGAGTCAGAAGACCCGCACCCACCGCAACAGCAACAGCACCAGTGGCCATAGAGCCCTTGAGGAATGTTCTGCGTTGCATAGTATTCACCTTATTATATATTTGTGATTGACGTTAAAGCGTGTAGAGCCAGTCAATAACGTTCTGGATATCTTTCTTAGAGATGATTTCGTGTTTTCCGTACGGAGGCATCATGGTATCCGGATTATTTGACTGTGGATCATTTAGCTGTTTTTCCAGCATCGCTCTTTTAGGGAAACGGGCTTTCATAGCGACCAGTGGTGGTCCAATGTTGCCTGGTAGTTTTGCGCCCTGATAAGCATGACATGCAAAACAGTTACCCTTTTTACGACTTTCAGCAACTTTTTTACCTGCTGCTGCGTCTGCGCTTGCCACCGTTGGTGCAAGTGTAAAGCTTCCTAGTAGCACTGCAATAGCACTAGCGGTCACTATTGTCTTTGCGGTTTTCCGCATCGCTCTCCTCCTCAAGTTACATACTTAATTATGGTGTTTTATTTGTAGAAATCTGACTTCCTAAACCACTGCCGAATTTTATCTCAGCGCCCTAACTTACGTTAATTGTTATGTGGCGGTTTGTTATCAATACTTATTAATTAGTATTTGGTCGTCGTGACTCTACGGTCAACGTAGTCCATAGCATACCTAAGTGCGCGCGGATGGCAAGGTCTAATTATATAAAACCTATTTAAGTATTTACTAAGATACTGTTGTAGTCATGGATGAGTTTTTATCGGGTTTAAAAATGGCTTTCCGTTAGCAGGAATTGTTTAAGCTGATCTCGCCGTGCTTGAATCTTTTCCTGTAGATAATAATTATCAGAAGGAAGGCGTAGCGCTGTGTCAAGTTGTCTGATCGCAACACTGGTTTGACCATTCAAATAATGATATTCAGCTAACGATTGATAGGCTTCAAGTTTATAACCTGCCTCACCTTCTGCAAAGGAGAGAAGTTTGTAAAATTCAGCATCACCTTCACTATAGGCTTTGTGCTTGTGTAGTAAAATCCTTGCTTGCTTTGCGTTGCCTATTTGCAATAACGCTTTGGCATAATAGTGCGTTGTTGGGTGGTCGTGCGGATAGTTTTTCAAGGTATTTTTGTAAAGCGTTAAAGCTGCATTTATTTTTCCAGATTGAAATAAAATATTTGCTTTCGCATTGATAAAGCTGATTTGTTGAGGAAGTTTTTTGATTAAAGGGGCTAATTTTTCGAGAGCCTGTTGGTACTGACCTGCACTAGCAAGCGTTAAACTATAAACATATTCTATCGCTGTTCTATTAAGATATTGTTCCGTTTTTAAAATAGTTTTGTAACGCTTAATAGCTTCTTTGGGTGTTTTACTACGAGATTGCAGTTTTTCCCTTGTTAGATGGTATTCGAGGTTGTCGGCAACCTGACGATAGGGATAATTGAGTGCACGATTTCGTGCATTAGAAATACGTGTTGTTGAAACGGGATGCGTACTGAGAAATTCAGGTGGGCGGCTATAGTAACGAGATGATTGTTGCAGTTTTTCAAAAAAACTTGCCATAGCATTAGGATCTAAACCAGAGCTGGCGAGTGTTTGTATACCAACGGTGTCCGCTTCATTTTCATTACTGCGGGTAAAATTCAGTTGTGCTTGTATGGCGGCAGCTTGTGAAGCCGCCAGTGTCGCTTGCCCCATTTCACTGTTTTGACTGCCAATGATGATGGCGGCAACCAGCCCTGCTAACGCAGGTAAATTCATTTTCCCTTGCGCTTCAATGGCACGTGCAAGGTGGCGTTGTGTGACATGGGCAATTTCGTGACTAAGCACCGAGGCTAATTCGCTCTCTGATTCTGTTGTTGTAATAAGACCACTATTAATGCCGATGTAGCCACCGGGGGCGGCAAAGGCGTTAACCCTCGGGTCATCGATAACAAAGAAAGTAAATGATTGTGACGGATTATCGCTATTCTCAGCGAGCCTGTTACCTAGTGAGCGAATATATTCATTTATTTCAGGATCATCGATTAATTTGAAATCGAGACGGATCCGCCTGAGAAATTCTATGCCAATGCGGCGTTCTTGGTCGGGAGATAAGAACGCACCTGCACTATCACCAATATCGGGTAGTTGAATGGTATCAGCGTTCGCCATTGGCGCGTTAAGCCAAAATATGAGGCCGATTACATAGAGTGTGTGTCGTATATGCATGAATTGGCGATGTTATCCTATTTCTGAGCAATATGACCATGATAAAGGCCAGGTGTTCAATGTTATGCCCTAGTTTAACTTAGGTTTTACAGTTCGGCTTGCCATTGTTGTCAACTTATCATATAAGAGTACTCTTGAATTCTAATATCTTCACAGGCAGCCAGAACAACTTCGTTTTTATGCCTGTGAGGCAAACCTTAACCATTTATCTTAAAGGAGATAACCATGGCTGATTTTGACCAAGAACTAGATGCATCAGGCCTGAACTGCCCACTGCCTATTTTACGCGCTAAGAAAACCCTCGCAGGAATGGATACAGGCCAAGTGCTACGTATTGTTGCAACTGATCCCGGTTCAGTAAAAGACTTTGAAGCATTTTCAAAGCAAACAGGTAACGAATTGATGGATTCTGGTGAAGAAGGCGGCAAGTTCGTTTTCCGTATCAAGAAAGGTTAATTATCCATCGAGCGTTAGGTTGTCTACGGTGACAAGGAAGACCTAATCCTTAATTTAAACATGATCTTTCAATGATTTTGAAAGGAGATTGAAAATGTCAGAAAAGAAACTCGCTATTATTGCGACAAAAGGCACCTTGGATTGGGCCTACCCACCGTTTATTCTTGCATCAACTGCCGCCGCATTAGGTTATGAGGTAGAAATTTTCTTTACCTTTTATGGTTTGCAAATGTGTAAGAAAGACTTGAACTTACAGGTTAGCCCATTAGGTAACCCTGGCATGCCAATGCCAATGGCGATGGATAAGTGGTTCCCTGTTTTGGGTACAGCGATTCCAGGTATGCAAAGCATCATGACTATGATGATGAAGTCAAAAATGAAATCTAAAGGTGTTGCAAGCATTGAAGAATTGCGTGAGCTTTGTCAGGAAGCGGAAGTGAGAATGATTGCTTGTCAAATGACGGTTGATTTATTTGACTTTAATACCAGTGATTTTATTGATGGTTTAGAATTCGGTGGCGCAGCGACGTTCTTCGAATTTGCTGGTGAAGCGGATATTACGCTTTATATCTAGCATCAGAAGTAAGTTACAAAAAAGCCCGGCTAATTAGCCGGGCTTTTTTATTGCCTCGAACCATCGGAGATTACCTTGAGTCATTGAAAATGGCTAAGGTACTTATAATGAACCTCGTAGGGGGGACTATAAGCGTTGAGGTATTTGTTGTAAAACTAGTAGAGGTTATTTAAAAACTCCAACGTGCTTGTGTGCTGAGAATATTTGCATCGATATCAAATACGCCTACCAAACCACCTTTGAGTCTGTCTTCGCCAGAGGCTGTTTTGCGTACGCTTGCATCTTTAATAAATAAATGAGCGAAACCGAAATCAATATTCATCTTATTTGAGGCTTTGTAGGTAAAACCAGCGGTTAGCCAAGTGCGATCTGCATCAGGAATACGAATTGAAATTAATTCAGCACTAGGCGTCGCTGATTCATCGAATGCGACACCTGCACGCCATGTCCACTTATCATTTTGTTGATATGTCATGCCAAGTGAGTAGCGATTACTATCTTTGAGTTTGAGTGTCGTTAGACCATCTGGTTGTAGTGTGTTTTCGAACACGAATCGAATTTCTTCTACGAGGCTCCAATTGGTCCAGGTGAAATCACCATTGACGGTTAACTTGTTGTTAAGTTGATGTTGGAATCCAATGGAGAGGTTGTCGGGTACGGTTATTTCGCCGGTTACATCACTATCAACGAAACGCCCCCCACCGGCAGCCGTAATGACGGCAGAAATAGCGGCTGAGGAGCGGAAGTCGGCATCACCTTCTAGTTTGTATTTAATTCTTGATCGATAAGCCACACCAATACGTGTTTGTGGCGATGCTTGCCAGAGTAAACCCGCGTTGTAGCCATAACCCCAATCATCACCTTTAACGATGATTTCACCATCATCACCTTGAGGTGTTCGTCCTGCTCCAGCGAAGATAGTGCCAAAGTCGACAGCGTTGGTTAGTGTCACATCTATATATTGGGCACTGATACCAAAGCCAATATTTAGTGTGTCGCTGGCTTTGTATGAAACGCTAGGGTTTATATTGACCGTTTTTAGCTCTGAACGGAGTGTGTGGTAACGACCTACCCAGCCATTCTTAAAATCAGTTGTGAGTCCAAATGGTGCGTTAATACCGAGTCCAGCTGTCCACTGGCTGTTGATTGCACGTGTATAGTAAAAATTGGGTACCAACGCAACAGGTCCCGGATCACCACCATTTTCGTTATTGACGTTAAGATTTGCTGTAGTGACATGCGTTGAGCCTTGATCCTTGAATTTGGCGTTAGGGTCAATAATGTTTGCACTGAAGGTCACCGTATTGCGGTTTTTGAGGGAGCTCATACCAGCAGGGTTGAAGTAAAGGGTAGAACCATCAGTCGCTGCAGTAGAACCTGTTGAAAAAGCAGCGCCTAAACCAGTGACACTTTGTTCAATAATGCCAAATGCGGCGGCATGTGCATTGCTTGAAAAAATTGCGAGGGTAACGCTGGCAGCTATCAGGCTAATAGCTGAGGTCTTAATTTGAATCATTTGTAGCTCCCTGTAACGTCGAAATATAATTTTCTTATTGTTATGTTTATACATAATGAGACGGGTTGAAACCAATGTAAAGCGCTTGATCGAGTGAATACGTAACATATGTTGTAAAAAAGATACACTAATTAAGTCTGGATTGCCTATAAGCATCTTCTTATATTAATATCGGTACGTACTGATTTTCATAGATTAAACAGCTTTAAAATAGCTTTATAATAGTTTTATTAAATAATAAAAAAGTGTTGACAATACCCTTCATCCTAGAGAAACTGTTGCCGTTGTAAGACAGGATGTCTTTATTTAACAACAAAACAGATTGTATTTTGCACAGCTTGTTCATAAACAAGGATGTGCCTATAAAAACATAAGGTTATGTCTGCTTTGGGAGGAGACACTCTATGAAATTTTCTAAACACTTAATTGCTGTGGCGACAGCGACAGCACTTCTGGCACCAGCAACGGCTTCGGCAACGGCTGGTTATTTTTCACTTGCTTATGGCGCTAAATCACGTGGTATTGCGGGTGCGGCGACAGCACTTTCACAAGACACTTACGCGGCAGCGACCAACCCGGCAGGTATGGCTAAGGCTGTTGGTACTAACGATGTAGGCGTATTGGTTTTCTCACCAAGTCGTGAGTCAACCACTTTATGGGGTAATCAGGAAAGTGGTGCTGATGGCTTCATTATCCCAAGTGGTGGTTTTGTTCGTAAATTAAATGACAAAATGACTTGGGGAATGAGTATTTACGCTAATGGCGGTTTGAATACTGATTATGAACAAAATGCAGGTGCTGGTCGTAACCTTTTTGGTTATCCTAATGAAGGTTTGGGTGTTGATTTAGCTCAGCTTATTTTTGCTCCAACACTTACCTATGCGCTAAATAAGAACCACACTGTTGGTGCATCATTATTGGTTGGTTACCAGCAGTTCAAGGCTCGTGGCTTACAAGGTTTTAATGGTCTTAAAGGTGATGGTTCTACTACAGGTACAGAAGCAGGTAATGAAGGTTTAACTAACCAAGGTTACGATACGGCATGGGGTGTTGGTTTACGCGTCGGTTGGCAAGGTAAAATAAGTAAAAACGTAAGTGTTGGTGCTGCCTACTCAACTAAGGTTTACATGAATGAGTTTAGTAAGTACGACAAACTATTCGCAGAAGACGGTGATTTTGATATTCCCGCTAACTGGTCTATCGGTATTGCTGGAAAGGTTTCACCTAAAGTTACTTTATCAGCTGACTTCCAGAGAATTCTTTACGGTGATGTGAAAGCAATTTCTAATCCGGGTCCTACCAATGCAGGTGCGAACGTATTTGCTGATGGTCAGGGATTCTTGGGTACAGACAATGGTCTTGGTTTTGGCTGGGATGATGTGAATGTACTTAAGCTGGGTGCTATTTATGAGCATAATGCTAACTTCACTTACCGTTTTGGTTACTCTTACAACTCAGAAGCGTTTGATGATGATCAGTTAGCATTTAATGTGTTAGCACCAGCGGTTATTCGTCAGCATATTACAGCGGGTTTCACCTACTATCCAAATGCTAAAGATAACCAGCAAGTAACCTTTACCTTTATGCATGCGGTTAATGCGAATCAATCAGGTGCATTCCCTACTGCCTTCGGTGGTGGACGTACAAGACTTGAAATGTACCAAAATGCATTTGATTTCCAATACACTTGGAAGTACTAAGCTCGTTAGTCGTTATATAGTTTGATTTAAAAGGCCATGCAATTGCATGGCCTTTTTTTATGTGCGGATGTGTACCATTGTGTTATTGATTTTTCAATGGGTATAATGACATTGATCATAATTTATTGATGGAATTTACTATGCTGCGATTAGGGAGTTTTCTCGTCTTTGTGGGGAGTGTTCTACTTTCCACCTCATTACTAGCTGAACAAATAGATAAGTCTGCGTTATTACTGGTTGTTGCCAAGTATGAAGACGTGGTCATTCAGCGAGAATTTGATGCGACGGTTGAAGCGGTTAACAGGTCAACGATAGCTGCGCAAGTATCCGAACAAATTACACAAATCAATTTTGATGTGGACGATTATGTTGAACAAGGTGCGATACTGATTAAATTTAACGATACCAAGCAACGAGCACGATTTGAGCAAGCTAGTGCACGTTTACGTGAAGCTGATGTTGCCAAGAAAGATACACAAACAGAGTTAGAACGGGTTCGTGAAATATATAGGAAAAAGTTAGTTGCCAAGGCAACCCTCGATAAAGCAACAGCTGTATTTAAATCAGCAGTTGCCCGTCAGTCTCAAGCCAAGGCACGGCTTAAAGAGGCAACGCAACAGTTAGAGCAAACCATCGTCAGGGCTCCTTATAGTGGCATTGTTATAAAACGACATGTTGAATTAGGTGAAACGCCCTCAATAGGCCAAGCATTAATGACAGGCTTGTCTTTAAATCAATTACGGGTCTCTGCCAACGTGCCGCAGCAATTTATTTCTGTTTTACGACAGGGATGTTGTCCCGCAAGAATAGTGCTACCTAATAAGGTTGGGCAACGTATATCAACAAAAAAGTTAACTATTTTCCCTATCGCCGATAGTCAAACACACAGCTTTAAAATTCGAGTTGATTTAGAGGAAGGGCAGCACGGTCTTTATCCTGGTATGTTTGTTAAATTAGAATTAGATGTTGATACACAAAGACGGCTTATGATCCCTTCTGATGCGTTAGTAAACCGTGGCGAAGTGACGGGTGTTTATGTATTAGATAAAGATAAGATAACATTTCGTTATGTGAAAAGTGGTTTTAAACATAAAGATGGGCGCATTGAGATCCATGCGGGTCTTGATGAAGGGGATCGTGTTGCTGCTGATCCAGTGACGGCAGGTATTATGTTAAAGGAACAAACGCAATAATGAGCGAATCATTAGGCATTTCTGGGCGTATTGCTCGACAGTTTCTGTTATCAGAAATCACACCACTGTTAGGCTTAGTCGGATTGTTATTGGGCATGTTTGCTATTTTAGTCACGCCTCGTGAAGAAGAACCGCAAATAAGTGTCACGTTTGCGGATGTCTTTATTGCATATCCTGGAGCAACCGCAACGGAAGTAGAGCATTTAGTGACGACTTCTGCGGAGCAAGTTTTATCTGAAATTGAAGGTGTAGAGCATATCTATTCAGTTTCACGTGATGGAATGGCGGTGTTATCGGTTCAGTTTACTGTTGGTGAAGACCGGACTCAGGCGATTGTGCGTTTATATAATGCAATATATTCCAATCAAGATTGGTTACCGCAAAACCTGGGAGTAGGGCAACCATTAATAAAACCCAAAGGAATTGATGATGTCCCCATTGTTACGGGCACGCTATGGAGTGAAGATAAGAGTATTACCGCTGAAGAATTATTGCGCATTGCACATAGTGTTGAAACAGAATTAAAGCGAGTGCCAGGGACACGTGATATTTACACGGTTGGTGGAGCACAACGAGTGCTAAACGTTAAGATAGATGCACAACGTTTAGCTGCCTACAATATAGGTTTAGCAGATTTAAGAAAGGCGCTGTTGGCAGCCAACAGCGCAGATGATGTCGGTGTGATAACCAGTAACAATATTAGTATTCCTGTGCGCGCGGGTAGTTGGCTAAGTAGTGTTGATGATGTGGCAAAAATAATTGTTTCGATGCAGCATGAAACACCTGTTTATCTTGAAGATATCGCTACTGTTACTTTAGAGGCTGATGTGTCTGAACAATATGTTTGGTTTGGTACAGCAGCGGCATCAGCCAGCAAAGGGATTAGCGTAAAAGGGGATTTCCCCGCCGTTACTATAGCGATCGCGAAACAGTCGGGAACCAATGCAGTTGAAATATCTGAACAGGTGATAAAGCGTTTTGATCTTTTATTAGGAACGGTTGTACCTGATGGTATACATGGCACTTTAACGAGAAATTATGGCGCAACGGCGAATGATAAAGCACAAACACTGATTGGCAAGCTGATATTTGCGACAGCCTTTGTGGTGTTGTTAGTTTTGTTAACCTTGGGTTGGCGAGAAGCCATTATTGTCGGTACAGCGGTCATTGTGACGTTAGCGATGACCTTGTTCGCATCGTGGGCATGGGGTTTTACGCTTAATCGAGTTTCACTGTTCGCGTTAATCTTTTCTATTGGTATTCTGGTTGATGATGCCATTGTGGTTGTTGAGAATATTCATCGACATATAGTGATGGGAAGGCGTTCTCTTGTGGAGGCGATCCCTTATGCCGTTGATGAGGTTGGCGGTCCTACTATATTAGCGACATTCACAGTGATCGCTGCATTATTACCGATGGCATTTGTGACGGGGCTTATGGGTCCTTATATGAGTCCGATACCTATTAATGCCAGTATTGGTATGTTGATCTCTTTAATTGTCGCGTTTGTATTAACACCATGGTTAACACATTTGATTTTGAAAGATGGGCAATTACATCAGCATGATAAACCATCGATAAAGAGTAAGGCACATCAATTTTTTGAACGTTACCTTGGTCCATTCCTTAATAAATCAGCAGGACGTAAAAATAGACAAAAATTATGGTTAACTATTGCAGTGTTAATTATTGTTTCAGTCTCATTAGTCGGCTTTAAGTTAGTCGTACTGAAGATGTTGCCATTTGATAATAAATCAGAATTTCAAGTTGTGATTGATATGCCAGAAGGAACAACACTAGAACAAACTTCAAGTGTCGCAAAAGCATTAACAGTTGAAATTAGAAAAGTGCCTGAAGTGAGTGATTTTCAAGTGTACGTAGGAACTTCCTCACCCATTAACTTTAATGGCTTGGTCAGGCAGTACTATTTGCGAAGTGGCGATAATGTTGCTGATATTCAAGTAAATTTAGTGGACAAAAAGCAACGACAACGTAAGAGTCACGAAATTGCCGCTGACTTACGTGAACCCTTGAATGTCATTGCAAAACGATTCAATGCCAATATAAAAGTCGTTGAAGTGCCACCAGGTCCACCTGTTTATTCCCCTTTAGTTGCAGAAGTTTATGGTATTGATTACAAGGGACAGATAAGAATAGCAAAACAGGTGCGTGAGGTTTTCGCAGAAACGGATAACATATCGGATATCGATGATTCTATTGAATCAAATACGCAGCGATGGTCGGTACAGATAGATCGTCAACGCGCTTCTTTGTTAGGTATTAGTCAGCAACAAGTTGTAAATTCAATACGCACCTTATTACAAGGTGAAGATGTTAGTTATTTACATGATGAACATGCCAAATATCCTATTCCTATTCGTATTGAGTTTTTGAAAGAAAATAAAACAGATATAGCTAAGCTTGCTGGTATAAAAGTCCGAAACAGTAAAGGCATATTGATAAGCTTGTCGGAGATTGTATCGTTTAAGAAGATTTCTGTTGATAATGCTATTTATCATAAAGACATGTTGCCAGTTGTTTATGTCACCGCAGATGTCACAGGAGAATTAGATAGTCCTTTATATGGATTATTTGATATTTTTGGAAAATTGAAAGAGAAAGGAATTAAACAATATCTTATTCAACAGCCAGATCATCCACATGATTACAGTATAAAATGGGATGGTGAGTGGCAAATCACCTATGAAACATTTAGAGACATGGGGATTGCCTATGCGGTGGGTATGATCTTGATCTATTTATTAGTGGTTGCACAATTCCGTTCTTATATTGTTCCTTTGATTATTATGGCGCCTATTCCCTTAACTATTATTGGTGTTATGCCAGGGCATGCTTTATTGGGTATTCAATTCACTGCAACCTCTATGATTGGCATGATCGCCTTAGCAGGCATTATTGTTCGCAATTCTATTTTATTAGTAGATTTTATAAATGAGACAGTGGCTGAGGGCATGCCGTTAGATGAAGCGGTAATTAATGCCGGAGCGGTAAGATCGAAACCCATTATTCTAACTGGACTTGCCGCCATGTTAGGCGCGCTGTTTATAATTAGTGATCCTATTTTTGGTGGGTTAGCGGTCGCACTGATCTTTGGTATTTTAATATCAACATTGTTAACACTAATTGTGATTCCTGTTCTGTACTATGCTTACTTATATAGGCAAACCTTGAAAACAGCGTAAATAAACTTAACTACGTTTACGTTTCAGCATTTGCCGTTCCATTGTTAAAGCAAATTGTTGAACATGTCGTCGCTGTAATTTAGTGAGATTTTTAAATGCCACACCTACGGTAGTGTGGCGATGTACGGAGTCGGTTGTTATGTTGCGTATTTCCAGATCACAAATAATCTCAATATTGCTAGTAGTGTAAAAAATGCCTGACAATAGCTTAAATTTTTCAAATTTATATGCCACGGTGTGATCAAATTGTAAACATAGACCTCCTCGTGAAACGTTATTAATGATACCTTCACAGCTTGCATCATTTTCAGAGTCATTCAACGTGATAGATAATAAAGTATCTTTAGAAATGGGTGCACGGAAGGACTGGCGACGTTGTTGGTAAATAAGTTCATCTGGAAAATCGATAAGGTAAGCAGGCTTACCATCGTCTTCAACTAGTTTTTTTATAGCACCTTTAAAACTTATTTTTACCCCTTCATGTGTAACATTAAATACAAAACGTTTTTTCTTCATTAATTGCTGATGCGCTAGTTCAGGATGCAAAATATCAAGCAACATGGTGTGTTTGTTGCTGTCAACATCTACAAGCATACTATTGAATGAATTTTTGGTTCCACTGATACCAATGCTGACGAGAAGGTGCTCACGTTGTAGGCGGCCAAGATGTGCTGCCATAAGACTCGGTTTTTGAATGTTATCTTCTTGTTGTTGGTTTAGCATTTAAGTTATCGTTTGCTATATCGAATGCCATTAGTTTAGCAGTGAATAGATTGTTTGTTGAAAATATTTAGGCGTGAGTAAGCGAGTTACCCGCAGAATGATTAATTGATTTACCGCCTTTGCCATAAAGATCTTCTTCAACAGGTGTACCTTGTAAGATCGAAAGTGCTTGTTTAATTCTACGTTGTGAATTACTCAGCAATTTACCATTAATACGATTTTCTTCCTGACATTGTTTAAGAACAGATTGTAAATTATTCCATGTTGTTTTGAACTGTGTTGTAAACGGATCAACACAGCTTTCAATATATTTATTTAAGCTAAGTTCATTATTACCAAAACCGGCTTGTTGTAAATATTGGCTACATTGACGAGTGTTAATTTGCATAACGTCAGCCAGTTGCTCTTTACTATTGGTAACATCTTCAAGTGCCGCACTATCATTCATTGCCAGCACATTTCGCTCGTCTTGTAAGAGCATCATTAATTGCTTGGCTTGTTCTTCAGCTTCTTCAAGATAACCTGCCATGTATTCAGTACTTAGCTTGTTAGTCATATTTATTTATCCAGTATCGCTTCAAAATCAATAAGCTTGTTAGCAACAGATTGCGCATCAATCTGATAGCTACCATCAGCAATGGATTGTTTAATTGCTTCAACACGTTGAGTGTCAACAACAGGCAATGCGGATAGGCTGCTTTCGATGCTGCGTAATTGAGAAGAAGTTTCAGTCAGGCTAACTGTATCGGCAGAGGATGGTCTGCCATTTGTATTTTGTTCGACACTAGGTTCAGAACGCCCGACATTATTCTCAGGGCGAGTGTTTCGGTCTGTTTGTACTGGACTGTTATTTTGTCCTGTTATTTCAATCGGCATTACTATTTACTCCAATTCTCATTTCACTGTCTTATGTAACGTCCGTTATAAAGAAAACTTTAGTTATTTTAGTCAAAAATTTGCCTTTTATAGCTTAATCTCAACAAAACCGTTGTAAGTCACTGTTCCTTCAACTATTTTATTTGTAGAGGTGTTTTTAACCCTTATTCTATCGCCAATCCGCCCATTTGAAAGCGCCTTACCTTTGATTCTGACGGAAATCAGGGCACTTTTCGCCAAAATATTGACGTTTTGACCTTGTTTGATGGTATAGGGGCGGTTCAGGTTATTGGGCTTTACCACTAAACCTTTTGCTAGTGTGGTTTTTAGTTTCTGCCCAATCGCTTGTTTAAATGATTTTAAGTAACCATTATTTAAGAAATTGAGTGAACGTCGTTCCAATTTAATTTGATTTGCTTTCAGAAACTGACCTTGTGAGACGGTTTCTGTTGTGACGATGACATCAGCAAATTGTGTGATGGTAACAGGGACAAAAATCGACCAACGGTGAGTTTTATCGGTGCAGCGAGCTCCTACCGCTATTCGTCCTTGTAAACGATGCCCCTGCGGTAAGCTATGTGTGAGTTTGTTATCACATGGAGCAAGACGTAACCGATAGTCCATTGCAGCGGCTGTTACTTCAATATCTTTATCATCTGGGGCGACGCCAAGTTCCGTCCGTAAGAATTGTTCGCTACTTAAACGGATGTCTTCAAGGTCATGATATTGGGCTGCCTGAGAGGTTATAGACACCACACTCAATAGAGCGGCGAGTATTTGCCGCAAAGCGGTATTGTTTAGCTTGTTATGCGGGTCTGTTTTATCTAAAACCTTCATCACGCTATGTTCTCCAGTATTTTCAATATTCTGGGTAAATACGATGCAATAGCTGTGCCTACTTCTATTATTCAAGGAAATTGATTTTATGCCGATAGAACCTGAGGCAACCATAACGTTGCGGTATAACCATTTTATTACAGAGGTTTGTCATGGCAGGTGTATTAGATACGGTTGATCAAAGAACTCGTTTGGCAGGTGAAAACCGATTAGAGTTACTGCTGTTCCATTTGCGTGGCCGCCAACAGTTTGGGATTAATGTATTTAAAATTAAGGAAGTTATTCAATGTCCGTCTTTGACACAATTGCCAGAGTCGCACCACGTTGTGCGTGGCGTTGCCAATATGCGCGGTATGACAATACCTATTTTAGATTTAGGCGCGGCGATTGGGCGCCGTCCATTAGATGACCTTGCGGACTCCTATATTATAGTGAGTGAATTCAACCGAAAGGTGCAGGGTTTTTTGGTGCGTCGTGTCGACCGCATTATTAATTTAAATTGGGAAGATATTCATCCACCTCCCATTAGTGCAGGAAAGAATACTTATTTAACCGCGGTAACACGCCATGATGATACGACGATTGAAATAATTGACGTTGAAAAAGTGTTGGCTGAAGTTGTTGGTGATACCGTACTTGTTTCTAGCGAAGTGCTGGGTGAACGTGCGCCTGAATCAGATACGCAAGAACGAAAAGCGAAGATATTGGTTGCCGATGATTCAAGGGTTGCTAGAAAACAAATCGTTCGTACATTAGAACAGTTGGGTATAGAATATATTACAGCAAATGATGGTGCAGAAGCCTTTAAAATTCTTTGCAGTCTAGCGAAAGATGGCCCCGTGACCGAACAAATTGACATGATTATTTCAGATGTTGAAATGCCAGAAATGGACGGTTATACCTTAGCTAAAACCATACGTAAAACGCCTGGGCTCGAAGGTTTATATGTCATTTTACATACGTCACTGAGTGGTGGTTTTAATGAGTCGATGATTAAAAATGTCGGTGCAGATAAATTTATTTCTAAATTTAGCGCAGATGATTTGGCAAACACGGTGTTGGAACAGTTAAATAAACAACATGCAGACCAATAATGGTTGATGATTTTAAACATATTAATTGGGTCGTAATTTTTGAGTAGCACAATCAGTAATGCTGACTATCAATCATTTAGTCTTTTTCTTGAGAAGGCTTGCGGCATTACGCTAGGTGAAAACAAGCAATATTTAATCGTTAGCAGATTACAAAAACTCATGGATGGTGTTGGT
>VAPL010313947.1_pt1 | contig 14570 bp, 14 predicted proteins | sample 3395061 | NCBI WGS metagenome assembly VAPL01 (sample SAMN08290444, study PRJNA428436) | hydrothermal vent metagenome | isolation source: Deep-sea hydrothermal vent chimney 2 | place: Pacific Ocean: Juan De Fuca Ridge | depth 2182 m m | reverse complement strand
CATAGCTCCGGGCATACCGAGTCGATAGTAACCGAAGATTATAGCAATGCACGGCGGTTTCTGGCCGAAGTAGATTCAAGTTCGGTGATGGTAAATACCTCTACCCGCTTTGCAGACGGTTTTGAGTATGGTCTGGGCGCAGAAATTGGCATCAGTACCGATAAAATTCATGTACGAGGTCCGGTAGGGCTTGAAGGTTTAACATCACAAAAATACATTGTGTTAGGTGATGGCCATATCCGAAAATGATAGGCATTTTTGGTGGTACCTTTGATCCGGTTCATTTGGGGCATATTAAACCGGCACTGGATGTTAAGCAGAGTTTGGGACTGGAAGAACTTCGTTTTATACCGTGCTCCATTCCGGCGCACCGTGCTGCACCGATTGCAACGGTAGAGCAGCGGCTTGCCATGCTGCATGCGGCTATTGACGGACATGAAAACTGTATTATTGATGAACGTGAATTAAACCGTCAGGGTGTTTCCTATATGGTGGATACCTTGCAAAGCCTGCAGCATGACTTAAGTGGAAAACGCTTTTGTTTAATTATCGGTATGGATGCTTTTTTGGGTTTAAACCAGTGGTATCAGTGGCAGCGGCTTTTTGATTTGGCCAATTGTGTGGTCACCTATCGGCCGGGTTTTGAACTGGATTTAGCACAGTTGCCCGCTGATTTATTCAATGAAGTTAAACAACGGCAGGTCGATTCGGTTAAAGTCTTTATTGAAAAACAGCAAGGTGCTATTTTATTTATGCCCGTTACACAACTCGATATTTCTGCAACGGATATACGCCAAAGAGTAAAACACGAAAAATCCATTGAAGAATTCGTTCCACCCGCTGTGAATAATGTTATTCAACAGCAGCAAATATATGCAGGTTAGTTTTAAATATGAACAGTAAACAACTATGTGATTTAACCGTTGATGCGCTGGAGGACATTAAAGCCATTGACGTTAGAGTCCTTGATGTTACCGGCCGCTCCAGCGTAACCGATATTATGGTTATTGCTACTGGCAACACAACACGGCAGGTAAAATCATTATCCAATAATGTTTTAAAAGTAACAAAAGAAAATGATGTGCGACCGATTGGTGTTGAAGGTGAGCAGGCTGCGGACTGGATCCTGATCGATCTCGGCGATGTCGTGGTGCATATCATGACACCGGATGTACGTGATTTTTATAACCTTGAAAAGCTTTGGGACGAAGACAGTCCAGAGGCTGCTTCCGAGTAAATGATTATCCATGTTATTGCTATTGGAACCAGGATGCCGGGTTGGGTGATGCAAGGTGTTGATGAATATGTACGCCGTATGCCAAAAGAGAGTCAGGTTAAATTTGTTGAACTGCCTTTAGGGCAGCGTGTAAAGTCTAAAAATATCCAGCAAGCAATGCAGCAGGAAGAAAAAAGTATTCTTGCCGCCATTCCGCCTAATGCACAGGTGATTGCGCTCGAAGTCACAGGCCGAAACTGGTCGACTGAAGTTTTATCAAACAAAATGCAGGACTGGATGCAATCAGGTAAAGATGTTGCTTTACTTGTTGGTGGCCCTGATGGTATGACACAGGCCTGTCTGGATAAAGCGCAGGAAAAATGGTCTCTATCCAGTTTAACCTTACCGCATCCTCTGGTTCGTATTGTTGTTGCGGAACAACTGTATCGTGCTTTGATGATTATCAAAAATCATCCTTATCATAAATAGTGACTATTGGATGACGCAGCCTCCGGTTTATCTTGCTTCTCAATCACCGCGTCGTCGTGAATTATTAGAGCAAATCGGTGTCCGATTTGATGTACTCGACGTTTTAGTGCCAGAGGAACACCAACCTGATGAAACCCCGCCAGATTATGTGCAGCGTGTTGCCATTGAAAAAGCACAGGCTGGTGTCGAGCTGCTCGAAAAAAGTGAATTAGAGTTGCATAAAAGTGGTTTAAGTAATTGGCAATCAACGAAAAAACGCGCCACAATAGGGCTAGTGATCGGAGCGGATACGGCAGTGGTTTGTGATGGTCAGATACTGGGCAAACCGGAATCGGCTGAACATGCGGAGGCGATACTTAACCAGCTTTCAGCAACAACCCATGAGGTTTTTACCGGTGTCGCTGTTTATGGTTCGTGTATTTTAACAGCAACTTCACGTACGTTAGTAACATTTAAGCGCCTAAGTTCACAGGAAATCAAATGCTATATCGCCACGAACGAAGCTGTCGATAAAGCCGGAAGCTATGCGGTGCAGGGACTGGGAGCGATATTTATAGAAAATTTACAGGGCAGTTATTCGGGGGTAATGGGCTTACCTTTATTTGAAACAGCCAGTTTATTAGCGCAATCCGGTGTCGATGTCTTATCAGCATGATAAAAAATATTAAAGAAGTAGTCTAAATGAGTGAAGAATTATTAATTAATGTGACTCCGCAGGAAACGCGGATAGCTTACGTCGAAAATGGCATGTTACAGGAAGTGCATATCGAGCGTGCACGACGGCGTGGTTTAGTTGGCAACATTTACAGTGGCAAAGTTTCAAGGGTTTTACCCGGCATGCAGGCTGCCTTTATCGACATTGGCCTGGAACGAACGGCCTTTTTACATGCCTCGGATATTGCAGACAACTATCAGCGACTGATTAAAAATAATGACGATGAAAAGCAAGCCGAAGGTATCGCTGATATTGGCGACTTGCTGGCCGAAGGGCAGCAGGTGATCGTTCAGGTTGTGAAAGATCCGATTGGAACGAAAGGCGCCCGACTAACAACCAGTATTTCAATTCCATCGCGCTATCTGGTGTTGATTTCAAATACTGACCATATTGGTATATCACAAAAGATAGACTCGGAAGAAGAGCGTGAACGCTTAAAAGATATTATCAATAAACATAACACCGAGCACTCAGAATACAAAAATGGTTATATCGTTCGGACTGTTGCCGAAGGTATCAGTGAAGAAGATATTTGTAAGGACATTGTTTTTCTTGAAAAATTATGGGCAGCGGTTAAGGCCAAATCAACACAAACTTCATCTAAAAAAGTCGTTAACCTGTTACACGAAGATTTACCTTTAGTGATGCGAACAATGCGTGACCTGGGCGGAACCGATATACAAAAAATACGTATTGACTCACGCGAAACTTTCAAGCGAGTTGAAAAATTTTCGAAAAAATTTATTCCTGAAGTTGCGAACTGCATTGAATATTATCCCGGTGAACGCCCTATCTTCGATTTATACGGTGTGGACGATGAAATCCGCAAGTCACTTGAACCCAAGGTACAGTTGAAGTCCGGTGGTTATTTAATTATTGATCAAACCGAAGCAATGACAACCATCGATGTGAATACCGGTGCCTTTGTTGGCCATCGTAACCTTGAAGAAACTATTTTTAAAACAAATCTGGAGGCTACACAGGCTATTTGTCGTCAGGTTCGGCTTAGAAACCTGGGTGGCATTATTATTATCGACTTTATTGACATGGTCGACGAAGAACATAAACGGCAGGTTTTGCGTGGCCTTGAAAAAATGTTGACCAAAGATCCAGAAAAAACCAATATCAGTGAGGTGTCATCTTTAGGGCTGGTGCAAATGACGCGCAAACGAACCCGTGAAAGTCTGGAACATATTCTATGTGAAGTCTGTCCAACGTGTCAGGGGCGTGGTTCAATCATGACGGTTGAAACGGTCAGCTATGAAATATTTCGTGAGATTTTACGAGAATCTCGTCAGTTTGATGCGAAAAATTATCTGGTGTTAGCAGCCGAAGCGGTTGTTGATAATTTGCTGGATGATGAATCAAGTGGTGTTGCCGAACTGGAAGAATTTATAGGTAAATCGATTCGTTTCCAGGTTGAAGCAGAATATGCACAAGAGCAGTTTGATGTTGTACCGATGTGAAACCAGTATGGTTTGGTTTCTTAATGATAGTGATATCTGCCATTAGAGTTTAATGTTAAATAGAATTCGAAATTTTATTCTTTATACACTTATTGCAACGATAATATTACTTGCAATAGGGCTTTCGGCTGCGCGGGTATTTTTACCCGATGTACAAAGTTATCGTTCTTATGTTGAACAGCAGCTGGCAAAAGTAATTGAGCATCCGGTAAAAATTGGTGATCTGGATGCCTTTATGTCAGGGATTACACCGGTTATTGTTTTTCACGATGTAAAGTTGATGAGCAAAAAGAATGACCGGGAAATACTGGAAATATCAAAAATAAGAATTGGCTTTTCGTTATTGCGTTCAATAAGAGAAGCCAAAATTGTTCCCAATATTTATACAATTGACGGTGTAGAACTTGCGATAATACGAAAGAAGGATGGCAAGATCCTGGTTCAGGATCTTGATGTGGCTGATATTGGGGGTGCTTTTTCCGGTCAGGAACTATCAAATAATAATGAGTTATCTGACTGGTTGTTTAACCGAAGCAGTCTGGTTATTCAAAATAGCAGTATTATCTGGCATGACAAAAAAAGTCTTACCGAACCAACGCATTTCAGGAATGTTACTCTTAAACTTAAAAATAACCGTAATCGACATCAATTTAACGGCGAATTTATTTTATCGCAACAGGATAAAACCAGACCAAAAAAACTGGAGTTAGCTTTAGACGTTTATGGCGATATGCTGGATCCGATTAAATGGGTTGGAAAATTTTATGCAAAGGGAAAAAATATTAATGCCAATGAATGGGGTTTTAAGCCGGTTATTATGGACGTTATGGTAGAACAGGGACAGCTGGACTTTGAATTATGGGGTGAATGGGTTGCAGGTGAACTTAACAAGATTTCGGCAGACGTTACCGCCCATGATGTGGTTCTAAAACGTTTAAAAACCAGTGCCAGTGCAAATGTAAAATTACTGGGCGGCCTGATTAAATGGAACAAGGACTTTAATGACTGGGACTTATCCATTGAGAAGTTAAAATTTATTTCAGACAAAGGTGCATGGCCTGAAACGGAAGTTAAAATTGCGCGTAAATATGCAACACAAACAAAAACTGAAACAATTGAAACAATTATCAAATATTGTCGGGTTGAGGATATTCGTGATTTATTATTGAAAAGTGGTTATATAGATGATGTTGTATTTAAATACTTACGTAATGCTTCACCTTCTGGTGAAATACAGAATATCAATTACAAGTTAGTTACTCAGGATAATGATATAAAAGAATATTTTGTTTCTGCTAAAGTTGATAACTTTTCTCTTAACAGCATTGAAAATATACCGGGTCTCCGAGGTGTGTCAGGTGAATTCTTTACTAATAAAGAATCGGGGCTGTTGGAAATTAAAACAAAGAATGCAGAGTTATCCTATACAGATATTCTATCAAAGCCTGTTAGTCTTGATAATCTGACAGGAAACATAGAATGGTTTAGAAGTAAAACCGGCTGGATTTTTTCCAGTAAAAATATAAAAGTAAGCAATGCTGATGTTTCGGCAGATATAAGTTTTAATCTTAATATTCCTGATGGTGGTGTTTCACCTTATATTGATTTGCAGTCAGAAATTGAGCGGGGGAAAGCAAGTGCTGTATTTAAATATTTACCCAGAGCTATTATGACCGGTGATTTTAAGGAATGGATGGAATCTGCGTTTATTACAGGTGATATAGAAAATGGTAAAATTATTTTACATGGCAGGATGGATGAGTTTCCCTACAACGATCACGAAGGTGTTTTTAAAGGCTATTTCACAGCGAGAGATCTGGAAATAAACTACAAACCAGGTTGGCCGCATTTGCGCCGTGGTGAGGCTGAAGCTGTCTTTACCGGTAGGGGTATCAAACTTGATGTCAAGCATGTTGAAGTGCTTAATAGTTATGCGGATAATTTTAAAGTAAGTATTGACGATTATTTGCAACCATTACTTAAAACCAATGCCAGGATAAAAAGTAACATGGATGATATTGCAAAATATTCTTCAACTACGTTTCTGGAAGATGCTCGTGATTTTGTTGAGAGTTCTACCTTTTCTGGAAAAACTGATATTGATATGGTGATGGATATTCCTTTATCAGATGAAGTCGAAAAGTTATACCCTCTTAATATTAAAGCAAAGGCTTTTTTAATGGGAGTGGGTATTTCACGTTCCGAAAACAAACTTTACGCAAAGGATATAACGGGTGAAATTGATTTAACCCAGAACTCTGTAACTGCTTCTGATATTAAAGCTGATATTATGGGTGGCAAGTCGGTTATTGATGTTTTTACCCGACATGAATTTGGTGGCTACCCCATTCGTTTTATTATGCAGGGTAATATTGATGTGAGTAAAACAATGCAGCGTCTGGAAATACCAGGCTATGACAAGGTTACAGGGCGTACAGACTGGCAGGGTGTGTTGACACTCAATCATAAACAGGATGGTGTGGTTAAAAACCCTGTTTTTCAAATAACAACGAATATGTCGAATGTTGCTATCGACTTGCCAAAACCGATGAATAAGCCAGCAAAAGAAGTCGTGCCAACTTATATGATAATTGAAAATACTTCAAAGAATAGTATGTTATTGCATCTTGTGTATGGTGAAGCCATGTCTTATGCGATGGACATTGATTTAAGTGATTCCAGTGCAAGGCTGCGTCGAGGTGAGTTTCGCTTCAAAACAAAAGCTGCAAGCATTCCTGATGATGAAATATTATTGTTAACCGGGAGCTTATGGGATTTTTCTGTTGGTGACTGGCTGGATGCACTTGAGCCTACCAGCAAGAAAGGTAAAAAAAGTTTTCTGGGTATTCCTGTGAAAGTTGATATGGATATTTTGCATCTGGTAAAAGCCAAAAATAAAGAATCAGGCAAGCCTTCTGACCCACGTAAATTGCCTACGTTTGAAGGTGAAATAGGGCAACTGGAATATGAAACATTCCAGTATGGCAAAGCCTATTTTAAAACAAGTCGTAAAAAGGATGGTTTAAGTCTGGATAAATTTACCATCACCTCTCCACATGTTGATGCCGTAGGTAAGGCTTACTGGTATTATCGTCCAGGAAAACAATCCACTGAAGTGACCATGACGCTGGTATCAGGAAATTATGGAGATCTGTTAACCAGTCTGGGATTTAATTCTATTATTGAAAATGGTAAGGCAAAATTTTCTGGTGATTTTAACTGGAATGGGGGCTTTGGTGATTTTGATTGGGGAACCTTAAATGGTGTTGTTACCATGGATATTACTGACGGCGTATTTACAAAAGTAGATCCCGGTGCGGGACGAATGCTGGGTCTGTTAAGTATTGAGTCTCTGCCTGGAATGATTTTTAGTGGTGACGCATTTAAAAGTGGTTTTAACTTTGACCGGATAGTCGGTAATTATAATATTAGTGATGGCAATGCTTTTTCGGATGATGTAAGCATTACTGGCCCGGCTGCTTATGTTCTTGTGACCGGCCGTACTGGCATTGTTGCGAGAGATTTTGACCATTATGTAACTGTTGTACCTAATGTAAGTGGTACACTTCCTTTAACCAGTGGTGCTATTTTCGGACCGCAGGTAGGCGCCATTGTCTATTTCTTTAAGAAATTATTTGGTGCGGGTATCGATGAATCTTCAAAACGGATTTATCATTTAACCGGCAGCTGGGATAAGCCGGTAGTAAAGCGAATCGATAAAAATGAAGATAAGCCAAATGAAAGCAAGATAGTAATTGATGAAAGTGATGAAGATACATAGAAATTTAAAGTGGATTAGAGTATTAGTATTGTTGTTTGTTTTATCTCCTGCTGGCCTCACACTAGCATCGATAAAAGACAAACCGGTTTATTTCGTGTTAACGCAGCAGCAATGGTCTGTGCCCAGGACGGCTGAATCAGTTTTGGCAATGCCGGCTGTTTATAAGGTAATGAACAAATTGTCGGATAAAACGGGCTATGTACTTCGTATACGTTATCCCGGTGGTGAAGTGGGAATGTTATGGGCGTCCGAATTAAAAGGCTGGCTTGTTTCTTTAGGTCTGGCTTCAGGTTCTATTGAGCTTCAACCGGGTGGCCTTAATGTGCAGGAAGTTGAACTAAGTATCAATAAAATTTTATATTAATCATAGTCAGGAAAATAGAATGAAGCGTATTGCTGCAATCCAAATGGCCTCTGGCCCTAATATGTCAGCTAATTTAAATGAGGCAGGTCGCTGGATAAGCTATGCGGTAGATGCCGGTGCTGAACTTGTTGTATTACCTGAAAACTTTGCCTTTATGGGTATGAGTGAAACAGATGTGTTTAAAATAAAGGAGCAGCAGGGTGAAGGGCCCATTCAGGATTTTATAAAAAAAATGTGTGTTAAACATCAGGTGTGGATTGTTGCGGGAACGATTCCCATTGTTAGCGATGATAAACAGCGTATTCGAGCAGCTTGTTTGTTGATGAATCCTGAAGGGGAGATTGTGACACGTTATGACAAAATCCACTTGTTTGACGTAACACTGGACGATGGTGAAAATTATTTTGAGTCTGAAGTGATTGATGCAGGCAATGAAATTATTGTACAGGACACGCCATTTGGACGTATGGGTTTTGCTGTTTGTTATGATTTGCGCTTTCCTGAAATGTTTCGTCGTATGGTCGATAAGGGGGTTGACCTTATTGTGTTGCCCGCTGCCTTTACGGCTATTACCGGTAAAGCGCACTGGGAGTCGTTAGTACGTGCACGTGCAATTGAAAATTTAAGTTATATTGTTGCTTCAGCGCAAGGTGGCTATCATGCCAATGGCCGTGAAACACATGGTGAGAGCATGATTGTTGACCCATGGGGTGAAGTAAAAGACAGGCTGGCACGGGGTTCCGGTTTTGTAATTGCCGATCTGGATCAGGATAAAATTAATTTAATGCGTAAGCAGTTCCCTGTTTTAAAACACCGTAAGCTGGAATGCTATCAAAAGTCATCCTGAACGTTCTGTTCATCATGGCTAAATACAAATTCTTTAATATAAAGAAAAAGTTTGCGTTTTGCGCGCGTGGATATCTGGGGATTAGTGTTAGCTGAATCACGCTGCATCTTTATTAATGATTGACGTTGTGCCATTGGAAACTGTGCAAGAAAGGCATTGATGTTAGCAGGGTCTTCAATAATCGAATCGCGCCAGTTTTCCACATCATGAAATTGTTTTACATCTTCCTTGTGCGGACTTTGCAAAATTTCGTATTGTGCTTCAATGGGTTTTGCATCCAGCCCCCTTAATAGTTTTCCTATATAGAGTTTTTGCCTTTTTAAAGCGCCGTGTTTCTTTATATTTTTTGCAGCTTTAAGAGCCTCAAGTAAATTTTCGGGCAGCTCAAAGCTGTTGAGTTTATCTGTGGACAGTGTGAGTAATTTGGAACCGAGATCAGTGAGTGCATGGGCTTCACGTTTTAATTGTGATTTACTTATAATCTCGTCGTTATCTATATCCTGAGAAGTATTCTCTTTTTTAGGGGGTATTCTTTTTGCCATGAAAATCTCGTTATAAAATAACTAATGTCGCCAGCCCCAGAAAAGCAAGGAAGCCAATTACATCGGTTACTGTTGTCAGGATAACTGTACCGGCCAGTGCAGGGTCAATGCCCATCCGGCTCAGGATTAACGGAATACTTGCGCCAGCCAGCGCAGCAACAAATAAGTTAATAATAATGGCACTGCCAATAATGTAGCTGATCTGCAGACTATTGAACCAGACACCGGCAACGATAGCAATAATAACAGCCCAGATCAGGCCATTAAAGATGCCAACCCAGAGTTCTTTTTTCAAAAGCCGCCGAGCATTTGATTTGCCGATGCGACCCAACGCCATGCCACGTATCACCAATGTCAGTGTCTGGCTACCGGCAATACCGCCCATGCTGGCAACAATGGGCATTAAAATAGCCAGGGCAACCAGTTTTTCAATGGTTGCCTCAAACTGGCTAATTACAATAGATGCTAAAAGCGCAGTAAGTAAATTAACACCAAGCCAGATTGTGCGGCGTTTGGTGCTGACCAGAGCAGGTGCAAACATATCGTCTTCTTCATTCAAGCCAGCCATGCTCATCACCGAGTGCTCGGCTTCATCACGGATTTCGTCAACAACGTCATCGATCGTAATTCGGCCAAGTAATTTATTATCGTTATCAATAACGGGGGCAGTAATTAAATCACGGTGTTCAAAAATATTTACAACGTCACGGACTGAGCTATTGGCATTAATGGCCTCAACACCTGAATCCATCGTATCGGCAACGAGCAGATTGGGGTCACTGGTCAACAGGGTTGTGAGTGGTAATAGCCCAAGGTATTTGTTTTCCCGGTCAACAACATAAAGTGTGTCGGTGCCTTCAGGTAGTTCACCTTTAAACCTTAAATAACGAAGTACAACTTCGAGCGACGTGTCTGCACGAATAATAATAGTGTTTAAATCCATTAAACCGCCCGCCGTGTCACCGGCATAGGACAGAACAGATTTAAGACGATCACGATCCTGCTGCTGCATGCTCAGGAGGAGCTCCTGGCTTACTGCTTGTGGAATTTCCGATAAAATATCGGCAAGGTCATCGGTTTCTAATGATTCAGTTGCTGCAAGTAAGGCAGAGGGTTCCATTGTCTTAATGAAATGACTACGAACCGTTTCATTAAGGTTAACAAGAATTTCACCTTCATATTCAGTTGGGACACGTTCCCATATTTTTTCACGTTCTTTACCTGACAGGGTTTCGATAATATGTGCAATTTCAGCCGGATGGAGATCTTTTAGAAGCTGATCAATTTTTTTACAGTCGTTGTTGTCGATACATTGAGTGATTATATCGAGTAAATCTTGCTGTTCTTCTATTGCATTTGCCATGGCGAGACCGCATTTTTTTGTAGTTTAGGCTTACGAGTAGTCCCAGTGTAACAGGCAGTGGCTATAAAATAAAAAAAACTTGGCAAGGTAGACTAACAGAGTAATTTTTCGATTTGGTTTATGAATTCACCATGAGTATTATTTTTGAGTAAACGCCTGACTTGTCGGCCTAATTTTCTGGTATTGCATAATGGAATAATTTGTTTGATAGGAGGGTGAGAGTTAGGGTGCATGCTGAATTCCTGCAAGCCCAGACCAAGTAGTAATTTGGTATAACGTGGATCGCCTGCCATTTCGCCACACATTGTTACCGGAATGCCCGCCTGCTGGCCAGCCGAAATTGTTTGTGCAATCAGTTTGAGCACTGCAGGATGAAGAGGGTCGTATAGATAGTTTACTTCATCATCAATTCGATCAATGGCAAGGGTATACTGGATTAAATCATTGGTGCCGATAGACAGAAAATCCAGTTCAGCTGCAAACATTTCGGCACAGATGGCTGCCGCTGGCACTTCTATCATGCCACCGATAGGCATATCCGGATCAAACGGGATGGAGTCTTTTTGCAAGGCTGCTTGTGTGGTTTGAATAAGGCGTAATACTTGTTGTAATTCATTTATGTTGGAAAGCATGGGGATCATCATTTTTATTGGCCCCAGTGCAGAAACACGCAGGATTGCGCGCAGCTGGGGAATAAACAGTGACAGATCATTTAAGCACAGCCGAATTGCACGTAAGCCCAGTGCTGGATTGGTAATGGCATTAGAGAGTTGTTTGCCACTGTCGACCTGTTTGTCTGAACCCAGGTCCAATGTGCGAATGGTTAATGGTTTATCCTTTAATTGCATTAGCACATTGGTATAGGCCTGAAATTGTTCTTCCTCTGATGGTGAAGTGGAGCGGTTCATAAATAAATATTCGGTACGGTATAAACCAATGCCGCTTGCGCCCATTTCATGCATAAGCGGAATTTCTTCGGGCAGTTCAATATTGGCATAAATTTTTATTTCAATACCATCATCGGTTATTGCCGGGAGGTGAGGGAATTCTTTATAACGCTTTAGCTGTATTTGTTGTTCGCGGCGTAGATGATGATAATGGTGTAAGGCTTCATCATCAATGTTTGTTAAAATCAGGCCAAAACGGCCATCAACAATAATGGTTTCAGCTTCGTGTAATAAGGTATGTATGTCGTGTATACCTGCAATGGCCGGAATGTTTAAACTACGTGCAATGATAGCGGTGTGTGATGTGGGGCCACCTGTTTGAGTAACAAAGGCTGCAATACCCTGGTGTTGCATTAAGACAAGTTCTGATGGTGAAATATCATCGGCAACAATAACATGGCCGCTAAAGCGTTGCTCTTGCGAATGATGCACACCATGATGGATGGCGCCACTGAGCAGATTTTGCATAATGGTGTTTACCACGTGATCCACATCATCACGGCGGGTACGCAGATAGTCATCTTCCATTGCATCAAAAATATTAACAATACTATCGCGCTGAATTTTTAAGGCCCATTCTGCATTGCACTGTTGTTTTAGTATTATTTCAACAGGTGCATCCGATAACATTTCATCATCAAGCATTAACAGATGTGAGTGGATAAAAGCAGTAATTTCAGAAGGTGTTGATTTCGGAATATTATTGAGCACGGAGTCGAGATGGTTTTTTGCATTGGTGTGTGCTTTTTTATAACGACTCACCTCTTCCTGAATAAAACTTTCCTGAATACTGTATTCAGTAACTTCTAAATCATGCTGCCTTATAATATGTACCGGACCAATCGCCACACCGGATGTGATTCTTGTTCCCTGTAAGCATAAGGTCATAGTGAGCTACTCGGTGTTATTCAGGTTGATTCATTGAAGCGGTTCTCCACCAGTTCTATTATTGCATCGCTGGCCTGTTGTTCGTCCGGTCCGTCTACAATCAATGTCAGTATGGTACCGTTTGATGCAGCTAGCATCATAACGCCCATAATGCTTTTACCGTTTACTTTTTTTTCATAGTGCTCAAGAAAAACCTCACTCTGGTACTGACTGGCAAGGGTTACAAACTTTGCTGCTGCACGGGCATGCAGGCCGAGTTTATTTATAATTTTAATCTTTGAGTGCTGCATTTTTACTGTATTTATCGGTGTAGTAGGTTAGTATGCCATCTTTACCGCCACCTGTGGCTTTATCGCCAAGCTCATAAAGTGGCAGGGTATGGTAGTTCATAACGCGAATCAACATTGGCAGGTTTAAACCGGCCACAATAATACTGTTTTCAATATTGATAGATGTTGCGATATTGCTTGGGGTTGCGCCATAAAGATCAGTTAATAACAACAAACCATCATTACTATCAAGTTCACTGATAATGGACATTATTTCGGTTAGTTTTTTTTTGTGGTCACAGTCCATTTCAATACTGACAGTACGAACCTGCATTGGGCAGGAACCAATAATTTTTATTGCGGCGTCCAGAATAACCTGGCCAATATGATCGTGGGTAATAATGAGGACGCTGACACTCATGCTTTTTCTCAATATTGTTGTTTCTGATATATTACTCTAATTCCCTGTGCCGAACCAAGATATTGGGGTAATGTTTTTCAAGCGCAGATGATATTTTTTCAGTGAGATAGACCGAGCGATGTTGTCCACCAGTACAGCCAATAGCGATAGTCATATAGCTACGATTTTCGGCAATAAATTTAGGTATCCATTTTTCCAGAAACCGGAGAATATCGTGATACATCGATTTAACGTCATCAGTTGATTCCAGAAAATCGATAACAGCTTCGTCTTTTCCTGTTTGCGGGCGTAATTCGGGCATCCAGTGCGGGTTGCTTAAACAACGCACATCAAAAACAAAGTCAGCATTGACGGGAGCGCCATGCTTAAAGCCAAAAGACTCTATCAAAATGGATGTGCTGGCTTCGTTATTTATGACCAGACGTTCTTTTATACGTTCACGTAGTTGATGTACATTGGTAAGGCTGGTATCAAAGCGTAAATCTGCGCAGTATGCGATGGGTTCAAGTAATTTTCTTTCTAATATAATTGCTTCGCTTAGTGACATGTTGGCCTGGCTTAGCGGGTGTTTGCGGCGAGTTTCACTAAAGCGTTTAATAATGGTTTCGTCGTTAGCTTCCAGATAGAAAACTTTATAGCTAATTTTATTTTCTTTAAGTTCATCCAGACAGGATTCAAACTCATTTAAACTGGCGGGTATATTGCGTGCATCAATACCAATGGCGATGTTTTGTTTGGGCTGTGATTTAGCACTGTGAAATTCTTTAATGAGTGCAGGTAACATACTGATTGGGAGATTATCTACACAGTAATAATCCATGTCTTCAAGCAGACGTAGTGCAATACTTTTCCCAGAGCCGGATAATCCGCTGACAATAATTAGATTCATATTATTTTTTATTTTCTGTTGATTTATTATCGATGTATTGTTGCTGTCGTTTTATAAAGTCGTCACTTGCATTATAACCATGCATTAATAATATATGGTTACGCACTGCTGCTTCAACAATAACCGCCAGGGTTCGACCAACTGCAACGGGCAGTGTAATTTCCGGTATTTCGACTTCCAGTATAGTACGGTGCTTGTGCCCGCCATCCAGCCTGTCGATTGGGGACGGTATTGTGCTTTTTGCGACTTCCAGATTGATGATTAAACTCAGTTTTTTTCTATTAATTAACGCATTATCGCCAAACATTGCTCGTATATTCAATATGCCCAGTCCGCGAACTTCAATAAAGTCTTTTAGTATTTCCGGGGAAGT
>VAPL010247894.1_pt1 | contig 14570 bp, 11 predicted proteins | sample 3395061 | NCBI WGS metagenome assembly VAPL01 (sample SAMN08290444, study PRJNA428436) | hydrothermal vent metagenome | isolation source: Deep-sea hydrothermal vent chimney 2 | place: Pacific Ocean: Juan De Fuca Ridge | depth 2182 m m | reverse complement strand
GAGTATGCGACATAAAATTAATGTCTTCGGCATCAAAGACAGCATCATCGCTATGCTTGAACTTTTTCCAAATATTTGAAAAAAAATCTATCATCTTTGTTCCCTTACGTGCGCGGACGCAATCGCCCTTGTTTTAATGCAGCAAGCACATCTTCTTTCGGCCCATCGGCGATTAACTTACCGTTATCGAGCACAATTAAACGATTCACAAAACTTAATAATGATGCACGGTGCGTAACAAGTATGAGTGTTTTTTCTTTAACAACATCAGCGAGTCTTTGTTTCAATTGTTCTTCTGTTGAGTTATCCATTGAGTTACTAGGCTCATCCATTAGCAAAATAGGTGGGTCAAGTAATAACGCTCTCGCAATAGCAACCGCCTGACGCTGTCCACCTGACAACCCTTCACCACGTTCTCCAACAGGCATATCAAAGCCCATTGGATGGCGATCAACAAAATCAGTTACCCCTGCAATACGTGCTACACGCAATACTGACTCATCATCGGCATTTGGCATCGCATAAACAATATTGTCACGAACACTGCCATAAAATAGCGTAATGTCCTGTGGCACATAACCTATGTTTCGGCGTAAATCGACAGGGTCAATTTGCCGTGTATCAATCCCATCGATCCGAATGGCACCTTCCTGTGGCTCATAAAGCCCCATGAGTAATTTTTCGATCGTGGTTTTACCCGAGCCTATTCGACCAATCAAAGCAACATGCTCACCTTTCTTTATCGTAAAAGAAACGTTTGCCAAGGATTTTTCTTCACAGGCAGGATAAGAAAAATTTACATCATGTAAGGTAACCGAACCTTCAAAATGAGGACGATGAATAAAGTTTTTGTCCAGTGGGCGTTCAACCGGCAACGCCATGACATCATTAAGCGAATGTAAACCTGCTTTAGATTGATGATACTGTGTCGCAAGATTTGCTAACTGCCCCGTTGGTGCAAGCGCGCGTCCCGTTAACATCACTGCAGCGATTAAACCACCAGTAGTGAGTTGACCCTCTCCAATTAAATACACGCCATAAACAACAATCGCCACCATGGCTATTTGCTGTACAAACGTTGCCACATTGACGGATGAAGACGATATCAAACGAGAACGCAAACTCCAGGTTGAAATATAACCAACCGCACTCTCCCATTTGCGTTGCATAATCCCTTCTGCACCGAGAGCCTTAATCGTTTCCATTGCAGTTAAACTTTCAATTAACATCGCATTTTTTTGTGAAGCCCCGCGAAAAGTATGATCAACAGCTTCTTGTAAAGAGTTTTGTATAAACATGGAATATAAAATGACGATGGGTATACCTGTTAATGGTACAAATACCAGCGGACCACCTACCCAAGCAATCACTATTAAAAATAAAATCACAAAAGGTAAATCGACTAACGTTGATACCGTTGCAGACGTAATAAAATCACGAATACCTTCAAAGGCTCTCAAGTTATTAGCAAAGGCGCCTACCGATGGCGGTCGAACATGCATTTTAAGCCCCATGACTTTTTCATAGATCAATGCGGACAGCGTGACATCCACTTTTTTACCGGCTAAATCGATAAAGTAACCACGTAATGATTTAACAATAAAATCAAATATTATTGCAATAGTGACGCCAATCGCTAGCACCCATAATGTTTCAATCGCATTATTAGGCACAACGCGATCGTATACATTCATAATAAATAGTGGTGAAACGAGTGCAAAAAGATTAATCAAGAAGGAGCCTAATAACACATCACGGTAAATAGGCCATGCATCCATCATCGCTCCCCAGAACCAATGCCTTGTTCTAACATTAATCACTTCGGGGGTACGTTCATCGAAGCTATGTTCTCGCTGAGCAAAAATCGCATAACCCGTATAAAGAGCTTCTAACTCAGGTAAAGTGATTTTTTGGATCGCTTTTTCACCTGGCATTTTAACGTCAACCTTACCAGCTTCTTTATCAAAACCGGTCATGACACAGGCGGCATTACCTTTCAATAATAAAACGCATGGCAGAACCTGTACGGGAATGTCTGGGATAGTTCGTTGAACAAGTCGACAACTTAACTCAGCCCGTTTTGCTGCGCGAAGAAATAGTTCGGGTGTTAAGCGATTGTCAACTAACGGAATACCGGCACACAAAGCATCTGCCGATAATGGCCGATGTTCCAATTCGGTGAGAATAATCAGGCATTCCAATAAATCGTCTGTTGCACTATCCATACAGTGATACCGCCCCACTTTTTTCGGGTCTGTCTAAAGTATTATTTAAACTTATTAAGCCTTAATCGAGTTTTTACCCAAAACTTACTGTATATTATAGCAAATATTAAGTATTTAGTGTTGTCGGCAATTTACTGATAATCTTTAATTGTCAGCATTTAGACATCATCATCGAATTAAGGTCGCACTTATGCCCTATGTAAACAGAGACAAAGATAATCAGGTCATCGCGATCTTTGCTGAAGAACCTACAGAGGGTGCTGAATATCTAGCAGCCAGTCATCCTGATGTTATTGGCTTCCTAAATATGAATGCATCAGAAGAACAATCCCTACAGTTTTTGACCAGTTCCGACTACGAATTAGTTCGAGTACTTGAGGATTTAATCGAATTACTCATCGACAAGAATGTTGTCTTATTCACTGAATTACCTTCCGCCGCTCAACGCAAGTTAGTGCAGCGACGTAAAGCACGCCAGAACTTACGCGAAGAAGATGCTCTCATGATTGGCGAGGATGACATTCTCTAACTAGTGCATTTTATCTATAATGCTGCTGGTCGTGCAATACCAAAACCTTGTACACCATCCACGCCCAGTTCTCTTAGTACCTTAAGCTGTTTATCATTTTCAACGGCTTCAGCAATAACAGTAATATCAAGACTGTGTGCAACCTTGCACAAAGAACCAACAAAGAATTGATCATCCTGACTGCTAACAAGATCCGTCATATACAGACCATCAATTTTCACATAATCAGGTCGTAACGATTTCAAATAACCAAATGCAGTCATCCCTCGACCAAAATGATCAACCGCGAAACCATAACCATGTTGGCGAGCGATTTCAGTCAAGCGAAGAACACTTTCGAGGTCTCTTACAATCGTTGATTCAGACACTTCAAATACAACTGACTGTGTAGGCATTCCTGTTTGTTTAAGAATGGCCTCAAACCATACAACGAAATCATCCTGATGCAATGATGCTGCAGAAATATTAATCGCTAAATGTTCAGTTCCAGACGACGCCATAACATTAGCAAGCACCTTTTTAATTACAATCTGATCTAGTTCTCTTGCCAGGCCTATTTGCTCTGCAACAGGTAAAAACATGCCTGCCGTCCAAAGCACATTATCAGGACCGGGGAGGCGCAACAGAATTTCACGATGCAATATATTCTCTGTATTTGCAGCATCCGCCACATTTTGTGCATGTAGTATAATATTTTCTGATGCCACTGCATCACGCACAATATCTTGCCATGCCTGTCGACCAGGCATCGCATCTTTCATTTCTTCTGGTGCAGAATAAACAGAACAACTATTAACACTATTAACACGTGCTGTTTGCAGCGCATTATCAGCGCGTGACAACACATCACCATAAGTCATGCCAGAGCTGTACATTGCTACGCCTGCAAGACAAACATTATCAGTATCAATCATATCTTCAGCATGAAGACGCATTAAACGTCGACACATTTCATTACCCGCTTGCTGAGCTGTTTCCTCATCAATATGTTCTGCAATAATTGCAAAATCACCACCAGACAACCTGGCAACAATTGTGTTCTCCATTGAATCAACACAACTTGTTAAAATATCTGCCGCTGCTTTAAGTAGTGCATCCGCTGCATCAAAACCTAAGCGTTGGTTAATCGCCTGCAAATCCAGTATTTGTATTAAGAATAATGCACCATCTTGATGTTCTTCTGTATTACTTAAATTGTTATTCAATGCTGCATCGAAGTAACGACGGTTCTGTAACCCCGTTAAGGAATCCTGAAAAGCCATGCTACGCATACGTTCGGTAGACTCTGACTGCTCATTAAACATTTGTTTAACCTTACCTGTCATATAGTTCATGGCTTTAATAAGGTTTCGTAACTCACGGGTATGAGGTATTTGTTTAATTTCATCAAAACGCCGATCACTCACAGCTATGGCCTGCGCCTCAAGACGATCCAACGGTTTGAGTAACCAGCGAACTGCAACCGATGCAAAAAGCAATAAAATAAACGTTAACCCAGAAAACCACCAAAGCATATTCAGGGTTGTTTCCCAGAGCGTACGATAAGCGATGCCTGGGTGACTCTTTACATAAACCTCTCCTGCTTGCTGCCAACCAGACATGATTATTGAAGTCGCCTCAGGCGCATCTAATTGAACCCAGTCAATCAACCAAGCAGGGACTTCATCTATTTTAATGTCTGAATGCCTTGACCAAATCACCTCACCATCAATTTTTCGTAATGTAATGTCGTTGTAATAACCTCGATCGAATATCGCATCAACCATGGATATCATCAACGCCGTATCATTTTCAGCCATATGCGGGGAAAGTGATAAGCCTAATGATGTCGCAGTGTCTTGCGCATGAGATTCAAGCTGTGTCGCTAAATAATTTCGGGTGTCATGCACGTTAATTACAGCCGTACCCGCAAACATTAATATGCTCAGCGCTACTACTACTAACACAATTTGTTTATAGAGAGTCATAGTCTTAGTTTCCCATAATTTTCATAACACATCATGTTTTACTTAACGGTCTTACTATTAAGGCCCTGCATACGTTTAATAATATCTGTCCAACGACTAATTCTTGATGACTTACCAACTAATCGTCCTTGCTCACGTTCTTTCGCTAACCACAAACCATTACCATTAAAACTATACACAGGGACCAAATCATGGCGCTTTGACGCAAGTCGAATTTCTTTATCCAAATTATCAAGAATTAGTGGCTCAGATGCGGGTGTCTTAAAATAACTGAGTACCATATGAGCTTGATTAAGCCTGATTGCTTTAACATACGTTAAGCGAAGTTTTTTATCTGAAACGCCTAACTCACGAAGGGTGAAGTATTTAGCTAGTGTAAAATCCTCACAATCACCACCGTTTGTCGAAAGAAATTCTACGGGGGTTGCCCAGTAATCTTTCTGTTTCCAATGAATTTGATCAGAAATAAATCTTATTTTGTTAAAGAAATCATTGACGCGTTGCAACTTCTCGTTTTCTGGCGTGTTCTTATCGATGCGCATCAATGCATCCCACTTTTCTAAGCGGTACCGTGCAGGTAAACCATATTTTTTCTCAACATAACTGAGAACTTTTTCGTCAAGTAACAATGTTTCGGCGATAACAAGAAAAGTAATACATTGAAGTATTAAAACGAGCACACTTGATATTCGTCGATTTGGTTTTTTCATCGCGCTAATGCGTTAACACCGTATACATTATTATTCGTACCCAATCATAATTGTAGTGACAATAAATAAATAAGGAAGCAATGTAGGCATTCATTCTATGCAAACTAAGTGTCCACCGCCATTAAAATTATCTGCGTCTGGGGTGTTTTATGGCACAACTTCAAGCAATTCAACCGTAAAACTATCTCATTGCTTACCATTTATGTTGAATAATTTGTTAATGCCCGTTAATAGCCTACTATCGACAATATTGGTGTTTTCTTGAATTATTAAGGGAATAAGAAAAATGATGGAGAGGAAAACTCACTAACTACTCATCCTTGAGTAAAATAATGAAATATAAATTATTCAGCGAAAGGGTGTCGACGAACAATGGTTTCAACACGGTCAGGGCCGGTTGAAATAATATCAGCGGGAGCACCAACAATTTCTTCAATACGTGTAATGTAGTTACGCGCATTTTCTGGTAAATCTTCAAAGGTTTTTGCACCAACTGTTGATTCAGTCCAACCAGGCATGTCTTCGTAAACGGGTTCACATTCATCAAAGGCCTCAGCGCCGATTGGATTTACTTCACGGATTTCGCCTTGGTATTTGTAGCCCGTACAAATACGGATTGTCTCCATACCATCAAGCACATCCAATTTTGTAATACACATGCCTGTGATACTGTTAATACGAATCGCCCGGCGTAAAGTCACCGCATCTAACCAACCACAACGACGAGCACGACCGGTGGTTGCACCAAACTCTGCACCCTTTTCTGCCATGTGACGCCCATCTTCATCTGTGTGCGCATCGGTACCATCAAACAATTCAGTTGGGAATGGACCACCACCAACACGCGTGGTGTAAGCCTTAACAATACCCAAAATGTAATCAAGATCTTTGGGGCCTGTACCACTACCACAAGCAGCGCCACCGGCAGTCGTATTACTTGAAGTAACAAAAGGATAAGTACCGTGATCAATATCTAATAAAGTACCTTGCGCACCTTCGTACATAACGTTTTCACCACGTTGACGTGCTTGATAAAGTAGTTCAGGAATATCATCGACCATTGCTAACAAACGATCACGTTGTGCCATGATACCGTCATAGACTTCTTGATAATCTACCGCATCCACTTTGAAATAATTTACTAAGGTAAAGTTATGGTATTCCATGACTTCTTTTAATTTGACAGCGAACTGTTCTACGTTAAACAAATCACCTAAGCGGATACCACGTCGCGACACTTTGTCTTCATAAGCTGGGCCAATACCACGGCCTGTGGTACCAATGGCTTTCTTGCCACGTGCTATTTCGCGCGCCTGATCAAGAGCGATATGATAAGGAAGAATCAGAGGACACGCTTCACTGATTTTTAAACGTTTACTCGCTGGAATACCGGCTGCTTCAAGTTCATCAATTTCAGCAAACAAGGCATCAGGTGAAAGCACCACCCCATTACCAATTAAACAAGCTACGTTTTCACGCAAGACACCTGATGGAATCAAGTGTAAAACTGTTTTCTTGCCATCAATGACTAAAGTGTGACCCGCATTGTGTCCACCTTGAAAACGCACCACGGTTGAAGCCTGGTCTGTTAATAAATCAACAACCTTGCCCTTACCTTCATCACCCCAGTGAGCACCAATTACAACAACGTTCTTAGCCATACCATATTGCCTGTATAAAAAATAAAAACACCGATTACACCCGTAGCCATCTTGGCGACATTAAAGTGTAACCACCTCCCAACTGCCATTCTTCATTACCAGTTGTCGATCACAACCCAATTCAGTGGCTGTACCCGCTTGTTCAGGTAATTCAACAATGACACACTCTCCCACATCGCGTAACGCTGCGATAGCCTTTAATAACTCCTCTTCATTTCCAGAAGGGGCAAAAATTCCGGCCTGAGCCACTGCTGGAGCTTTACTCATCTCAAGTAAGCATTTCAAATCTGTACTGAAACCGGTTGCAGGACGTGCATGCCCAAAATCTTTTCCGATATTATCGTATCGACCACCCCAAGCAATAGCTTGTCCTTGTCCCGCAAGATAGGCACTAAACATCACCCCATTGTGATAGTGATAACCACGCAACTCAGCCAGATCAATAAACAAGCGCGTTTCTGGCGTCAGTGTTTGTAATGCCTGCGTAATGCCAGCCAAATTTTCCAATGCATCAAGCACTGACTGATCCGCACCCGCTAACTTTTTCTTAGCGGTTTCTAGTACATCCACATCGCCATTCAAATCAACCAGTGCACGCAACATATTTGAAATATTATCATCTAACGACCATTTATCTAGCAGAACTTCAAGCTCAGGGATCGCTTTGCGTTGTAGTACTTCAAATAATTCAGCTTCACGAACCTCATCAAGCCCGGCCTGATTAGCAAGCCCACGATAAATACCGACATGAGCAAGATCAAGGTAGACATCGGTAATCCCCGTCTTATTCAATGTTGCCAACATCAAACGAATAATTTCAATATCACTATTAATACTTGATGAGCCATACAACTCAGCGCCACATTGAATCGGGCTACGGCTTGCCGCAAAATCATCAGAACGTGTGCGAAGTACTGTGCCTAAATAACAAAGCCGGTTCGGTGATTCTTTCTTTAACTGGTGAGCATCCATGCGCGCAATTTGTGGCGTCATATCAGCACGAATTCCCATTTGGCGACCAGATATCTGATCTGTCAGAGTAAATGTCTGTAGCTTGAGGTCATCATTACCCATCCCCGTCAGTAGTGAATCAAGAAAATCTACAAACGGCGGCATCACCAACTGGTAACCCCAGCTACGCATTTGGTCGATAAGATCGCGGCGCAAGGCTTCAAGCTGCTGTGCCTGTTCCGGCAGCAGTTCTTCAATACCTTCTGGTAATAACCATGCTTCTTGTGATTTCATCGTCTTCTTCATCATTTAACGTAATACATAGAGCATAATAACCCCAATCAGCATACTCATCAGGCCAGAAATGCGTAATGACTTATCATCCATTTCCAGCATCTTGAGCAAAATACCTCGCATCTTTTTAGGGCTCAAAAACGGCAGAATTCCCTCGATAACGAGCATTAATGCGACTGCAATTAACAGCTCTTGCCACATAAAAATATGTTATTCCACAAAAAAGCCGAGCGATTCGCGGTCAGACCTGCTGACCACTCACTCGGACTGTTATGCGCCGCGCAGTTTATCACTGCGCGACACGATTTTCCCTATTTTTTCGCCTTTGGATCAGTAAAATATTTAAAGAAGTCCGAATCTGGCTGCAATAATATGACGTCACTCTTGTTACTAAATGACTTCTTATACGCTGCTAAACTACGATAAAACGAGTAAAACTCCTTATTTTTATTGTAAGCATCCGCATAAGTCTTGGCTGCAGTGGCATCACCATTACCTCGAGTCGTTTGTGCGGTTGAATACGCAGTTGCCAATATCGTTGTATATTTACGATCAGCGTCAGCACGAATACGTTCACCTTCAGCTCGTCCCTTAGCGCGACGTTCTCGTGCGACACGATCACGTTCAGTACGCATACGACTAAAGACATTTTCACTAATATCATCTTCAAAATCAACGCGTTTGACACGCATATCGACAATATCAATACCGTATTTCTCGACTTCCTTCTTCACATTCGCAGTCAATATACTCATCACTGCTTCACGATCGCCGGCAACCAAGTCCTGAATTGTCATTTTACCAAATTCCTGCGTTAATTGACGACGCACAATAGGATCAAGACGTACATTAGCTTGGCGAATATCACCCGCCATGGTGATGTAGTATTTCTCAATATCACCAATACGCCATTTTACAAAGGCATCAACCAAGACGTACTTCTTTTCCTTCGTAATAATACGTGTCGGACGTGCGTCCATGGTTTGCATGCGCGCATCAAATTTACGAATATTATTCACAAACGGTAACTGCAAATAGATACCCGGTGTGTAGTCACTGCGAACAATTTCACCCAAACGGAATTTAATCGCTTTTTCACGCTCATCAACAGTAAACACAGACACGCTGAGCAAGCCAAGTGCGATCACTACAATCATTAATAAGAATCGACTATTCATTAGCGGTCTCCTCGGTTACGTGGCGAAGCATATTGTCCGCCTGATGAAGACGATGTTGAACTCGATTTACCCGGCGACCAATCTGTTGAATCTGTTGTCCCTTTAGTATTTTTTGATTGCTGCATAATTTTATCTAAAGGCAAGTACAACAAGTTATTACCACCACCCTTGGTATCCGTCATGATCTTGGTGCTATTACCTAATACTGATTCCATTGTTTCAATATAAAGGCGTTCACGCGTTACTTCTGGTGCGAGTTCATACTCGGTTAATAATTGGCTAAAGCGACTAGATTCACCCACCGCCGACTCAACAACACGAGCGCGATAGCCTTCTGCATCAAGAAGGGTTCGTTGTGACGCACCTTGCGCTTTACCAACCACTTCATTTTGATATGCCTGCGCTTCATTCTTATAACGCTCTGCATCGGCTTGAGCCTTAACCGCATCAGCAAACGCCGCTCGCACTTGTTCAGGCTCTTTCGCTGTTTGCATATTGAAAGAGGTAATTTCGATACCTGTGTTGTAGCTATCGACGATTTTTTGCACCAAATCACGCGCACGAAGACTCAATTCTGTACGACCATCTTTAATGACATAGTCCATGCTGCTCTTACCGACAATTTCACGTACTGCCGATTCTGTTGCAAGCTTTAGAGAACCTGATGGTGTTGCATCATTAAAAACAAAATCACGTGGATCTTTAATTTGATACTGAACCTCAAAACGCACATCAACGATATTTTCATCTTGCGTCAACATATAGGCTTCATTAACATTCTTACCAATTGATAATGAACGAACCGTGTTCACATCGACACGTAACACTTTCTCAATGGGTCTTGGAAAACGAACATTGAAACCGGGTTGAATCGTTTCAACATACTCCCCAAAGCGCAGTACGACACCACGTTCTTTTTCATTGATGATGTAACTGGAATCTATCGCTAACCAAACAACGACTGCGATAATAATCAGCAGTCCCATTCCTCCATTACCACTTCCATCATCGGATGAACGACCACTGCCGCCACCAAATAATCCGCCCATTTTCTTGCGTAAATTACGAACAACTTCATCAATATCAGGGGGGCCCTGATCTTTGCCGCCGTTACCCCAAGGGTCACGACCGTTTCCGTTGCCTGAGCCACCAGGTTCATTCCAAGCCATGTTTAACTCCAGTTATTGTATAAACAACAATAATAAATTTATGATCCGATTGTAAGTTGCCTACGCACACGCTGCAACCTTATTAATTAAGTCATTTTATGCTAATACTCGGCCATATTGCGGCTGTCGTACTTATCGTATTCTTCACCTTCAAACACTTCCTGTGATTGGTACAAATCTGGCTGTTCATAGCAGACCTCATGCAGCACTTTACGTAGATTATCAATCCCTGCACCCGTTACTGCCGATACCCACACGCGCCATACTTTACCTGCTTCGTCGCGATCCACACGGGGCTGCGTATCAGGCAATAAATCAATTTTGTTATAGACAATAATTTGAGTGACGTTATTCGCCTCAATTTTATCTAAAACGATATTCACTGAATCAATATTTTCATCTCGCCGCTCACTGCTGGCATCGACAACATGCAGCAGTAAATCTGCCTCACGGGTCTCTTCCAGCGTTGAATGAAACGCGGTGACCAAATCATGCGGTAAGTGCCGAATAAACCCAACCGTGTCCGCCAAGACAATTTGTTCGTTTTGTCCCAGATCAACACGGCGCATAGTTGGATCCAGAGTGGCAAATAATTTATCTTCAACCAACACGCCTGCACCCGATACACGATTAAATAACGTTGATTTACCCGCATTGGTATAACCCACTAATGATACCGTGATCGCGTCACGACGTTTTCGATTGCGCCGACCTTGTTGGCGTTGCTTCTGCACTTTATCCAGCCGTTTACGAATTGTTTTAATGCGTACGGATAATAAACGACGATCCGTTTCTAATTGTGTTTCACCTGGCCCACGTAAACCGATACCACCCTTTTGTCTTTCAAGATGCGTCCAGCCTCGTACCAGTCGTGTTGACATATGTTTTAATTGCGCCAACTCTACTTGCAACTTACCTTCATGTGATTGTGCTCGTTGTGCAAAAATATCAAGAATGACACCGGTTCTATCTAACACTCGACATTTCAATAATTCTTCTAAATTTCGTTCTTGTGATGGGCTTAATACATGATTAAACAACACCACATCCGCATTATGTTCTTCTGCTGCTAATTTAATTTCTTCTGCTTTACCACTGCCCACAAAATATCGAGGGTGCGGGCTACTACGACTGCCTTTAACAACAGCAACCGGACTAGCTCCCGCAGACGTGACTAATTCACGAAACTCATCGAGTTCTTCGCGACTGTCTTCCTGTGGAAATTTAAGATGAACCAGAATGGCACGTTCACCGCTACGGGGACGATCAAACAATGGTATCCCCAGCGATGAACAATGGCTTATTTATTGCCCGCGTCTTCAGTGCCTGGAACCTTAACGTTACGTGACGGCACAACAGTAGAAATAGCATGTTTGTACACCATTTGGCTGACGCTGTTTTTTAACAGCACCACAAATTGATCAAATGAATCGATCTGGCCTTGCAACTTAATGCCGTTCACCAAAAAGATAGAAACAGGGATCCGTTCTTTGCGTAATGCATTAAGAAATGGATCTTGTAATGTTTGCCCTTTATTCATATCGTACTCCTTTATTATAGTTTTTATGGGCCTTCATAATGATGCCGATAACCATGACCTCATTAACTACTGCCTGCAAAAAAATCGTTCAAAATATTACAAAAGATCGGCAAATCCTTGATACCGAACAGTTACTATAACAAAAACTATGCTGGTGTTAACCCGCTGTGTTTAAAGATATTGGGTTATTTGCTAGCCTTTTCAAGACTTGGTCTAACAAATCGACCGCTAAACTATCAAATCGCTGAATTGACTCATCCCCACGCAACCAAGTTAGTTGACGCTTTGCCAGTTGTCTGGTGGCAATAACTGCCTTTTCCTTTGCCTCAGAGAGCGAGCATTCACCTCGTACGTAGTGCCAAAACTGCCTGTAACCTACTGTCCTTATTGAGGGCATATCCAAGTTTAAATCCCCACGTCGGTATAAAGCTTCGACTTCCTCAACAAAGCCGAGTTCCATCATGGTCTGAAAACGTTGTGCAATTCGGTCGTGCAATATCGCGCGATCATCAGGACTAATTGATATTTTCACCGCTTGATACGGAAAAACAGTCTCTGGTTCAGCTCTATAGAGTTCTGTCATGGTTGTACCTGTTATCCGATACACTTCCAAGGCACGCTGAATACGCTGTGGATCATTGGGATGAATACGCTCAGCCGACACCGTATCAATCACTGCCAGCTTTTGGTGCATGCCTTCCCAACCTATTTCATTTGCCTCGGATTCAAGTTGTTGTCGCACCGCCTCATCGGCTGCGGGCAAGGGTGACAGCCCATACTCCAAGGCGCGAAAGTACAACATCGTGCCGCCTACTAGTACCGGCAAACGGCCTGCTTCTGTAATTTGCTGCATCTCACGCAAGGCATCATCACGAAATTCAGCTGCAGAATATCGTTCTGACGGATCACGAATATCAATCAAGCGATGTGGCGCCCGACGTAACGTCTCCGCATCAGGCTTTGCGGTGCCAATATTCATGTCGCGATAAATAAGCGCAGAATCAACGCTAATGAGTTCAATCGGCAAGTGATCCATTAATGAAATAGCGAGATCGGTTTTACCCGATGCCGTCGGTCCCATAATAAAGAGTGCTGGTGGAAACGTACTTGTCATCATTCAACAATCACTCGGAAAATAATTGTTCAAGTTGCGATGCTTCTAAACTAAGCAACCAATCACTCGACCACTCCAGCTTAACTGAGTCCAGTAATTTCGCTAACCATGTTTGCAAGGCTTGTGAACCTTCTGGAATAGAGGTACTTAACGCCGCCGCACGTGCAAGTAACAATAATGATGATTCTATTTTAGCTTGAGATAATTCGTCATCTTGCAGTAAGGCGAGTAATGCAACGCCTAGCGATGAGGATTCTGCCTGTTGTAATACCACGGGTGCGCGCCGTAGCAATGCGGAAGCATCACCTATGATAGTTATTTCAAAGCCCAGCTGTTCAATTAACTCAAGTTGTTGCTCAATTAATATTGCTTGCCCTTCATTTAACGTTAATCGCTCAGGTAATAATAAGGGTCGCGACACAATGCCTTGTTGTGAATATTCATTTTGTAACCGATGTAAATAAACCTGCTGCAGTAATTTCTGTGCATCGATCAACCAATGCTCTGGTGCTTTTTTACAAAATAAAAAACGTCCTGCCAACACGCTCAACACTTGTCCAAAAGGATGTTCCATATTACTCGAAGCAACATCACATAATGGCATAGAATAAACTGTGGCACGTTCTCTGACTTCACTCACAGGTGGTGTCGAGGCAATGACGCTCTCTACCACCGCATTATTGTGTATGTTGGCAGCAGGTTGACCTTGTAAAGCACGTTGCAGCGTTGAGAATAAAAAATCATGCACATTGCGACCATCACGAAAACGCACTTCATGTTTAGTGGGGTGCACATTCACATCCACCAACACCGGATCAATCTCAAGGTAAATACAAAAACTCGCAAAACGACCTTCGGGTAATTGTTCGCCATAAGCCTGCCGTATGGCATGCGATAACACCCGATCTTTAATCATGCGACCGTTGATGTAAACATACTGCCGATCTGTTTGCGCACGATGCAAACTTGCAGGCGCCACAAACCCGGTTACACGCAGTCCATCTGCTTCGTCGGCAACCTTATAAGCTGACTCAACAAAATCCTGACCAAAAATTCGAGCTAAGCGTTTTTTATTTGTAGCCTCATCTTGTGCCGCAGTAACTTTAATGACTTGCCGATTATTGTGTCGTAACTGAATCGTTACATCAGCACGCGCTAAAGCAATACGCTGCACCACATCTTGAATATGAGAAAATTCCGTTTTGGCTGCTTTTAAAAAACGTCGCCGCGCT
>VAPL010649547.1_pt1 | contig 14571 bp, 11 predicted proteins | sample 3395061 | NCBI WGS metagenome assembly VAPL01 (sample SAMN08290444, study PRJNA428436) | hydrothermal vent metagenome | isolation source: Deep-sea hydrothermal vent chimney 2 | place: Pacific Ocean: Juan De Fuca Ridge | depth 2182 m m | reverse complement strand
TGTGCACAGGGATGAAATGAGTTTAATACCACGCCCTGAATAATTATTCTTATTTGTCAGGTCTGCCGCCTTATGATCAAAGCCATCACCGCTATCGATAACAAACAGACTCAAACGCCCGCCCTTGCCACTTTCAGTTAACTCATGACGCAAGGTAATCTGTACATTTCCATTCTCAAATGATTCCAGTCTGTTCTGCTTTTCCTGATAAAAATCCATATAACCCTGCGGGCTGCTTTTCATTGTAGAGTCGAGCTTGAGAATGCCATGATCCAATGCATTCGCAAACAATTCAGTCAACACAGTATGTACGCTAGTACGGCCACTTTCCAGTGGCTGTAAACCATTTATCCCCTGCATAATAAAAGGCAGTACATCGAACTGACGCAGACTTTTTATGTCCAGTGAAAACTCCATTGACCAGTTATTAGCCTCTATATTTTCATTAACAAAGCCGGTTGAGTGCTCATATTCAACTTCCTCAAGATGACACAACTCTAGCAAAGTAATATCATCTCCCTGTTCTGCACCCTCTGAAAAAGTCGAAATTTCCTTCAGTATTGATTCAAATAACTGATCACTTTGAGTGCTTTCATCAATTAGTTTTAACAATCGAGTCAGACCAAACATTTCTCCATTAATATTATGTGCTTCCATGATGCCATCAGTCGCTACATAAATACGATCACCAACTTCCAGTGTTTCCATCTCAACTTCCAGCTGTGATGCACTAAAATTGGCAATACCTAAAGGGATATTTTTCGATTTAAAAGTGCGGAATATTTTATTATTTCGATACAGGTACACATCCGGCAAGCCGGCATTGACAACACTGACAATATTATTAGTTCTATCAACACTTAAAAACACACAGGCCATAAACATCTGCGTAGGCAATAAGTCCATTAATTTTATATTCGCTTCCCTTAATAAATCTGCAAAAGAAAAACATTTTTGTGTCATGCTATGAAAAACATCAGATACAGGTATTGCACCAATCGCAGCCGATAATCCATGACCGGTAAAATCTCCCACAATAACATCCAGACCTGATGTCTGATTTTTTTCTGTTAGAATCAGATCTCCGTTGAACATAGACATGGGTGACATGGAATACTTCAATCCCGTTTTGTCTCCGCGCAAATCATTTTTTGATATTTTTTCAAACAGTTTACTGGTGACGTTCATTTCCTGTTGCATCTGGAAATTCTTTTCACTAATTACTTCGCTTTTTTCTTCAACATTCTGATATAACTCCGCAATTCTTAACATTGAATTTATTTTTGAATTCAACAACGCATGGTTATATGGTTTTGTGAGAAAGTCATCGCCGCCGGAGTCAATACACTTAACCAGAGACTTTTCATCGGTCATTGCCGTCAGAAAAATAATCGGTACAAATCTTGTTTGCCTGTTTTTTATTATTTTAGCCGCTTCGTAACCATCCATAACCGGCATCATCACATCCATTAAAATAATATCAATATGATTTTTTTCTACTGCTGTTACAGCCTCTTCTCCATTAACAGCCTCAACTGAACTGAAACCAGAATCTTTAAGTAATGAACAGAGCACAAGACGATTAGTTAAGTCATCATCGACAACTAAAACATTTTTCATGTCATTAGGAATAGAACGCACCACTTAACCCAGCGTAAAAATTTTGTCAAAGCTGGCAATTATGAGTATTTCTTTTATTTCATCCGAATACCCCATAAGTCTTACTGTACTAGCCTGAGAGTCTGCATGTTCTTTTAATAGCAATAACATACCCAGAGCAGAACTATCTAAATATTCTGTACCGGACAAGTCCACACTGTACTGCCCTGACTTTAGAACTACATCTTTATACGACTTTCGAAACTCATTATGTAAACTAAAATCAAATCTGCCCATAATTTTTATGGTTGCAGATTTATCATCTGTAACATTTAATGTAATACCCATAGCATCACCTTCTATTGTTTAAAATAGTTCAACATCACCTTCATTCATATCGTTCTGACTTATAGTCGTTGAATGAATTTCACCCGCTTTAAGCGTAACCTGCTCAATATTTTTATTCAAATGTGAAATTGCATCACTGATTACAGAAACTGTAGACATATCCGTTTTCATCGAAGCCATATCTGTTTGCATACCTATAAACAACTGATCAACCAGACCTATATGTGCATTTAACTGCTCACATTGCTGGCGGGCGATATCTTCAAACTGCAACGATCGCACCGCAATATTCACGCCATTCTCAACATTTTCTGCAATATTTTTAACCTGTAATAGCTTTTCACTAACAAAACTATTTTTTTCTTTCATGAGTATGAGAACCTCATCCACTCTTGATTTATGCTGCATTGCAACACTCATATCTTTACCTGCAATTTCACCCACTATTTCTTTTGCTTTAGAAATATTTGATTTCGATTTTTCAACAACGATACGAATTTTATCATTCAGATTATTTGAATTAGTCGATAAAGCCCTTACTTCATCCGCCACTACAGCAAAACCTCTACCTGCTTCACCGGCACGCGCAGCTTCGATTGCAGCATTTAATGCCAGCAGATTTGTCTGATCTGCCACCGCACTTATTTCACCTAACAACTGATTAACATCATCCATTTGAACTTCTATATCATCAACGGTATAAACCATAGTCATACCGCCTTTGCTGACTTCGGTAATATTACTAACAAAATACTCCAGCACTTCTTTCGTTTCTTCTATAAAATCTTTATGATCTTCATCGCCTTCACTTGAGTGCAGACCTTCTATTAGTTCGTGCATTAGCTTTTCCTGAGAAGTTGCCTGCACTGATAAATTAGTAAAGCTTGCAGACAGGCCGGTAACTGCTTCAGAAACAATAGACTTCATAACATCAACTTTAGATGTAATCATATTCAACTCATTAGAAAGATTACGATACTGCTCTCTAGTATTCTCCAGCAGATCTTTAAGAATGTGTTGCTGTTCATCCGTCTGTTGCAGTATTTTGTTCTGTAACGTGTTTTTAGACGATACAATTAAACCAACACTTGCACCGAACCATACGACTATAATAACGATGAGTTCAGCTATCCCGTAATTTCCCTGAGCAAACACCTGACCATAAATTAAAACCAATATTGATACTGCAACTGCAGGAATAACATATTTCATATAATTAAACTCTTCACACCTGTCATCTAACCTTTCAAACAATATCTAATAATTTCATTTGCAATTTTGCTAAGGGTTAACTGTTTATCCACGGCGCCAATTTTAACCGCTGCACCCGGCATCCCCCAAACTACACAGCTATCTTCATCCTGAGATATATTATAGGCTCCCTGCTGTTTCATCTCTAACATACCCTGTGCACCATCCGCACCCATACCGGTTAACATGACGCCCATCGCATTCGGCCCTACATTCTGTGCCACCGAACGAAACATAACATCAACACTGGGTTTATGACGGCTAACCGGTGGCCCGTCATTTAAGCGGCATATATATTCTGCACCACTTCTTTCAACCAACAGGTGTTTATCACCCGGTGCGATATAAACGTAACCGGGTACAATTTTCTGGCCATCAGTTGGTTCACAGACAGTAACCAGACTGGTTTTATTAACCCTGTCGGTAAATGATTTGCTAAATGCAATAGGGATATGCTGTGAAATAACCATACCCGGTGCATCTGCTGGTAAGCACTCCAGCACCTCTTTTATTGCCTCTGTACCTCCTGTTGATGCACCAAGTGCAACGATTTTATCCGTTGTTTTGAAACGAATATTACCGGTTCTTTTTTCAAGCACGGCACTGGCATCTAGTTTTTTATCAACCGGATGCCGGCTAACAGACTTTTTATATTCTCTGACTTTAGCTTTGCCGGCTATTTCCAGCTTTTCGATTATTTCTTCAGTATATTCTTTAAGAGCCCCCTGAACATCAAGCTTTGGTTTAGCGATAAAGTCAACTGCACCGACTTCTAATGCTTCCAGTGTTATATCTGCTCCAGCTTCTGTCAGAGTTGAAATCATCACCACCGGCATTGGACGCAACCGCATCAAGTTTTTAAGAAATGTAACCCCATCCATTTTTGGCATTTCAACATCCAGAGTTAATACATCTGGATTTAACTGTTTTATTTTTTCGCGGGCATCTATTGGGTCTCTGGCAACACCAATCACTTCTAAAGTACTAGCTGAATTAATAATCTCTGTCAGTACCTGCCTTACCAGTGCAGAATCATCGACAATAAGTACCGTTATTTTTTTTGTCATTCCTACCTCATTAAAACAATTCAATATCACTTTGCACAGGTTTCTTATCGATGCTTTTACGATATTTTTCTTCACGTTTTTTGATTGTATCGTTATGCATATTCTGTAACTTTTTCACTCTTACTCTACCTGTGTCTGCAAAATAAAGCACTTTTCTTGGGTATATGTCACCGGTATCCTCAGACGTAACCTCCAGCCTTTCTTCACGTAAATATTCATGTACAAATTTGATATTTTTATTGCCTATATCTATCTTTGTCATACTGGCTAGCACTCGGCCACCACCGAATAATTTTACTTCAAGATTTTTTCTTCTACCGCCTGCTTTTAGTATTTCATTAATCAGCATCTCCATTGCAAAATTTCCATAACGTGTTGCGCTGGTTAAATGAATTTTTCCAGCATGTTCATCTTCACAGCCCATCGGCAGCATAAAGTGATTCATGCCACCAATACCCATTTTAACATCGCGAATGCAGGCTGATATACATGAACCTAGTACCGTACTAATAAGCTCACCGTGCATACTCACATAGTATTCACCGGGCAGTATCTTTGCTGAAAATGTATCATGCCTTTTATCCCAGAAGCGACTGATGTGTTCCAACCCTGGCAGACACTTCGGCATCGACTCCTCCATCTCTGCTTTTGAAACCGACTTTGTAACTGCCACCTTATTTTTCCTTTCTATATATAGTCTGACCCATCGATTTAAATCGATCAGTCACTTTAAATAACGATTCAGAATGTCCAATAAACAGGGGGGAGTTATCAGATAAAACATTTGCATAACGATCAAACAGCTCGCGTTGTGTATCTTTATTAAAATAGATAACGACATTTCGACAGAACATAAAATCGAATGGCCCTTTAAACGGCCATTCGTGCAATAGATTTAATTGCTTAAAAGTAATCATATCGATTAAACTCTGCTCCATTTTTACCATTCCACTGAGTTCACCTTTACCTTTTTTTACATAATTTCGTAAATGCTTTTTATCAAGACCAGTTACCCGATCTTCTTTATATATACCGCAGGAAGCTTTTTCGACCATTTCGTAATCTAAGTCTGATGCCAGTATTTTTATATCCCAGTCAGATTTGTTTTTAAAATGATCCATTATTGTCATTGCGATTGAATATGGCTCTTCACCAGATGAACAACCCGCCGACCAAATTCTTATACGCTTATTAGTCTTATTTTTTTCCAACTCAGGCAAAACAGTTTTTGCCAGGTATTCAAAGTGATGAGATTCACGGAAAAACGACGTAAGATTAGTGGTAATAGCATTAGTAAAAGACACCAGCTCTGACTCATCGCCCGCTTTAAGTAAATCACAGTACTCTGCAAAATCAACAACTCCACACTGACGAATACGTCGTGCAATACGGCTGTACACCATGGTGCGTTTAATATCCGTTAATACAATGCCGGTACGCTCAGCTACCAGTTCCTGTATAAACCTGAAATCTTCATCCTTAAAAGGAAATTCCTTATCTTCGAAATTGACTCCGCTGGGGCTAGTTGGTGCACTCAATGGGTTACCTTTTGCTGTATAAATAATTATTAGTAATATTCAACAGTTTTGTATACTGTGTGTATTTCATGTCCGCTTAAAACTCTTCCCACTCATCATCATCATCGGCTACTGGGGTGGCTGCCCGTTTGGAACGTGTTGGTGGCTTTTTTCTTTTTGCTACTGGTGCGGCTTCTTCAGCAACCCGCGACTTTCTGCGTTTACGCTTTGGAACAACTTTAACGGGCTCAGGCTCTTCTTCTGCCGGCTCAAAAAACTCCATCAGATCGTTCATCTCTTTAGCTTCATCATTCATTGACTCACTTGCCGCAGTTGCTTGTTCTACCAGCGCAGCATTTTGTTGAGTCATTTCATCCATCTGCGTAATGGCTTTATTAACTTCTTCTATACCGGCAGACTGCTCCTGTGCGGCAGCGGCAATTTCTGCAATAATGTCACTGACTTTTTTCACCCCGTTAACAATTTCTTCGAGAGTTTTACCGGATTCATCCACCAGTTTTGAACCTTCATCGACACGTTCGACACTGTCATTAATTAAGCCTTTAATTTCTTTCGCCGCACCGGCTGAACGTTGCGCCAGATTTCTTACTTCGGCAGCTACTACTGCAAAACCTTTACCCTGCTCACCTGCACGGGCGGCTTCCACTGCAGCATTTAGTGCCAGTAAATTAGTCTGGAAAGCTATTTCATCAATCACACCAATGATGTCGGCAATTTTCTTACTACTGGTATTAATTTCGCCCATCGCATCAACGGCTTTCTGTACCACTTCACCGCCTTTTTCAGCCTGATCTCTGGCAGCTGCGGCTAACTGATTCGCTTGTCTCGCATTATCTGCATTCTGTTTAACAGTCGACGTCATTTGCTCCATACTAGATGCGGTTTCTTCGAGACTCGATGCCTGCTCTTCAGTACGCTGACTTAAATCTGCATTGCCTCGTGAAATTTCATCGGATGAAGTCAAAATACTTTCCGAGCTGTCAATAATCTGGTCAACCATTTCTGATAGTACGTTAGTAGTTTCATTTATTGCATCACGCAATTCTGCAAACTCACCGGAATATTCGCCTTCCATTTCTTCGGTTAAGTCACCTTCGGATAACGCTTTAACCACTCGCCTTGCTTCCTGTAATGGCTCAACCACTGCGTCCATTAACTCATTAATGCCCTGCCCTAAATCTTTCATAAAGCCAGAATAAGCCTCGGTATTAATACGTGAATCAAGCTGACCCTGAACCGCATTTTCAATTAAAGCCTTTATCTGAAGTTCTGCATCTTTTTGTTCTGTGATATCACCCCACTCAACCATATTGCCCATTAAGTTACCCTCATGGTCAATGATTGCTGTGGCATTCACTGAAAAATCCAGACCTGCCACTTTAATTTCAGCTTTGGCCGGCAGATTTGCCGCATTACCGAGTAATTGACGCTGATGCGCCGGATTTTTATGAAATTGATCGATACATTGACCAACTAAATTACGCGCATCAAAGCCCGGGAAAACAACTCGTAATGCTTCCGCCCGACTCCCCATCATTTTTACCACTGACGGATTGGCATAGGTAATAACCAGGTCGGTATCACAGATCATTAAATTAGCCTGTGCACCATCCACTGCCGACTGTAATCGAGCAACGTCCAGCTCTTTCATTCTCACTTCAGTCACATCACGCCACTCAAGTGAGTTACCCACATAATTCCCTTCATTATCCATAGTGGCACTGACATTCAATTCAAACTTTAAGTCACCGACTGAAATATCAGTTTGATACGGCAGGTTGCCCGGATCTGCTAATAACTGTCTTTGATGTGCAGGATTTTTATGAAAAACATCAATACAGGTACCTACTATATTCACCGCATTAAAGCCTGGGAACACCACCGAAAATTGCATCTGATTTTTCATTAACAAATCTTTGGTCGACTGATTAACATAGGTAACAATAAAATCACGATCCACCATCATCGTTGCCTGTGCCGATGAATCAATGGCACCCTGTAATCGTGCAACGTGATTTTCCTTAGCAATTTCTTCAGTAATATCAGCCCATTCAAGTGCATTACCAATATATTCACCATTGGCATCCATCATCGCGGTGACATTTAACTTCATCGTTAAGTGTGCAATTTGTATGTTAGTGCTATAAGGCAAATTCGCCGGATTTGCCAACATAGTTCGTTGATGCGCAGGATTTTTATGGAACATATCAATATTTGAGCCCATTACTCCGCTCGCACTAAACCCGGGAAAAACCGATTGTAACGTTGCTTCATGTTTAGCTAATAAATCAAGAGAGGCCTGGTTCGCAAAGGTGATATTAAAATCACGATCTATCATCATCATTGCCTGCATTGCACCACCAACGGCAGAGCGTAATCGCGCCAGTTCTGTTGTATCATTATCGTTCATTGTAGTGGCTCCTTGTGAGGCAGATAGGGAAGCAAGTTGAGAAGCTGACTGAGTTGCTACCGCTGCATCATTTGTAATAGTATTGGTCGGGGGGGCATCGCTATATGCATCGAGCATAACCTTTGCGATAACATTTAATGCCTGGGTCCAGGCCGCTTCGATAGTATCGGTCCACACATCACCGGCCATCTCTTTCATCACCTTTACCAGAGACTCGGCAACAATAGGATAATGCTCTGGCAATACACCATAACCCTGATGGCGTTCACCCATTGTTGTTAAAACTGGTGCCAGTGCTTCCGGCCGGCGCACATTTTCTACCACCAGTTTTAGTGCTGCGAGTAATTTTTTCTGCTGATCGGCCGGTGTTGTATTTTCAAACATCGGCTTCACCTGCGGTGCACGTTGAAATAATTCATCATAAAATCGCCGCACCAGTTCTTCACCACGCGGAGCTAACAAATTAAAACTGGATTCCAGCGTGACTACATCCAGCCCTAGTGGTGATACATAGTTATCTGAGTTCATTTTTTTCCTTCATTAATATGTTTATTCTAAGCGGGTATATATTTATAACTTTTATCCCAACTCTAAAATTTTCTGCATACCTAACGTACTTGCCGCTGACAACAATGCAGCAGATGGTTTCAACCAGTTAATTTCTAAATTATTTTGTGCTGCATAGCTAAATAAAGCACACAATAATTGCAATGCGGAGCCATCTATTCTTTCAACTTCTTCTGCATCAATATCAATTTCATCATTATCGTTAATTAAAATTAATATGTCATTTTTTAATGCCTGTGATTTGCTAATATCCTGAATACAATTTAGATGTAGAACGGGACGAGATGACTCATCCTGTAAAGCATTTTCAGTTATATTATTTTCTAATTTATTTTCATCTGACATAACAGCAGTTTCCATTTCAGCAGGCATTTCATCTGCAACCTCATGCTGATAGCCGGCACACATCGTTTCTGCTGCCAGACTCAGCATTTCCATCCAGGCTGCACTAATCGCTTTTGTCCATGAACGACCAATGGTTTTTTTAAAACTGGCGACCAGTAATTCGGCAACCACCGGATAGTGATCCGGTAGTGCACCATATGCCTGATGCCGGCTACCCATATCCGTTAGCGTAATTTTTAATATATCTTCATTATGGATATAATCCACCAGTAGTTTAATGGCAGCGCCCAACTTCATTGCGCGTGCATTTTCAGTAGTATTTTTAAATAGTGGTACTAATGCTGGATACTGCGTAAACAATTCATTATAAAAATTTGTAACTACTTCATCCATCACATCAGAGGCAAGTTCATAGCCTTTTAATAATGCGTTTTCATCCAGCTTATGTCCCAGTACAGTAACTATTGACTTAGTTATTTTTGCACTGGATTTATCCGTTTTTTTAGGTTCTGATGATGTTGTTTCCTGCACCATATCATCGGTTTTTGGCTTCTCGTCATCGTTAAGCCATGCCAGAGGGTCAAACCCGATCATTGATTTTTTTTCACGCACCATTAACAAGCCCTTCCAATACAAAAATCTTCCGCCAGATCACGATAATCTTTGGAACCGTTACCGCCTTTTTGATGTTCTTCAACCGTTAAACCAAAGCTCGGACTTTCAGCCAATGCCGTTGTTTCACGTATTGAGGTTTTTAAAACCTGATCTGGAAAATATGAAATCATTTTTTCTTTAACATCCTGTGCCAGACGTCTACGTGGGTGAAAACGGGTAATCACAAACCATTTTTTAATATCGTGCTGTAAGCGTTTTTCAAAACTTTTCAATGTGCCTAACAAATGAGACAAACCATGCAGGGTTAAGTAATCACCCGAAATAGGAATCAGTACCTCATCTATTGCATATAACGCACATATAATTAAAAAACCTGATGACGGCGGACAGTCTATTAAAATAAAATCATCATCCGTTAACTGGTTTAATACTTTTTTTAAACCTTTTGCTATTGATGAAGACGATGCTTTATCAATATGCTCTGCCTGCCCCAGATTATTGCCGCAGGGAATCAGGCGTAAATTTTTCCGGCTCTCTATAATGACATTTTCCAGTTTGTCATCGTGCAATAGCAGATCTTCTATACCCGCATGTTCCTGCCAGTCAACGCCCAGACTAATCGTTAAACTGCCCTGTGGATCAAGATCTATCAATGTAACCCTGTAGCCCTTCTGGGCCAGCATATAACCGAGGTTTGCAGTAGTAGTGGTTTTACCCACTCCACCTTTTTGATTGATAACTGCAACCTTTCTGGTCATTCGCCGGGTTCTTTATTTATCATCGGGTTTATATTCAAGATTACCGTTGTATTTTAATCTGCAATCTGCTCAATCACCGCCAGTTCCGCCGCATTCAACATGTGATCTATGTCGAGTACAATAATCATTTTATTGTCGATAGTTGCCAGGCCGGTAACAAATTCCGTATCTACGGCTGTTCCAAAATCTGGTGAAGCTTTCACATCATCAATCGGTACGTTATAGACATCAGACACCGCATCAACGACTACCCCCATGGTTCTATCAGCCTTACCTTCATTAACCACATTTAAAACAATAACGACAGTGGTCGCATCGTACTCTTTCTTTTCAAGATTAAACCTTAAACGCATGTCGATAATCGGCACGATACTGCCGCGAATATTAATCACACCACGTATATACTCCGGTGTGTTAGGGATATTAGTAACTGAGTCCCAGCCCTTAATTTCCTGTACCCTTAAAATATCTACGCCATACTCTTCACCTGCCAGAAAAAAAGTCAGTAACTCTTTAAACTCTTTATTAGCATCATGGTGAGATATTTCTTCTGCGGTATCTGACATCTTTTTATCCTCAAGCGGCAATGCCGCCGCCTTTTATTGGAACGACATTGGCCATATCTTTCTGGTACAGTTCAATCAGACCGGCGATATCAATGATGAGTGCGACAGTACCGTCACCCAAAATGGTCGCTCCAGATAAACCTTCAATTTTTTTAAAATTCGTTTCTAAACTTTTAATTACAACCTGTTGCTGACCAAGCAAATCATCTACATAGATAGCAATCTTTTTACCTTCAGCTTCCACCACCACTAATAGACCATTTTCTAACTGGCTGGATACTGGCTTAATTCCAAAAATATGATATAGACGCACGATAGGTATGTATTCGTCACGTAAGCGATAAACTTCAGCATTTCCTGCCACTGCATTAATATTTTCTGTTTTCACCTGTAACGATTCAATTATTGAAATAACCGGTAAAATATAAGTTTCATCGCCGATACCCACCAGTTGTCCATCAAGAATAGCCAGCGTTAATGGCAGGCGAATCGTAAACACCGAGCCTTCGCCCGGCGTAGATTTAACCTCCACCGCGCCACCCAGTTCGCGAATATTTCTACGCACCACATCCATGCCAACACCACGCCCTGACACATCACTTACTACATCCGCAGTGGAAAACCCCGGACGAAAAATTAAATCGTAAATTTGATCATCTGTCAGGCGCTCTTCATTAGTCACCAGACCTTTTTCTTTAGCTTTGGAAATGATTTTGTCTTTATTCAGTCCGGCGCCGTCATCTTTAATTTGAATAACAATATTGCCGCCCTGATGAAATGCGCTTAGCTCAATTACACCGGTTTCAGACTTACCAGCATCAATTCGAACCTGTGGCGACTCAATGCCATGATCTAATGAATTACGCACCAGATGTACCAGTGGGTCACCGATTTTTTCAAGCACGGTTTTATCCAGCTCGGTAGCTTCGCCGGTCATAACCAGTTCTATTTTTTTATCAAAGGTAGAGCTTAAATCATGTACCAGTCTGGGAAAACGCTGAAATGCAAAGCTAATTGGCATCATCCGGATTCGCATCACACTTTCCTGTAATTCCCGGGTATGACCTTCGAGTTGAGCCAGTCCATCTTTAAGACGTTCGATAGTGGCAGGGTTAAACTCTTCAGCTTCTCCGAAACGACTTAACATTGACTGGGTAATAACCAGCTCACCTACCATATTAATCAATTCATCAACTTTACTAATATTGACACGAATTGAGGATGACTCTGCAGGCTTACTTGTGCGTCTTTCGGTTTTTCTTCTCTCAGGTGACTTCTGACGACGGTCATCATCACGTCGCTCAGGACCTATATAATTTTCCTCATCAGCTAATGATTCAATTGTTAAATCACATTCATCGTCAACCCAGGCAAACACTTCACGAATATCATCTTCAGTGACTTCACCACCAATTAAATTTATACTCCACGACTGATAGCATTCCTCAGGCTCAAGCTCACTCAGTGGAGGAAGCGAATCATTATCAATACTAACTTCTGCAGTATCAGCTAATGAATTTAGCTCACGTAACAGGCGCACCGTATCATTGCCGGTTTTCATAATATCTACGTGCGGCTTGAAGTGCACCAGCCAGCCTTTTGCTGCAACTTTTTTTTCAGTTTCTTCAGGTTCCGGCTCAGAGACTTCCTCACCTAGTATTTGTTTTATAGCTACCGTTGTATCGGCAACACTATCAACATCTATATCAGACCCATCTCTAATTGCGTTAAGCATATTACGCAACACATCAACACTATTTAGCAATACCTCGACGACAGGAACACTTACCTGTCGCTCTCCATTTCGCATCTGGTCCAGTAGCGTTTCCATGTCATGAGTAAATTCAGCAACTGCGGTAAATCCAAATGTACCACTGCCACCTTTAATTGAATGTGCTGAACGAAATATAGTATTAATATTTTCTAAATCGACTTCACCCTGTTCCAGCTCCAGCAGACCGGACTCCATAATATCCAGACCTTCAAAACTTTCTTCAAAAAAGGTTTCGTGAAACTGCTCCAGATCGATTGACATTTTTTGCTCCGCAGGTCTTTTAACCTAATACTTTTTTAACCGTATTTAATAACTGGTCCGGATTAAATGGCTTAACAATCCATCCAGTTGCACCGGCAGCTTTACCCTGTGCCTTTTTATCACCCGATGACTCAGTTGTGAGCATTAACATGGGGGTAAACTTATAATTAGCTTCGCCGCGTAAATTTTTAATGAAGGTAATACCGTCCATTACCGGCATATTGACGTCGGTTATTATCAAATCAAACTGCTGTGACTTTGCTTTAGTCAATGCTTCCTGACCATCTGCAGCCTCAGTAACCTGATAACCAGCACCTTTAAGTGTAAACGTCACCATTTGTCTCATTGACGCTGAATCATCAACCGCTAATATTGTTGCCATTATTATCCCCCTGAATTTCGATCACAAATTAAGCTTATTAAGGCACCGCAACGTAACTTAAAAATCTGTATATCGTAGGTAATATATAGACCATGTATATTCAATTACCCAATTTTATAACTATATATTTTTTTAATTTTTTATGGACAGATTAATCAGGAAAAACTTTTAGATAAATGGCAGATAATTATTTTCACCGCTAAATGAACCTGTTGTCACACACACTGTGTAGAGATAAGGCAATTGATTTATATAGAAATTTCATACCTATCACCCCATACACAATAAATCATGCCAACTAATATATATGCGAGTTTATTAGCGACAACTTACTTGCAAAAGACATTTCAACGTCTATGCTTTAAAACAAGACAGGACAACTGTAACAGGCTGAAGTCAGTCTGATGACAATCAAATGGGTATGCTTCAATGAATGGACTCAATAGATGTAATATCTATAACTACCGTTTTCTATCAATAATAATAAAAGTAATGATAGATACTATTCATAGTCTTTGGTTATTTTTAGTTTTATCTAATCGTTTCCCAATTGCCCGCACACTACAACATGTATTAACTCAAAATATACCTCGAGTTAATTTTTAATGATGCAACCTCATACTCAGCCTGTAATTTTTATTATTACCGGAATCCTGTGTTTAATTATCTATAGCCTTTATCCACAGTCATGGCTGGTTTATAGCAGTTTTACAATTATCATAATAATCAGCGCGATATTGTTAATAGTCTCGCGCACCAGCAAACATACGGCTAACACATCAATTAAAGATTCAGAATTTATTCAGCAAAAAAACCAGCTAATCAGTCTCTTTAATCAGCTGCACCAGACCACTAAAGATGAAATGGATATTTTGCAGGATGAGAACATGCAAATTCAAAGTATTCTGCATAATGCCATTAGCGGCCTGGTTGCAAGTTTCCAGGGTCTGGAGCAGGAATCCACACAACAGAAAGACATGATATTTAATCTTCTTGATGATACATCTAATGAATCTGAAGACCATCACACAATTAAAGACATTGCCAGTGATGCTGCAAACTCATTAAAAGAAATGGTTGAGAACATCAC
>VAPL010536973.1_pt1 | contig 14578 bp, 10 predicted proteins | sample 3395061 | NCBI WGS metagenome assembly VAPL01 (sample SAMN08290444, study PRJNA428436) | hydrothermal vent metagenome | isolation source: Deep-sea hydrothermal vent chimney 2 | place: Pacific Ocean: Juan De Fuca Ridge | depth 2182 m m | reverse complement strand
TCTCATTCAGAGCGGAAGACATGCCCTTCATGGCATGGACGTTTTCAAAGTTTTCACCGCGCACAGGTGTCTGGGTAGCATGGGTTACTAGGCAGGATCCATCTCGTTTGAATATGAAGTCTGCCATTCTGCCCTTCGATTCGACGGCAGTTTATAGGATGAAATATCATCCTGACTGGCAAGGCGATATTGTTGCATTAGGATTTGGTTTTGACAGGCAAATGCATGATTCTTTTATATTGGATTCAGTAGAGATTAGACCTTACTCGGTTAGATCCATGCTTGAAAGTATTTGGGATGAGTGGACCGCTTTCGAGGGATGGAGTTTAAGAAGTATCAATGTCATCAAAGGTGGAGCAGATGGAGCATTAATCAGGCCACTCCCAATAATGTTTATGTGGGTTGTAATAACTTTTATTATTTATCAGTTAATTGTTATAAAAAATATAAAGCAGGTGAGCTGGGAGCTGCCAATAATATTTTGTATAACTGGCTGGCTATTGCTCGATATTCTATGGCAGATTAATTTATTTAGACAAAATTATTTGAGCTATCAATTGTATGCGGGTAAGACACTGTCAGAAAAAAGACTAGTAGGACCAGACGCAGCATTATACGCGTTCTCAAAGCAAGTAAAAAAACATTTTTCGGATGATAAATCCAGAATATTTTTGACAGGAAAGGGTTTGTCCGGAAATATTATCTATGAGCAACCACGATTGCAATATTTTTTGATGCCCTATAATGTTAAATTCCTAGAATACAATTTCGCCTTGAATTATAGAAATCTTGAAGAATATGGCTACACGTATAATGTTGGAGGGTATATGAATTCTGGTGATTATCTATTAGTATTCGGTCAGGATGACAGAGTCGCATATAATAGAATAACTGGCAGAATAGTTGTTGGTGAAAAATACAAGTTTAATGCCAGTCTGAAATATGAATCAGAAAAAGGCTCTTTGTATCACATAAAGACTAGTGAATTAAACAACCCATAATCATAAAACATAAGTAATAAGTGCTAGGAGCAAACGCCCCGAAATCGGCTCGCTGTCGCGCAGCAAACATGTGCAGTATTTTAGGTGCTCTAAGGCTTGAGAAAGACTAGTATATCATGCTAATAAAATCAATAGGTTATGTTCATGTTTGATGAGATTGCCTTTCATTAGTAAGATCATAAGGAACGTGCACGAAATAACTTGAACATTCTGGCTTATCTTTTTGCTCGTAGCTATCTTTTAAAGATCCTGCCTCGTATGAAAAATCAACAAATAGCTAAATAAATGCAGTTAGTATTTGCAATTGGATTTCCCTGGTGGCTTGGATATTTGTCTGTTCGATTGCTGGTTGGAAGTAATACATCTGAAAAAATATTACTAGCGATTGGCTATGGATATTTTATAGGTTGTTTGTTTGTCTTTAGTATATGTTGGGCGGCTAGTTTATTTCAGTGTTTGAATATATTATACGTTCTTGTCTTGCTGTTGATGATAAATATCGTATTAACTTTATATTTATACAGGAAGAATGGGCATGCAAACACAGCAATTTATGAACAGATAAGTCGTCTGACAAAAAACCGTACTAATTCAACAAAAGTAATATTAATAATGGGCTTAATCTGGCTAACTGTGCGATTGATGAGTTTGGGTGCAGAGGTAATTCTTCAGCCGTTGTATCCATGGGACGCATATACATCATGGATCCCGAAAGCAAGATTATGGTTTTTATCAAATGAAATAGTTCCCATGATTGATAATTGGACATGGATGGGTGGATATGACATATTTAAGGGTATTTACACTCATAGTTCAGCGGGTGAGCGTGACTATTTGTCCTATATAACATTGTGGCATTCGTTGGCAGTTGGTCAATGGGACGAAAGCTTGTCACAATTGCCCTGGTTGCTCGCTATCGTGGCATTCATGTGTGCTGTTACAGGTCAGTTGATAGAGGCTAGTTTACCAAGAAATTTAATCATGTGTGTTGTTCTTTTCTATTTATCAATACCTATATTGAATAGCCATATCGCGCTATCTGGCTATGCGGATTTATGGGTTGGCATCTTTGTAGCTCTGGCAATTGCTTCACTCTATCTCTGGAATCGCCAGATGAAACATTGGCAGTTGTTTTTGGCAATAGCAATGATTCTGAGTTGTTATCTGGTTAAGTCGCAATCAGGGGCAGTGTGGGCGTGTTTATTGTTGGTGGTGATGGTTGTGTCTTACCTTGGTGTTGATATAAGCAAGATCTATTTGATTTTTTTTTCAAGTATTATGCTTTGTTTGATGCTAGTCATTATTGGGGTTGATATCGGTGATCCAGCAGGTGTTCAACTGGTAATTAATACTGATTTATTAAAAATACCTTATCTTTTCAATTCTGAAACCCCTGGTATTGATGAGATGGTCGGGCGCATGATGGTTATTATAAAGCATATGTTCTGGTATAATAACTGGGGTTTATTTTGGTATCTATTCTTTATATTAACTATAGTTAATATAAAGAATATGAGCACAACTATTCCATCATCAATCATCTTTTTTCTGATTTCCAGTTTCATGATTATTGTTGTTTATATATTGATGGTAAATTATACCAGTGTGTCGATTGTAACAGTTGTTAACAGAGGATTGTTGCATGTTGTTCCGGCATATCTATTTATTGTTACCATGCTTGCTTTACCAGATACGGCTGATTAGCCATAATTAATCGTTTTAATTAATGGTGTGATGGTATTGCGTGTCTTGTTGGTAAGTATAATAAAGATAAATTGTAAAAAATGTTACATCTGTTATATGCGCTTGCAATCTAAACTCTGTGAGTTATGTGCGTTTAGCAGGCTATTCGAGAATAGAAACCTACTGCGGAAAAGCGGATTTTGGCTCATTTTTCTGATTAAATTCGTTAAATACAACAAGTATTTGCCTCATTTAATCGAACCCAATAGTAATCAAAATGGTTGACACAAAATCGCTTTCCCTCGCGACGGCTTCTATTCTCGGACAGCCTCCTAGGAAAATAATACATTGTATCGGCTGTTTATAAGAAGAATGTCAATTGTCATTAAAATTAAAAATATCAACAATATTTAGCAGTGTCTTTCTAAAAGATGCACTTTCACTAAGTGGTGGTACAGCAATTGCGCAAGTGATTACATTTGTATCATTACCAATCCTAACTCGGCTGTATACACCAGAAGATTTTGGTATTCTCGCACTTTACGTTGCAATATCATCAATGTTATCAATATTCGCCACATTGAAAATAGAGCAAATCATTATGCTTCCTGAGTCAGATGAGGATGCTGAAAATGCTTTATTGGCATTATTTGTTATAAGTCTACTGTTTTCTCTGCTTATATTAATACTTATATTTATTTTTAATGAATATTATTCAATAAAATTGGATGAAAGACCGGAATTAGGGAAATGGTTGTGGTTTATTCCAGTATCAGTATTCCTTTTCTCAATTTATCAAGGACTCAGATTCTGGTTAATGCGCAACAAACTGTTTAAATTAATAAGTATCAGTTTGATTAGTGCAATAGTTACTGGCTCGCTTGTATCAATTGTTATAGGCTATTCATATAAACACCTGCTCATTGGTCCTGCAGGTTTATTGATAGGACATATATCGGAAGGTTTGGCTAGGCCAATAATCATGTTGTTTGGATTGCATGGCTCCAGCTTGTTCAGAACTGAAAAAAGCTTTAATAAAATATACGCATCAGTTCTGACATATAAAAAGATGATATTAACATTGCTTGTTTCACATGGAATTTCTGCTATTTACTCACGTGCATTAATTATGGCGATAGACCTTTTTTATGGGCCTGCAATACTAGGTTATTTTAGCATGGCTCAGAAGATCATATCTGCACCACCTGCACTGATATCAAACGCTTTAGGGGATGTTTTTCGACAACGGGCATCAGTTGCCTGGCGCGAACAAGCCAATTTCTCTTTATTGTTTCGCAAAACATTGTTGCTTTGTTCTTTGATTGGTGTCCCTCTGTATTCACTGGCAATCGTGATTGCTCCTGATGTATTTGACTTTGTTCTTGGTGACCAATGGCGTATAGCAGGTCAGTATGCTAGCATCATAATGGTGAGTGGCTTATTTGCATTTATTGTTACGCCTATTGATAAAGGGGCGATCATTGTTGGTGCTTATCGGTATATATTTAACTGGCATCTAGCACGATTGTTCTTGTACGTTTTTTCGATTGGCCTGGTTTATTTTTACAATTATGATGTTATTTACCTTCTTTGTTTAATTGTTTTGATAGATGTATGCCTTAGTATTATTGATTGTTTTTATGAATATTCTTTTTCAAAAGGTATCTCTGAAAAACATTAAATACAATGTGTGAATTGCATTATAAAATTAAAAGGTTTTAAAACATGACTAGTCTGAACAATGATTCGGTTAATTCTTCTTTTATGCAAGAGGGTTATTGGTCTGAAGCATGGATACGTCATGTGGAAAATTATTTATCCAGCCCTCCACGATGCGGGTATTGGTTGAAATCCAAGTATCCCGATATTAGCTCAATAATTGAAATTGCAGGTGGTAGTTGTCGAGATAGCTTGTTTTTATCAAGATACTATGATTATGTGATTGGTAGTGATTTTGATGAACAAACTTTGCAGTATCTTAAAAGTCGTTATCCAGATTCTAAATCTATTTTTAGTCGACAGGATGGGTTTAAGTTTGATTATGATGATAAGACATTCGAGCTAAGTTTTTCGAATGGTTTTTGGGTGTTATTTCCTGATGACAAAGATATTAAGCAACTTATTCGTGAACAAGCGCGTATAACAAAACGCTATTTGGTTAGTCTTGTTCATAACGTAAATAACAAACGTTTAAAAGACGCATTTAATGAAAAGTCTAAAACAGATTCGTTGTACAATATACGATTTTTTAATCAGGATGAGATAATTAACCTTGTTGAGACATCTGGAGTTCAATATAAAAGCATTAGCGTTGAAAAATTTGGTGGGCCACTGGATATATTGTTGTCTAAGAAATTCACTGTTGATTCTGATTGTTCGCATGGAAGAAATCTTATAATACCAAAACTGTATCAATTCCAGCCTTGGAAAAAGGTTGAGCGCATTGCTGTTATTGTTGAATTGATTTGATTATTTTTTGTACTCTACACTAAATGCCACCTGCTGATCCAAATTTCAAGAAATATCTGATTATTTCGCCTCATCTATCGCAGTCTATTTCATGCGCAAAACGTTTAATCGCCAATAAAAATATTCGCGTTACTGGAGCATATTTACCTGATGAAGGGCCATTATCATCCCCACATATATCCAGATATTATAACAACATAATTGTTATGAATTCGTTAGATGGAATATTTGATGAGTACGACTGTATAATTCCTACCGGTGCCTCTTCAACTAAAGTAATATTTGAATATGTAGACAAATTTCGCTGTGGGGATATACATTTAGATATACGTATTCTGCAATCATCAGACAAGTTAGCAACACTGTCTCTTGCAGAGAGTCTCGGTATTCATATACCAATGACCTGGAGCTGTTTTGAAGATATACCTGCTGGTAATAATGCAATCTTCTATAAACCTAAATATGAAGGTGCTTCCGGGGCACGTGCTTGGGCCGCGTGCCGAGATCAAGTGCCTGACTCTGTTCAAAATGACAACTATCTATTTCAGGAAAAAATTGAAGGCCCTGGCGTATATGGATATGGTTTTATTGCAGATGAGGGGAAAATTCTGTCTTCTTTCGCGCATTATGAAATTATCAGTTACCCTGTCGATGGTGGAAGTGCAGCTGTTCTCCGACCATACCACCACAAATCTTTACATGAGTACAGCGCTAGACTTATAAAAGCAATGTCATATACAGGATGGGGATTAGTCGAATACAAATGGTGCCCTCGCAGAAAAGATTTTGTTTTAATGGAGATTAACGCAAAGCTGTGGGCATCGATTGAGCTTGCATTTTGTTTAAATCCTGATTTTTCACAACTGATACTGTCTACTCAAACAACACCAGCTCCTGTTCATGGGCTTATCTGGCCTGATCGGTTGTTTAGATGTGGTCCTCAGGTTATCTGGAGTGCTAGAAAATACTTGATTAAATACAACTATATTTTTGAACCTGTTGCAATGCGTCGTGTAGCAAATAAAATCAAGCAAAGCTTCCTGAATATATTTGAATGAATATATATTGGAATAAGCATCGTGTCGTATCAGACAATGGGAAGGTGTCGCACCTTTTGTATTTCTGTCATACGTGATGAGTAAAAATTATTCAAATAAAGAAATAATTCACAAGGCCTTCTCATATACCTGGTCAAATGAAGCGTTTCTATCTGAATCCCAGGTTAATTATGTATTAAAAATATTGTGGACTCTGACATCAGGTACTGCAGATTGGACCGGTGATGTTGTGATCAGGTTTAAGGCAATCCCTAGAATACACGTGGATGAGATGCTGGATACCAGGGCGGGCGATATCAGTTATGTTCAGATTGCTGATTTAACACCGGATGGTTTTGTTCATGATCTTGACTCGGATTCTATGCCGTCATTATGTTTGTCTAATGGTTATGACAAAATCATATACAAGGGCTCCGGATTTTATCCATTTGATCTGGTAGCTCTTGCCTTTATTCTGTTGACACGCTGGGAAGAATGGGAAAAGCCAATACTGGATCAGCATCAGCGATATCAAGAAACTGCAAGTCTTGGGGTAAAACAGGGTTTCCATCAGCGTCCGATTCTGGATGAATGGGCGCTTATTCTTAGGCCGTGGTTGTCTCAAAAATTCCCTGCCTGGTTGCCAGTTCTTCCTAAACCATCAATTTCTATTTCACATGATATAGATCATCTTTGTTACTATAAATCCTGGTCGCGAGTGTTCCGAGGGTTCTCACGTGGGCTTGTTCGTCAGCATTCGCTGGTTTCGGCTTGCCGAAATGCATATTCAGGTCTTGTGACCAGACTCGATCCATCTAAAGATCCCTGTCTCCGAGCAATTGATGACTTGATGTTGTTTGATCAGTCCCTTGAGATTAAAGGCACCTTTTTTCTGATGGCAGCCAATACAAGTGATTATGACGATGGCTATGATATAGAGTCCCCTCTACTAAGAGACAAGATTGACAGGTTCACTGCTTCCGGGCATCACCTTGCCTGGCATCCTGGTTTTTATACGGCGGATGACGATTTATTCATGATCGAGTTTCAGCGCTTTAAAAAAATGTGTACGAATTCTTCATTTGGAGTTAGGTATCATTACTTAAGGTGGCAGGCTGGAAAGTCTTGGCGTCGAATGGAACAGTACGGAATTGAATATGATGCAAGTCTTGGGTATAGCAACACTTATGGGTTTCGTTGTTCAACCTGTCATGCTTTTCCTGCATATGATCTCATAGAGGATAGAGAATTAAAGCTTGAGGTCAGGCCATTTGTCTTAATGGATGGTTATTTGTTGCAGAATCTGTTTTATGCAGAATCAATTGTTGGGGATATGCTTGCTAGATGTCATAAGGTGAATGGATGTTTCAGTATGGTAACCCATAACTATTCGGTAATGGCTTATCCTGGTTTTCTAGATTTGATGCACAGTTTGCTTAAGAAACATTCAAGAACTAACTTTAACAACTGACTAGGAGGCTGTCCGAGAATAGAAGCCGTAGCGAGGGAATGCGGTTTTGAGTCCATTTTTTTGATTATAATGAGGCGAATACTTGCTGTATTGAACGAATTTAATCGAAAAATATGGGCTAAAATCCACTTTTCCGCAGTAGGCTTCTATTCTCGGACAGCCTCTTAGTCTTTTTGTCTGTATTTAGTGTTGCAGCAACAGTACATAGTTTGCTATGTGCCTATTCCTGCGTTTTGAAGACAAACAAAAAATACTACCCCAATTGTTGAAGTTATTTCTTGCACACTCTTATACAAGATTAATTGAGAGAAATTGACGATGAGAAATTATGACTCAATAGCCCCGCTTGCCAGTGTAAAATCTCGCGCCTGGATAGTTTTAACAGCGCTTTTTTATATGGCTGCATTGTATTTTTCTTATCATTTTTACTTGTCTCCGAAATGGGGGTATTTCGGGTTTTCATATCAACCATGGACGCTGGACGATGCTATCTTTGCAGTTGGTATGACAGTATGGAGTGGTTTGTTAATTCCTACAGGCCTAAATTATGCCTCTTCGTTGATAGTGACTTTGCTTTACATTGTCGTTTATATTCCTGCTGTAATCGTGATGTTATCTTTAGATGTAAATGGGATTGAAGTCTATGGGGAAATTCTCATTGCACTCGGTATTGGTTTTGGCATGATATGTTTAGGCGCGAGAAGCCCTGCTATTTTTTCATGGCCACGTATTCGTATATCGTGGATGTCTATTGTTATCAGTATGCTAATTGCTTGGGCGGCTTGTCTGCTTATTCTGTTTTACTATTATGGTTCAAGCATGAAGTTCGTTGGTATGGATGAAATTTATATCCAGCGTTTTGCGAGTCGTGAGATTTCTGCTCCTGGTCTTGGATATGTCAGATCATTTTTTATCAACGTTTTTTGTACATTTTTTATGGCTTACGGCTTGATTTCCCGCTATTGGTACTGGTTTATTCTTGGGGCGATAGGGTGTTTGTTAATGTATATGATTACTGCTGAAAAATCGATGTTCATATTCCCTTTTGCTTTTCTAGGATTGAATTTTATATTGAGACAAGACTCTGTTGTTTATAAGCAAACCTGGTTTACGCTTGGTCTGTTTGGATGTGTGGTCGTGCTTTGTACGGTGATGTATGATCAAGGGGCTAGCTGGGGATGGTTGGCGACTCTGTTTGTATTTAGGGTTTTAGCAATCCCAGGGTTAATGCTTCCGATGTATTATGATTTATTCTCAGCGGAAGGTTTCACATGGTGGAGTCATGTTAAAGGTATTTCGCAGTTTGTTCCGGCACCTGAAAATTTTGTAAATGACCCAACCTGGCCTTTTTTGGGTTTGATAGTTGGGGAGAGGATGTTTGGTAAAGCAGGTGTAAACGGGAATGCGAACCTCTGGGCTGGTGATGGCATAGCAGCTGCCGGTGCATTTGGAATTGTAGCAATATCTTTGTTGCTAGCTGTCTGGCTGCACACTATCAATGAATCTACTCGCCAGTGGAATAAAAATTTCACTATTCTCGCACTATTCCCCTATACACTCTCATTAATGAACGGACATTTTTTTACCGGATTATTGTCTTTTGGAGGTTTTGCCTGGATTGCTTTTTTTGCGCTGATTGATTGTAGGCGTGATTGCCCTATGGGGCTTCATGTTCGAAATGATACGGAGGTGATAGCCAATCAAACGGATAAGGAACAATAAAGATAACTACTCCGCTTAGGAACGAACAAGAAATAACTTCAACAACTGACTAGTTTTTTGTCTGCCTTCTGTGTTGTAGATACAGTTCTATAGCTTACAATTATAGACCTGATTCTGCGCCTCGAAGACAAGCAGCTATTCAGACATTGAAATGGCCTGAGCCAGTTGCTGAACTTATTTCTTGCTCGTTTCTTAGGAATGGAAATTAAAAACTTGTGCATTTTAACTTGTCTTGTTGTCCGTTTTATACGCCTTGAATACGAATAGTGATTTGATAAAAAAATGGCCTGCGCCAAAATACAAGGTATTTCCTTGCCGCTGTTTTACTCAATCACTGCCTGAAATTGTTCTTGGCCTCAACTACATTATTTTTAACGCGTAGCGTGTTAGCCACATTTGTCAGGATTTACATGAAGACGATGTGCAATTTTTCTTGCGTTATGGTGAAATTAACGGATAGCTAAAACTCACCCGCATCCTACATAAGGAGCGAGGATTTAATAACTTCCGGATTTTGACTTGCCTTTTGGCTCCACAGAAGCACCAACAAAATAGTTACATAGCCTGCTATGCGCTTATTCTATTAGCACTCCTGTGAAACCAAAATTCTACGTCAAACTTCCGGAAGTTATTAAATCCTCGCTTCTAAGTACCTAATGGTTAGAGAATATTTATGACACAATCACTTCTGGTTGTTACTTCTATACATGATGATTTTGATAAAAGGATATGGCGTCATGCTGTATCGATGTCAGAAAATGGATATAAGGTTCACCTCGTTTGTCCGTGGGTTGTAGAACATGGCCAAGATTATAGTGGCGTGATTCTTCAACCATTTAAGCGGGTAGAGAAACGAATTCAACGTCCTTATCAGATTCCTTTTCGAGCTTGGAAAAAACTACGTCCACTCATAGATGAAGTGGATATTGTGCATTTCCATGATATTGATCTGCTTCCCTGGATGGCGATATTGGCATTGTTTAAACCCGTTGTATATGATGTACATGAAAATTATGCAGACGAAATGCTGGTGCGAGACTGGATACCATACTATCTAAGGCGCCCTCTCTATTGGATGGTCAATATTGGGCAATATTTATTATCCAGGGTGGTTAGGAATGTTGTGCTTGTAACTAAAGCGCAGGAAGAGGATTTTTCCAGTCGCTATATCAATAAAATTATAGTGCGTAATTATGCGTCATTAAAGTTGATGGATGATGCAGCCGACAATTATTTGACAAGAAGTCCTGTTGTTATTTTTCCAGGATCTCAATACGAAAACAACGGAACACTGTTGCTGCTTGATATTGCCCTGCTGACAAAGGAAAAAATTCCAGGTATCAAGTTTTGCATTTCGGACGCATTTGAAAGCGAACGTTTCAGAGAACGTTTTATTCGTGAACTTAAATTTCGAGAACTCGATGATATGTTTGAAATCATGCCGATGGTTCCATCTTCCGAGGTTATTAAATTACTTAATCGTGCCACAATTGCCATTAATCCAGTGCTGCGTGTTCGTAAACAGCTTCGGGCAATCAACACAAAGCTTTTTGAATTCATGGCGGCAGGTATCCCGTTTATTTCGAGTGATTTGCCGTACCCGACTGAACTTGTTAGAGATACAAAAGCTGGCTTACTGGCGCAGCCTGAAAGCCCCGAAAGCTTTTCTGAGCAGATTTGCCGATTGCATCACGATAAAACACTCGCCATCTCTTTGGGGCAAAACGGACAGAGGGCGTTTACAGCGCGGTATTCCTGGGAATCTCAGATGCCTGCTTTGAAACATTACTATGAGAATATTCTATCACCAGAGTCTGTGGTGAACAGTTCTGGAGAGCGAAAATGATTGATGTGACCTGTTACAACTGCAACTCAAGTAAACGAACATCTTATGCTTCAGAAAATAGTTTTAATCTAGTGAAGTGTGAAGATTGCGGGCTTCTTTATGTCACTCCTCGTCCAGATGGAGATGAAATAACCAAGGCACATCAACTTGGAATGCATGAGGGTGAAATTCTCCTCAAAACAACAGGAACATATAGTGCTACACGGAGCAGAGCCTATAACAAAATCCTGCAAGATCTCTATAACCAAGATCTGACACAGAAACAATCAACGTGGCTTGATATTGGATGCGGCCAAGGTGAGTTCATGATGGCGCTGAAACGATGTAGTGATGGAAAAGTGAATCCGAAGGGCCTGGAACCAAATCAGTACAAGCGAGAGTCTGCCAGGAATTTGGGTCTGGATATTGAATTTTTTGATATTGGAGACTGTACCGAGAAGTTTGATAAAGTTTCTTTACTCAATGTGTATTCCCATTTGCCAGATCCAGTAGGATTTATTGTATCGATAGGGAAATTGCTTAATCAGGGCGGGGAGCTTCTTATCCAAACTGGTGATGTTGCACATTTTTCTGCCAGAGAAATGTATCGGCCAATGCTGTTGCCTGATCACCTGAGTTTTACATCTGAAGAGATTCTTACACATATGCTTGATCACTGTGGTTTTCGAACGATAAAAGTTGTTAAGTATCCGGTGGTTTCTTTTACACCGACAAATGTGATAAAAGAATTTGCAAAACTATTGCATCCAGGAAAAACATCCAGGTTAACGTGTATGCTAAATCCAAAATACAGAACTGATATGTATATTCGGGCGACATTAAATAACTAATTTCATCTGTGTTCAGGGTTCTTTGTTTAACCGGTAAGGATTATTAGAACCCTGCAAGCAACAAATCCGAACTTTGTGGTGATGCTAGCGATACCAGTAGGCGATAGAGAAAAATACATAATTTCCTAAGGTGCCAGCAAGAATCTTTAAAGAGCCAGAACGGAATGCTTCTGGTCACACAGTGTTTGAATTCTAAGAGCATGTGATTGAGTCTGAACCCGCCTTATATAAACAAACAACTCGAATGCGAATTTTATTCATTAGTCATTATTTTCCACCAGAAGAACCGCCTGCTGCATTTCTCGCTTTTGAATTTTGCAGAGCGTTAAATCAGGCTGGACATGATGTCGATGTGTTGACAGGGTATCCAAACTGGCCATCTGGTCATGTGTTTGATGGTTACAGCAGGTGTCGGGTGACAACACAAAATATGGATGGAGTTATTGTACATCGACTTCCCTTTCTAGCTTCGCCATCCGGCAGGTTTATCCGGCGCGCTCTTGATTTCACCAGTTTTCAGTTGTTAGTAAAATGGTATGGAAGAAAATTACCTTGCCCTGATTTGATTTATGTTCTTGTGCCTCCGAACGAGGATGGAATCGCAGCGCGTTATTTGGGAACGTACTTTGATTGTCCATATGTTTTGAATGTCCAGGATCTACATCCAGATACATCGATTAACCTGGGGTTTGTGAAAAATCGGTTGCTGATTTATTTACTTAGAAAACAGGCAAGCACTATGTATGAAGATGCTGAGCATGTTGTCACCATTGGTTCAGCAATACGAAAAATGTTGATTGATAAGGGTGTGTCATCTGAGCGAGTAAGCATACTTCCGAATTGGATTGATACCGAGACTGTTGTACCTGCTGATAAGAACAATGCGTTACAAAAAGAGTGGGAAATTGATAATGATGTATTTGTGGTTTTGTATGCGGGAACATTTGGTCGTATACACGGAACCTCTATTTTACTCGACGTAGCTAACCAATTGAGAGAGCATAACATATTATTGTTACTTGTCGGTCAAGGCTATGATTTTGATATGCTTGCGAATGAGGTTGATGGCAGAGGCCTACAGAATATTTTAGTTAAACCCTTTGTTCCAAGAAATAGGTTAAGTGAGATGCAAGCGTTGGCAGATGTTTCTATTGTGCTAACTAAATCAGGTTTTGGTTTAACATCAGTACCGAGTAAGGTGCTCGGGTATATGGCCGCTTCCCGACCAATTCTTGCAGCTGTTGATGCGCAAAGTGATACTGCGAATCTGATTTCCGCTGCAAATGCGGGAATAGTTGTAGAGCCTGAAAATGTGGCGGAAATAGTTTCAGCATTAATCGCATTAAAAAATAAACCAAAGAAATTGAAACAATGGGGAATGAATGCGCGTGAATATGTGACAAAGCATCTTTCACCAGACGTGGTGCTTGCTGAAGGGGTGAAAATGCTGGAACAAATACTAAAACAATACCGAGGACAGGTGTGACAAATGGTTAAATCGATTTATCTATCGCCCTTGGGTTACCTGGTTTCTTTACTACAGAATATTCTGTCATGCATCACACGACCGTTTATGGTTTATGGTTACTATTGTCGTTGTACCAGAAAATTTCTCAAGCATACTCGCATAAGCTCGTGTACTAAAATTCTTGCCCATAATAATCTAACTATTGGAGATTATTGCTGGATAGGACACCATTGTTTAATCGATGCCAGTGGTGGACTTGAAATTGGTGAGGGTGTACAAGTTAGTTCTTTGAATTCAATTTTAACGCATAGCAGTCATATTTCAATTCGGTTATTAGGTCGTGATTTTCTTAGAACACGATATTTAGACAGGCTTGCTTACAGTAAATCGCCAGTCAAAATCGGGGATTATACTTTCATTGGTAGCGGAGCTATTATTTTACCAGATACCAGCATTGGGCGAGGTTGTGTTATTGGTGCTGGTAGTGTTGTAAAAGGAAATATCCCTGATTATTCAGTTGTTGTTGGCAATCCAGCCCGAATTGTGGGTACGACTGATGATATAGACAGACCATATCTCAATGAGCCAGGGATTGAACACAGCTACTTTGATTTACAACACTTCAATAGTATGAAGAACAGCACATAAGGATGGATGTTGACTCAGGAACGTTCAAGAAATAACTTCCACAACTGACTTGTCTTTTTATCTGTCTTCTGCGCTTTGAAGACAAACAGCTATTTGGACACAGAAATGGCCTGCGCCAGTTGTTGACGTTATTTCTTGCGCGTTCCTTATCTTGGGTTTGTTATCTGCTTTGCAACAATAGTTATATAAAAGTAAACGATAGTCATTCAAATGAAACATAACTGTATAAGGGGGCAAAAAAACAGCGTCCTACTTGTTAACTAACAACTAATAATTCCACGAATACCCAACGACAATAGTATTTTGGTACATACTGGTTGATACAGGGACTCCAAATGCTGAAGTACGCTGGGTTTGATTTTCGTGAAATGCGTGAATATATGTAAGATGGAACTCATTGTTT
>VAPL010101809.1_pt1 | contig 14582 bp, 30 predicted proteins | sample 3395061 | NCBI WGS metagenome assembly VAPL01 (sample SAMN08290444, study PRJNA428436) | hydrothermal vent metagenome | isolation source: Deep-sea hydrothermal vent chimney 2 | place: Pacific Ocean: Juan De Fuca Ridge | depth 2182 m m | reverse complement strand
TTATTTGTCAACTACAGTTATGAGAATTACGTCGTTTCTGTCGTTAAGATATCGTGAAATGTATTTGTGTGCGGAGCGTTCATTGTGGAACGATATGGATTCGATACGCTTGGGTGTCCACATAGTAACATTTTCTTTGCTATCGTGTTCGGCAACGTAAAATGTTTTACGATTGATATTCTTCCCTATAAACCATTGTGCCTTTTCCATGAACTTCCCCATTTTTATCTTACGCTTCATAGCGGTTCCGCGCCTGAGTTGCTTCCTTGCTTGTCTGGCGAGATTCGGCATTATTGTGCGAGTAGATAAACTATTGTTAACACCAGTGTCGTGCATATCAAGTACTTTGCAAAGCAATGGGTTTTGCATTCAATTGTTTCGTCGTAACCTTCCAAATCATTCACCGTAGAACCTGCCATAAAAGGTACATCATTCAAGGTCTTACGACCTTCTTTGGTTGTATTTATTGTTTCGGCAAGTTCCGCCTCTTTAATGGTATTTTCCAGTTCGATAACAAGGTCGCGGATGTAAGCCGTTCTGTTTTTAATTTTCTCAAATTTGTTCTTCTTCATAGACGTACTTATGTCTTATAAATTCCCTATGTCAAATGGCACACTTTATACATCCAGACCCCGACATCGATTCGATGTCTCTGCGTAATGCCTTCGCAGTATTTTCTATTTTGGCTAATTGCTCAACGATTTCAATCACTTCGTAAAAAACATCTTCGTTTTTGGTAAGTATTTCATTATCAACCAATACCAGAAATATATCTAACCCAATTTTGGACATTTCTATACTTTGTTTTTGGTAATGTAATACAAGTTACACGTATCGTTGTTTTTATTACCAGTCTCCTCGAGTGTTACTAAGCACATTGCGCCAAATAAAACTTCATCTTCTAGTATTTTCTTATTAATAACAAACACTTTCAGTGCTTCATCGACAATATCATCATCTACACTTATTGGTTCTTCCATCTCCCCGCAGGATATTAAGAAAATAACCAGTGGGAATAATAATAATAATAATTTCATATACTTGTCCTTAAATATTAACATACTATTGTGTATTTATGAACTAGGGGTTGACAAGTTGTCGATTTTCACCTATAATGCACCTCGACTCAAAAAATAAAAATAATAAAAAGGTAAACAATATGAGCAAAAAGTCAAAAACGGTGCAATGGAAATTTGCAAAAATCAATGGTAAAATCGACCGTCGTTATAAAGTATCAAATGAAGGCGATGTATTTAACGTCAAAAAGGGCGTGCTTGTTAACACGCGCAACATGCAGAAAAAATCCCCCTTCAATGGCACAGACTATAAATGCATATCTCTAGCAGGTCAATCGCTTCGCTTACACCGCCTTGTATGTGAAACCTTTCACGGTAAGGCGCCAGCAGGAAAAAATGTCGTTCTGCATCTTGATGAACGCAAAGATAACAACAATACCACCAACCTCTGTTGGGGCACCTTGTCGGAAAATACACAAGGATACTTACAATCACGCAATTATAAGCGTCCATCACACAGCGAAGCTAAAATTCGCAGGGTTAAAACTTTAATCAATAAGGGTTACACAAATGACCGTGTCGCACAAATGACTAAAGTTGGAGACTCTTCTGTATCGTTAATTAAATTAGGTCGCAGCCGTCGTGACGTATTACCACTTACCAATCAGCAAATTGCTTTAGGTAATATCTAATATGTCGGATAAATGTTGATACTATCGACACAAATGCCGTCATTTGTGTCGATAGTATCAACATTTATTTTAACCTAAAATGCTTGACATTTGGTTTTGGTTAGGTTATAATGTTCACCAAATTAACGAACGAGTATAACTTATGAAAACCGCATTACTATTAGTAATTGCATATTTTGCAATGGGTGCTGCCCAATCAGCAGACCTTTCTATCGCAGTCAAACACGCAGAACCATTTGCTTATGAAGAAAATGGCGTATGGAAGGGTGTAAGTATTGATTTACTTGACCAGCTTTCTAAAGACATCGGTTTCACATATACACTATTAGAACAACCATCAGTATCCCGCATGATAACAGTCACCGAAGAAGGCTCCGCTGATATGGCTATCGCTGCAATATCACTAACCCCTGCACGCGAAAAAATAGTTGACTTCACGCACGCCTACTTTAGTACATCACAAGGCATACTCGCAAACACAAAAGCATCCCCCATGGAAAACGCGGCGTGGATGGCACAAAAAATTGTCGTAATATTAATTGCATTAATTGCACTGATGTATATAATGGGTTTTATTATTTCACGGATAGATAAAGGCGGCGAAATCAATGGTGCTCACGAAGGTGCATGGTGGGCGCTGGTTACATTTTCAACAACAGGCTACGGCGACGAAGTTCCCGTAACAAACCAAGGCAAGATATTTGCCTCTGCTTGGATTATAGCAAGCCTATTCCTTATATCTATATTCACTGGCTACGTGGCATCTGCTATGACAGTTAAACATTTATCAGAAACAACTACACAACTTGCTGACCTATACGATAGGGACGTGACTGTGATAGACGGTACAACCGCCCAACTTAAATTGGCAGAACTTGGAATTGAATATGATGTTGTAGATACACTAGCATTAGCTATGGAAGATTTCAAATCTGGTGAAACCGATGTTGTAGTATACGACAAAGCTATGTTGGACTACGCAAGCAAAGACATCGAAGATGTTGACGTTTGGGCAATCGACAACAGCGATGAATATTACGCAATCGCATTACATGAAAATTCGGAACTTAAAGAAAAAATAAATTTAGGTATCCTGAAAATTATTTCTACGTCAAAGTGGAAAGCAACAAAAGCTAAGTACTTCGGTGCTGAATAACCCGTAACTAAACTTGGAGAATCCAATGTTAAAACAATTATCAACCATGGCTATCACTGCAATTGCAGTAATCGCCATTAACGTCCCATACATCGAAGATGTTGAGGCTAAAGGTTTCAGCAGCAGCCGAAGCTTTTCATCTTCACGCAGCAGCTTTAGTAGCAGCAAGTCTTCATTCAGCTCTTATAAGTCAAAATCGAAGACTTCTTCGTCGTCTTACAAGACAGCATCAAAACCAAAGACTTCAAACACAAAAACTACCAGTTCAAAATTTGGTAACAGTAAAGGCAAATCATCTTCTTACAAAACTGTAACAGGTGCGAAGCAAACAAAAACAGCGAAGTCTGCTTTAAAAACACAACGCGCCAAATTTAAGAAGGCACCATCTAAGACGTCTTCGGCATCTATCGCATCAAACAAAGCAAAGTATAGTGGTAACACCACTTACAGCAGCGCTCGTGCCCTAAACCGCAGCACATACCACACCCGCCGTAACGGTTACTATGCTGGATACAACGCACCGGGTTATGTTTACTACGGTAGCCCTTCATACGGCATGTGGGATACAATCTTCCTATACAGCATGCTTAACAGTATGAGCAATAACAACAATGCAGGTCAATTTGCACACAACTACCAGAACAATGCCGACTATCAAAACTGGCGCCGTGAAGCAGATGTTCTTGCACGCGATAATGCAGAACTTCGTGCACAGTTAGCAACAATGGATGGACAGTCTACAAAACTTAATGGTACGGCAATTAACGATGGTTACGTTCCAACTGGCGTAGATGCCGACATCATGATGTCTCAAGAAGCATTGATTAGCATGAAGCCTACAATGAACGTTTGTGTAGGTAGCCAGTCTGGTGCATATTTCCGCGTAGTAGCAGGTATTATGGCACCCGGAAATAATTCTGTAAACATGGTAGCAGTTACCACAAAAGGTACTGGTGAAACTTTATCGAACATTGCTAACGGTACATGTGATGCAGGCTTCGTACAAGGTGATGGTTACTGGAACTATGTTGAAGCTAACAAAGGCGCAGCCCTTCCTTTCGAACGTGTGTTTTCGCCTTACAAAGAAGCGGTACACTTAGTGTGTAACGATAAAGGTCCATCAAACATCGGTGCGCTTTCTGGTTCAAATAAAGTATACTTCCCATTAGGTTCTGGTGCGGCTGAAACTTGGAAAAACTTCGCAGGTACATCTGACAAGTACAAACAAGTTAATACTGTATTCAACGACCCTTCAATGAAAGTTGATTCTTACGAAGCAGCTTTACTGAAAGTAACTGCCGATAAGAACGCATGTGCTGTATATGTAGCGCCTCCCGGTTCTACGACACTTATGCGGAATATTGACGCAGGCGCTAAAGCGGCTCAGTTAGTATTGGTAGATGTTGAAGACGGTACACTTGACGATACACAAGACCCATCTGGTTCTGACGTGTATAGCTTCAAGGACATTAACTCATACAAGGCGTTACAACGCAAGGGTTCATGTTACGGTTACTGTGCAGGTTCTATCAAAACGCTATACGTGAATGCCGACTTCATTGTTAACAACAAATGGAAGAAGACTAATACCACAGCATACAATTCGCTGGCTATTGAGTTAATTGGCATGACACCTGAAATTAAAGCTGCGGTTAAGCAATAATGTTAGGTTGGACTATGATAAAGAACAAGTTTGCTGGCAAGGACAAAGAAGTCCCTGCCAGTGAGCAGTTCTATTCGCCTCTGCGCATCGCACTACATAGTACGATTACTATTAGCATGATAGATTGGTTGACAACATTACCAGAGCTTAATGGTTCAATGATAATGCCAACTGGCAACATGACAGTAATCGCTATTGGTAAAACGCCAACTGGTCGTGATGAGATATACAATATCTACATGGTCGATGACGATACGCAGGAATTTACATTACAGTTATTTTGTTCACCAAATGACAAAGGTCAAGGCATGGAATTTCGCGAAGGAACATTGTATCGTGAAGTTAGAAATGTATCACCACAGTCAGAAGATGAATGGACGACTGAACTTAACGATGTGGGTAATTTAACTTACACACTGGACGGTCATGAATACAAGCGTATTTGGGGCGGCGACTCAGTTAGTAAGGTTGACTTGGAATCGTTTGAAGAAACAATCATCCGTATGGAAGAGTCGCTTAGTTATACGAATAACTATGTATTGTATGCTCGTGATTTAACACAAGCAGCACACACCCAACAAGAACTATTGTTGATGGGTGTGGAAGAATCAGAAGAGAGTGCTGAACTGGTTAACCGAATTGGGTTAGCAATACCAGCAAGTGCAATCAAAGTACAATAATATAACATTAACACAGAGGAAACAATTATGTTTGCAAAATTTTTACAACACTACGGCAAAAAGAAACTTATGGACGGTGTCCAAGGTTTAAATGATGCCATCGTATCGTGGGACCCAGAGGGTGCCACCGAAGCAGCTATCGCCGAAATGGAAGAGAAGTTTGATGAAATCAATAAGCAATATTCACAAGCCAACACTGTTTGGAAAAAAGAAGATGGTGAAGCAAAAGCAATCGTTGCCGTCCGCGATCAACGTATGGCTGCAGCAGAGATGTTGTCTGAGCAATTAACCGCCGACCCATCCAATTCACAAATCGAAACTGGTCTTAATGACTTACTCACTGCACTGGAAGAAATGCAGGAAGATATCGATATGGAAGTTGAAGAAGCAAATGATGCCGAAGAACTGATGGTTGAACTTGGCGAAACTGTCAAGATGTATGCAGGTAAATTGAAATCAGCACGACGTGATATGACCCGCGCTTCAAATAACATGGCGAAAGCAAAAGTTAAAGAAGAGCGTGCAACAGAAAAAGCAGCGCGGGCAGCGCAGGCAGCAGGTCTGAAATCTTCTGCGGGTGGTTTATCGTCTGCCCTTGAATCTATGAACCGTCAGGCTCAGGACGCTACAGACAACGCCGATGCGGCGACGCGCAAAGCTGAACTTCTTGGCGACAAGAAAGTAGAAGAAAACGACGCGGTTGCTGCGGCAATGGCGGCAGTTTCTGGTAATGCACCTAAAGCTACGAGTGTTGCGGAACGTCTAGCAGCTCTTAAAAGTTAAGCCAATTAAATCGGTGGGGATTCGTCCCCACCGTTTTTATTTGAGGTGAATATATGAAACGACAAGCACTAATGGCATTTGTGGCAGGAATTGTAATCATCACCATATCTGCATACACTGACCGTCAAATTATAAAAGTAAACCAGAGCGACAGTAGTGCTATTAATAAATCAACATGTATTAATGGGTTTGATTCATTAAAAGAAGCTAAGGTACAAAAGAAAATGCTCGACAGACAAGTATTGTTGTCAAGCGCGACAGGTAGAACGGAAGATGCGGCACTGGTTGGTACCCAATCAACAAAACTGAAAGGCATAATTACGGTACTTGAAACGCTTATAGCTGACCCCAAGTTGGGCTGTGGTAAGTATCTTAAAGCTGAACCGACAGTTATTTAAAATTCCTTTTACGAAGTTCTTCGTAATTTTTAACATATTTGCTTTTACAAGCAGGCCACATGGGTTGGTTGTGATATACCTGCCGCGCATTTGGCGGACAATCGTCCATTTCCCATGTAGCATCACAAGTACAACATTCAAAGTAATCTTTTGAAATTATTTAATTAGCATACCAAAAAGTCAACTTGACAATTAGGTTACAGTGTGGTATACTTTCATGTATGAAAGATGACATCAAAGACCGCCATGATATTCCCGAACACTATACATCAACCGCCGAACTGCTCGAAAAGTTCGAGGCGACCACCAATCCAGTAACAAAAGCTGGATATAGAGACATGATAGCCACGCGCATAGGTATCACAGAACGTCAGGGGCTGGTTCGTAAGGCACGAAACTATAACATGCTATCGTATCTAGAGAAGTGTACTTATTCGTTTGACAGCCGCACACGGATGCGCAAAATGTTTGAGATGTGGTTTACTAAATAGTTAATAAATAGGTGTATGTCTTAATAGTGGTGTGGCAAGATTCCGCAGCAGAACTTAATCTTTAAGTTTTTCTACTTCACAGAGCAACATATCAAGTATCAACTCGTTGCAATAACAGCCTTATTTAATACGTCAGTGCCTAACCCGCTGTGAGGATTATCGTAGCCATTGCATAATAGTACCAGCCATACCCTCGAATGTTTCGATAACTGCATGGTTTATTCTGTTTTCTACGATAGATTCCGGTGCTTCGCGGTCAACCATAATCTTTCCAACCATGGTTCTTCCCTTGTTCCGAATCCTATCACACATTTCGGCATCGGCATCATTCTCCGCTTTGGGTTTTTGTTGGCTCTTCTTTTGCGTTGACATATCCGTCCACCGTATCTATTGTTTGTTCAATCACGGGCATGGCCGATGTCTGTACGAAGTCTACCACAGCATCGCCGCCACGCATAAGTAAATCTTGGTTATTTGTGGCCAAATATAAAATACCAATAACAGCTGGAATTAATATACCGAGAGATAATACAGACTTCCATCTGTTTTTTTCATCAACAATTATTAAATTAATTGCCGTTTGGTTAACATAAACACTATCCCCTACCCGTTCAATTTCTACGGGGGTACCATTGATTACAATTTCTTGTTTCTTATCGGTGGTGGTAACAGTCTTCCCAGCAAATTCAATTTGTAACATTAAAAGTCTCTCCAGTAATCATTTGATTCTGTATTAATAATTTCTTTCATACCAATGGGTGCATCAATCTTGCCCATGTGAGCGTATTTTTGCATTTCAATACATTGACGAAGTAGTCCAGAAAAATCATCTGGTCTTACTTCGAATACCTGTATGTAATCTCTGTTGCGGTAACGTCCAATCATTATTATCTGGCTTTGCTGCCCATGCGCGCTATGTACGTCGGCGTGTATCGTTGCTCTGTCTTTAATCATCTTCACTGCTTCATCTACGTTACTTTCAACCCTTCGTTGGTCTAGTGATAATTCATCCATAGAATTAACCAAGTCGTCGAAGTGTCTAACGATGTAAAATAATTTTTTGAACCATTTTCTCATCAATGAAATGTTTCCCTGCTGGTATTGCCCTCAATTTTGGCTTCACCATTTTCAATCTTTGATATGATTGTGTTGATTAAATCTTCGGCTTGCGCCGCATCGAAATTTTCACGGACGTATTCCATATGCGCCGGGTAGTCTATTGTAAAATACCCCCCAATTTCGGAATCTAAATAGATACCAACAACCCTGAAAGTGGTGGTATTCATCGTGCAAGCAAACCATACAGGGTCTTCTGCGCGACCAATACTATATGTTTCTACGTATTCGTATTCTTCTTCAAGACGTTTTAGAATCTTCTTCGTATCAGCCATTTTGATTTCTTCGCATTTATTTAAAAACAGATTTAACTTCCTTGCTCACATTTTTCATACCGCCGTGCCAGCTCTTAATCATGCGCTTGATGTGTCTAAGTGCACGCGAGACAGGATATGGGTTGCCTTTGTATTCTACGTCACGGAAGTATCGTTCTTCTGACTTAACCAATTTACGAATTCTTATCGGGTTGTCTATCAGCAATACGTAATGATACTTAGCTTTGGTATCAACTAATATACCAATGCGCGTTCCTTCGTCTGACATGTAACTAATTACTTTCATTGTGGTGGCATAGGTGAGAATGTGTTACACAATTCCACTTTGCCTTCTCTGTTGAATTTAACACTCATATAGCCGTAACCTTGGTTACCACTGGCGCTTTTAAAATAGACATACTTCACGCCGTCGATACACGCAATCTTTTGGATGCTGTCACTATCGCCGGGTTCCGAATCGCAACCTACAATAAATAGAGTCACCAAAATTAATATAATCTTTTTCATATCAGTAGTTTAACACACTCTAATGAAAAAGTCAAGTTAGGATTCTTTGACCTTAACTGCTTCTTCGTCACTCCACTTAATATATAATCGAAATTCATTGCGTACTTGCAGCACGTCTTGCATCTGGTCAATACCACTAAATGTCATCCTTTCGACTTCTTCTTTAATAGCTGGACGGATTTTGGCTTCATACTCACCTAAAAACTTTTTCGTAATTGTTTCTATGGCGGTGTCTTTTATGTTGCGTTCCAAATCCCTGTTTAGCATTTGAATGATGTTGTATTTGTCTAAGCCTTTCACGAGGCACCACCGATAAGTGGCGATGGAACATGAACTGGTTTGGCTTTAGACCGTCGATATGAAACTTCTTCAAGTTCGCCCATGCGTTGGTCTATTGTCATCTGGTCAGGCATGTGGAAGTGAGCAGCATCTTCTATATCGGCTGCTACCTTTGTTTGAGCGTGTATCCTTACCTCGTTGCAAATCACCAAAAACTCATTGCCACATTCTTGGCATATAGTGTTAGTCAAATAAGACATTATATTGTTACCTTTATTGTTATTATTTTATACAAATTCCATTACCGTAGAGCCAGAAAAGCCGACAGAATTTTGTAATTTCCACCAAATTAATTGTATGACTTCCATGGATGTATCATCCGCACAATCGTCAATGTTTGGATTTCCCGTAACCCACAACCCAAAAGCATTTCTTATATCTTGACCAATTGAATGATGTAGGTGAAGTAATTCATCTTTTTTTAATGCGGGGAAGTCGGCAAGGTCTTGTGGAGTAAATTCTCCAATGACACAATCCACCATTTCTGGTACGGTAAGCAACATATCCAAGTCGAGTATTTTCATCAACTCTGCTTCATCGTCATACGTAAATTGGTACCGACCGATGGCGCCAGACTTCCTGTCTTTCATTATGTATTCTACCGTAGTCATTTTTTACCAACAAATCTATTAGTGATAGCTTCTGCGACAAACCTTGCACCTTCTTCTGATAATCCGGCTGCAAACCAGCCCGCACAAATCGCTCTGTTTATGTTATCGTCTTTAAGTTTTTCAGCAACAGCAGTAAGGAGTTCTCCAATATCAGTAGTTGACATATTTTTAACCATCTCGTCAACTTTTACTTCAAGTTCGGTTTCAAGTTTTATTCTCATGTTTCCTCTTTATTTTTATTTTGCAAACGGGTCAGGGATAATATCCTTAATTAAATCTAAAACATTTATAGGGTCATCATATGAGTGGTACCATTCCCACACTGCACCTTCACCCGTCACTAACTTTCCTTCAAGAAACGTAACTTTTGCGGATTCTTCGAATGTTCCATTGAATTCCATTTCATAATCGTCGCGCACACCTTTGGTTTTTTCCCAATCAATACCATTTACTTCGATTAAGTCGCGACATTCTTGTGTTTTTTCGAAATCGATAGATGTCCCGTAGTAGCTGTGGTTTAAAACTACGCCACCATTATTTAATAAGTACTTCCACATTAATTTTTCTGCATTATCTAACATTATTTTGATTTTCTTTAGTAAACGAAGTGCAAATAACACAAACACCAAAATCGTCTTTGCGATGCACTGGCATATTTTTAAAATCTAAACCAGAACAGTTGCGCCACTTGTTCGCACAAGCTGAACATCTACCACCTTTGGGGTAATATTGCATTTCTTCTTTCATCTCACTAGCTTATCATGCTTTATTGTTATTGTCAAACAGTTCCCGTTGTAGTAATTCTTCATCGATAGTAGCCCCAAGGTGAGCGGCTACCGCCCGCATGTCAATCTCAGCATTTTCGAGACACGAAGTACCGCCAGGTGATGGGGTGACATTATATATGTTGCCGTGACCACCATTAATCTTAGACTCGCCCATCAACAACTCACCCTTATCCTTGTCGATTAGTTGTGGGCGTACACCACCTATCTTGTGTGCAAATTTTAGGTCGCGAAGTTCTATCGTGGGAACAATCTTACGAACGTCTTTAAGGAATAACCTGCGGCGTATAAGTGGTATTTCAAATAGGATATTCTTCAACATATAATTGCGAATATCTTTTGTTTTGACCAAATTCCACCAAGACTTTATAAGCTTCATATCAAATCTTAATACTTTGAAGAAGTCTACAACGGTAGCATAATTGTATCGCTCTAACATGGGTAGAACTAATGCGGTCGGTCCGAATCTTGTGGCGTGTGGGTGTGTTACGTCGGGGTCACCGTGGACGGCGGCGAATGGTAACATGTCGTTTTGTACGGTGTAGACCTTACCATTTAATAATTTAGGTGTAAAATAATAACTACCTGCAATTGGCAAGATCGAGAATTTTAGACCATAACCCATAGAATGTGCTATTTGGAGGCTGTGTCCGCCTGCACACGCTACGAAGGTTTTTGTTTGATAGGTATCTTCTTGAGTTTTAATGTTGTATTTGTCAAGCACCCACTTTACTTCTTCTACTTTTTCATTATAATAAACGTCAACGAATCGGTCTTCGTACTTGTCGGTTTCTAAGCGTGCTTGTCTTATAAATGACCGCGCCAGCTCACCAAAATTTACGGCGGTGTATTCGTTTTCCGAACCCAATGCTAAAATTTCTTCTCCACGCCCTTCGAATATTTTTGGTTCAATGTGGCGGATGTCCCATTCATCAAATAATTTTAAGTTGGGGTAATATGGCTTTAGTGTTTCATATCGTTCTACTAACAACCGACATTCCTGCCAGCCAACACCTAAGACCATCTTTGGATATTTAAAAATTATTCTGTGATAGTCTTCTTGTGACAGTGCATAATTGCGCAGCATCCGCGCTGCGCGTTGTACTTCCAAAGCCTTGTCTAATGAATAGTTTGTTTCAATATCGCCACAATGTAATGTCTGGCTATTATGTGTGGGCATCGAATTAACCCGTGCGGGTGAATCGTATTTTTCAACCAACGCAATGCGTTTAATGTTGGTGTATCTTGCACACATATAAAGTAATGCACTACCCGTCACGCCAGCGCCGATAATCATTAAATCGTATTTGTTATGTGATAACTTTTCCATGCCGCAGCATATCATAATACATAGTCTAAGTCAACGCTTGACATTAAGGTTAAAATTTGATATACTTGTGCCCATGACTATTGAACATAAAAAACGCATCGGTGTGCCAGCCGCACTGGATGATAAAAACCTACATAGGTATGTGGCAGAGGTCGGTGTTTTGGAATCGCTTACTGCCGAAGAAGAACGCGAGCTTGTTTTATTGAAGAATGATGCGGATACCGACATCCGCAGGGAAGCAGCACAAAAATTAATTCTTTCTAATCTATGGTATGTCATATATGAAGCCAAGAAATATGGTGGATATGGTGTACCACTCACCGATTTAATACAAGAAGGTAACATAGGGTTAATGAAAGCCGTTAAAAAGTTTTCACCTGAATATAAAGTCCGTGTATCTACTTACGCAAGATATGCAATAAAATCGGAAATGAACGAATTTGTTATTAAAAATTCAAAAATTCTGAAACTTGCAACAACCTACCCGCAGCGCAAACTGTTTTTTAAACTTCAAAGTAATAAAAAACACCTTGGTTTATTTACAGAACAAGAAGCTGCCGAAGTGGCAAAAAAACTTAACGTCAAAACATCTGTAGTTAAAGAAATGGAACACCGGCTGGGCAGTACAGACCTACCATACAATTCACCATTATTAACAGGCGGCGCAGGTGAAGATGTTACGACACCAGCTGATTATCTTGAATCTATATCGCTTCAACCATATGACCAGTTAGTGGAAGATGACACCAATGCACGCGTCAATGATGCAATTTATCGCGTGATGGGTTCTTTGAGTAGGCGCGATAGAGATATTGTTCGCTCACGGTGGATGGATGATAATGATGTAAAACCAACACTGCATGACCTGTCGGCAAAATATGGTGTGTCGGCAGAGCGCATCAGACAGTTAGAGCAAAATGCTATTAAGAAGATTGGGGGTTACATGCGCAATTAGGACAGCTACAATTAGGACATGCGGATTTCTTTTTCGGCATAGGGAATAATGGGTCGTTATAGATAATATCAAACCCATTGATGCGCCAGTTTTCTTGTTGGCGCCACCACGCAATCGCCTTATCAATTTCTTCTCTGCGTTCAGGTGTCATTTTATCCCCAGATTAATTAAGAATCTGCGTTGCCATATACGACAACGCTACATGTCAGATATGTTACTGGTGTTGAACTTACCATCACACCACGCCATGAACTTAGTGGTACTGATAGTATTTGAAATTGTGGTGCCAGATTCCAATAAGAAAATAATCTTGCAGCGGTCTGCGCCCATGTAACATTCCAATAAATCTACTGCCTTCATATCTCTACAGTAAGTATTAAGAAATTCGTCTTCGTGTTCAAACGCACAGTTTACGTATTTTGAAAGTGCATCGCGGATATTGAAGGACACCGGCATATTGCTTTGGTAACAATTACACGCTCCCCCAGTATGGGTTGCGCAGTCGTCGGGGTGCTTGGCTACAAGATTGTTCATTATAAATTACCTTTTATTAAATTGAGAATATTCTACCATAATGCAAATCATTTGTCAATGTCGATACTGTCTAACAAATTTGCTATAATATTTTTGTGGTCAATTCCCACATTATCGAGTGTTCGTTCTACTAACCCCGATGCAACGCCTAATTGTTCCACGGTCATTTCGTTTATTGGCTTACAGATTTTTCTAAAATGAAGCAACTGGTCTTCGTCCAAGTACGTCAACATAATACTTAAAATATTTCTAAGCTTTAATGCATAATATTGTGCGCTGCAATACGCCTCGTTACCGAACGGGTTAACACGTTGCCACCCAACATCCTCAACAAACACTTCGTATGTATTTTGTTTCGTTAAACCATACGGTACTGATTTTATGTCAGTAGCATATCCATTTATCACAAGTTGTTTAGCTAATGCATGAATGGGATTAATCATGGTACCTCGCAATGGCGGCAATTTCGGTTGCATATCCTTGCATTAGTTGAATAGCTTCGTTCGCCATCCTTAATGGGTCGCTTTGATATTCGACTTGAATTTGGTCAATTTTCACAGCCAAGTCGAAAATTTTATTTAGTTCGTTCTGTGGTACGGGGATAGTTACTTCCACAAGATTATCGTTTTCGTCAGTTATTTTAGCCATCTATATATCTCCATCCTGTGAAGCCCTCTTCAAATAATAGCATTACCTTTTCATCTTTGTGGATAACTGCTTCTTTGTAGATAGCTCTTTCATGTTTGTATTGTTTGTCTGGCACGATAAATTTATCACCAGAATAAGATGTAAAAATCATTTATTGATTATTTTTGAAATTTGTTCTGCAGTAGCTGGTTGAATGATACCTTTATCGTTTTCTAACCTTTCTTCTAAATCGTCTAAGCGTTTTGTTAGCTCATCCATAGATTTTTCAAGGTCACGTTGCGACAGCGCATCATCCTCCGCCTTAGTTTTTTCAACATCATCATAGCTGCCTACGTGTAATGCTTTAGCGGTTCCATCCTGTACATCTTGCACAAACTGTTCCATCGCTTCATCTATTGGTCTTGTTTCACTAAAACTTCCGTCTTTATATTCTGTAGCCATTATTTCATCACCATTTTTATTTCCACACATTCACTTTTAAAGTGTTTTAGTGGTTCTGTGTTTTGAATTTTGATGCAGTCGTCGTGTGCCGCATATGGACCAAGTTGTTCAACTTCATTTCTGCTGCTGTTCCAAGACGAAATAATCAAAACCCATACTAAT